>JAEEGF012281597.1_pt1 | contig 15669 bp, 14 predicted proteins | sample 9134171 | NCBI WGS metagenome assembly JAEEGF01 (sample SAMN16246542, study PRJNA631951) | gut metagenome | biome: gut microbiome; feature: rumen; material: AP-attached | host: Bos | place: Iran: Karaj | collected 2018-10 | reverse complement strand
GTTCGGAAGGTTATATTTCATGGCTATTTCCTTCCGTGATTTACCACTTTGCATGTACTCGATGCAAATGCTGCGCTTCAATGAGCGACTGAATTTTTGTCTACCCATAATTCTTAAATGACTTTGATAATTTAACATTTAAGGCTCTATGGGAGTCAACCTATTTCAGTACAAGACAGGTAGCGTTGGTGGGAAAAAGCGGTTATGGGTTAGCGGTTATGGGTTAGCGGTTAGCGTGGGGCTCTGATTACTCGGATTACTCTGAGTATGTACTCGGATTCTCCGCTAACCGTTAACCGTTAAAAAGTTTTCCCCCTCCTTGTCCTCGTCAAGAAAAAAGTTGTATCTTTGCACCCAAATAGTGTGATACGTAGGGAGAACTATGCTTGAGATACGTGATTTGCATGCCAGCATAAATGGCAAGGAGATATTGAAGGGTGTCAGTTTGACGGTTCGCGATGGCGAGGTGCATGTCCTGATGGGACAGAATGGAGCAGGCAAGAGTACGCTGAGCAATGTCATCGTTGGGCATCCTGCTTATGAGGTGACTCAGGGCAGTATTACCTTCAATGGGAAAGACCTGCTCGCGATGAAACCTGAGGAACGCGCTCACGAAGGCATCTTCCTGAGTTTCCAGCAACCTGTGGAGATACCTGGTGTCAGTATGGTGAACTTCATGCGTTCTGCCCTCAATGCGAAACGCAAATACCAGGGCTTGGAGCCTATGCCTGCCGGAGAGTTCCTGAAACTGGCGCGCGAGAAGCGCAAGATTGTGGAGCTGGACAACAAACTGGCTAACAGGTCGGTGAATGAGGGCTTCTCAGGAGGCGAGAAGAAGCGCAACGAGATTTTCCAGATGGCTATGCTGGAGCCTACGCTGAGCATTCTCGACGAGACAGATTCAGGGTTGGACGTGGATGCCTTGCGCATCGTGGCAGAAGGTTTCAACAAGCTGAGGACACCCCAGACGAGTGCTATCGTCATCACCCACTACCAGCGTCTGCTGGATTACTTGAAACCTGATGTGGTGCATGTGCTTATCAATGGGCAGATTGTCAAGACGGGTGGCCCTGGGTTGGCATCGGAAATCGAGAAGAGGGGCTTTGACTGGATAAAGGAGGAGGCGGGATTGTGAGTTCCGAAAAGCAATACATTGATCTCTATTGCGAGAACAGAGAACTTATCGATGCCCACTCTGCTCCTGCGATGAATGCGCTGCGCGAGGATGCCCTTGCTGCGTTTCAGACGTTGGGTTTCCCCAGCCGCAAGATGGAGCGATACAAGTACACCGATGTGGCAACTGCCTTTGCTCCTGACTACGGCGTCAACCTGAAAAGGTTCGGCTTTCCTGTCAATCCCTACGATGCTTTCCGTTGTGGCGTTCCCAACCTGAGCACCTCCCTGTATTTCATGGTGAATGACCAGTTTGCCTACAAGGCATCGACTCGCCCCCATCTGCCTGATGGGGTGGTGATAGATTCGCTTTGCAAGGTGGCAAAGGAGCAGCCGGAACTTGTAAATAAATATTATGGTACGCTCGCACGCGCGAGAAAGGACTCCATCAACGCTCTCAACACGATGCTGGCTCAGGATGGACTCCTCATCTATGTGCCGAAAGGTGTCGTCGTGGAGCGCACGATTCAGGTGGTGAATATCCTGCGTGCAGAGATGGACCTGATGGTGAACCGTCGTGTCCTGATTGTCGTGGAGGAAGGCGCTCAAGCCAAAATTCTCTTCTGCGACCACTCGATGGACGGCCATGAGTTCCTGACAACGCAGGTCAGCGAAGTCTATGTGGGCGAGAATGCCCATCTGGAACTCTATGAGCTGGAGGAGACGCACACGAGGAACAAACGCTTTGCCAACATGTATGTCGACGAGAATCGCAACGCATCGGCTACGATTGATTCCATCACCCTCAACAATGGGTTGACACGCAATCGAACTGACGTCTCGCTCAGCGGAGAATATGCGGAGGTAAACATGTACGGGTGCGTGGTGGCAGATGGTGAGCAGCACGTGGACAACAATACGCTGATCGACCATCAGGCAGCGAACTGTCAGAGCATAGAACTCTACAAGTATGTGCTGGACGACAAGGCGGTGGGGGCCTTTGCCGGTCGTGTTCTCGTGCGCGAGGGAGCACAAAAGACGGTCTCGCAGGAGACGAATGCCAATCTTTGCGCCACCAAGACGGCTCGCATGTTCAGCCAACCCATGCTGGAGATCTATGCAGACGATGTGAAGTGCAGTCACGGCAGTACGGTGGGGCAGATCAACGATGCCGCCCTTTTCTACATGCGTCAGCGCGGAATCCCAGAAGAGGAAGCGCGCCTGCTGCTGAAGTTCGCCTTCGTGGGAGAAGTGTTGGACAGCATCAAGTTGGACGCTCTTCGCGACCGCCTTCACTTCTTGGTAGAGCAACGTTTCCGCGGCGAGTTGGGGAAGTGCTCAGGATGTGGTCCTAATGCATGTTCAACCCGATAAAGTGCAGATCGAGATGGAAAGAAAGACAGAACTCATTCCGTTGCCCTTCCGACAGGGACAGGGTGGAGGCACCGTCAGGGAAGATTTCCCTATCCTGGAGAAGAAGATCTACAAGAAATACCCTCTTGTCTATCTGGACAACGGAGCCACTACCCAGAAGCCCCGTTCTGTGGTGGATGCAATGACGTATGAGTACTACAACGAGAATGCGAATGTGCATCGTGGCGTACATTTCCTTTCCCAACAGGCGACAGAACTGCACGAGGCTTCCCGCGAGACGGTCCGCAGGTTCCTGAATGCCCGCTCCTCGCGCGAGATTGTTTTCACGCGTGGCACCACAGAAAGTATCAATCTGGTGGCCAGTTGCTATGGCGAGGAGTTCATGAAGGAAGGCGACGAGGTTATCCTCAGCGAGATGGAGCATCACAGCAACATCGTCTCCTGGCAACTGCTTCAGGCCCGCAAGGGAATCCGTCTGCGCGTGATTCCCATCACGGATGAAGGCGAGCTTCGACTGGATGAATACGAGAAACTTTTCTCTGAGAGAACGCGCATCGTCTCTGTCACTCATGTCAGCAATGTGCTGGGAACGGTGAACCCCATGAAAGAAATCATCCGCATCGCTCACGAGCATCAGGTCCCTGTCCTGGTGGATGGCGCTCAAAGCACACCTCATTTCGCCGTAGACGTGCAGGAATTGGATTGCGATTTCTTTGCTTTCAGCGGACATAAGATTTATGGGCCAACCGGAATAGGTGTCTTGTACGGAAAGGAAACGTGGCTCGACAGGATTCCTCCTTACATGGGAGGCGGCGAGATGATTCAAAACGTGTCTTTCGAGAAAACCACCTTCAACGAGCTACCCTATAAGTTTGAGGCAGGCACTCCGGATTATGTGGCTACAACAGGATTGGCAAAAGCTTTGGATTATGTTACGTCGATCGGCATGAACACCATTGAGGCTTACGAGCAGGAGTTGACTCAGTACGCCATCCGTCGGCTGAACGGGATAGAAGGCATGCACATTTTCGGTCCCAAGGAGAATCACGACGCAGTCATCTCGTTCCTCGTTCGTCAGCCAGGCGTTGACTCGTCGGAAGGGGATTTCCAACACTTTATCCACCATCTGGACATGGGAACCTTGTTGGATCGTCTGGGCATAGCTGTCCGCACGGGCCATCATTGCGCAGAGCCTCTGATGCGACGTCTGAAGGTGGAAGGTACGGTACGTGTCAGCCTTGCACTTTACAATACGCGTGAAGAAGTGGATGCGCTGGTGTCTGCCATAGAGCGGGTAAGGCAAATGTTCTGATATGCTGGAGCCATACTATCATTCAGGAGTCATCGAGGCAGGTTGTGACGAGGCTGGCCGTGGGTGTTTGGCAGGTCCTGTCTATGCGGCAGCTGTCATCATGCCACCCGATTTCAGGAATGACATCTTGAATGACTCCAAACAACTGACAGAGAAGAAGCGCTACCAACTGCGTGAGATCATAGAGCACGAGGCGTTGGCATGGGCCGTCGGCATCGTGGATAATCATGAGATTGATGAGATCAACATTCTTCGCGCCAGCATTCTGGCGATGCATCGTGCCCTGGATCAGTTGAAGGTTCGTCCCGAGGAAGTGATAGTGGACGGCAATCGGTTCTATAAGTATCGCAACTTGCCTCACACAACCATTGTGAAGGGAGATGGGAAATACATGAGTATCGCTGCGGCCAGCATCTTGGCAAAGACTTATCGAGACGATTTCATGCTCAAGATTCACAAGGAATATCCCCTGTATCATTGGGACAAGAACAAGGGGTATCCTGCCAAAGTGCATCGCGAGGCAATCCGTCAATATGGGACGACTCCCTATCATCGCATGTCCTACAACCTGTTGGGCGATTCCCAGCAGCTGGAATTTGATTTCTAAGGTCTATTCCCCAAAGATAGTTTTACACGACAACTCTGCGGCTTCCGCATTGGGCAGGCATTCCAGGTAATAGAAAGGAACTTGGCTCAGAACTGCATCGAGTGTCCGGCTGATTCCATCGTAGAGATACTCGTCATAGGCAAACTCAGGCGGACAGGAAGGATGGATGGCAGCGTATGCCTGAACCGTGCGGAGCTTGTGAATCTTGTTGTAAGGAGCTTGAGCCAGGCGGACGCAGGCAGCAAGGGGGTGTCTCTCGTTCTTGTAGCAATGTGTCTTTCCGCTCCAGGGACTTCCATAGATCCAGGGCTTCCCGTTGACTATCCGCAGAATAGGACTGTCGTCATTCAGCAAGGTTGCTCCAGGGATGTTCTGCTTCCAGAGTCGCGTATGGGTGCTTTTCCCCGTTCCACTCTCTCCAAGGAAAAGAACATTTCTGCCCTGATAGGTGATGGTGCTGGTGTGAATTGCGATGGTGTCCAGTCGGGCTGTACTCATACCAAAAGCTATCCACAGGGCGAAGCGAACCAGACGTTTTGTCTGGGAATCCCCTTCCAACCGTCCTTTGATATAGATGACTTTTCCATCCTTTTCTCCCCACAGGCATTGGGGATCACCATCGTTTGGAGTCGCCTTAAAGAGGTAGCCGTTGGATGTCCTTCCAAAAATGCTGTGGATGTTCTCGAACACAAAACTGTATTCTTCTTTCAGGAAGGGAGGTGCCAGCATATCTTCCGTGCCTTCGCTTGTGACAGTAACGAGCGGAGGCTCTGACGAGTTTGCCAGGAAAGGGCGGAATCCTTCAATCGTGTCAACCGCCCGTAGAAGTTTTTCCCCTTCGATGCGGATTCTGTGCTCTGCAATGATGTAATCTCTGCTCATACTGATAAAATGCCGCATCCCGTCAAGGCATCAATCCACTTCTGCCCATCGGATGCCGCCCTTTCTGAGTTGATGCCATATTGCGAACAAAGGAAATTGACCACGTCTTCCAGCGTGAACTCTTTCCCCTCAAACTGATTCCAAAGTTCCACGGATGTTTTGTTCAGATAAATCACTTTGGTAAAGTCCATGTTCAGTGTACCTTGGCAAACCACGATGTTTTCGCCTGCGATATTGCGTACTTTATATCCTTCCTTAATTCTCATAGCTCTAGTGGCTCGATCATATTCCGGATGCAAAGATAATGAAAATCTTTCTAAAGCATGCCTAATTTAATAAGGAAAAAGAATCTTCATTCATCACAACATGGCTGACAAAAGAAATATGGGGTAGGGGTTTCTGCTTGGAAACGCTCGATCTTCAGGATAAAAGTTTTCTTTGTGAATGCTTTGCTATTCAATGCGTTGAGTCGAATTTGCATCGTAGAGCCTCCAAAATGTGCTTTTGATTGCTTTTTTTGCCCTAAAAAGTCGTGTTTTCCTCGTATTTACGTGTTTTTTTGCCTTTTCTGTTAAAAAAAAGTAAGAAAAATTGTGAAGAATAGAAAATATCAGTAAATTTGCAGCGTTATTTGTATAACTATGAATAGGTGGATTGTGCCTATATAGAAAGAGAAAGAGATAAAAAAGAACATATTTAATTAACTTTTAATTTAAAAAGGTAAATGAAGATGAACGAATTAAACTACGAAGCTCCCGAAGTGGAGGTAGTAGAAGTTGCTGTAGAGCAAGGTTTTGCTGCAACTGCAGATGAACAAATTGTGCCACCTGAATATGATGACGAAGGTCTCTAAGTAGAAAAGAATTAAACATAATTTCAAAATAAAAATTTTTATCGAAATGAAAAGTAAATTTTTGTATGGTGCAATGGCTCTGGCAACTGTCCTGAGTGCATGTACTAGTGAGGTTCTGGAACCTACGACGACAGATTTTACCGGAGTTAAGGGTCACGATTTGGTAAGTGAGGGTATGACTATCACCACCAAGTTTGCTGGCAAGGAAACTCGTGTAACAAAGGAAGATGGAAAAGTTTTGTGGGAAACAACAGACCGTCTCGGCTTGGCTTGGTACGATGTTGCAGGTAATATTGTTGGTGTTCAGGAGAACGCAGACTATGACGCAAAGAAGGGTACCGATGCTGACAAGAAGTTGTATGCAAACAACATCTTGAGTGTTAATGATGATCTCTCTGGTTTCCAGACACGTGCAAACATCTATCAGGGTGCTTACTTCGTTTATTCTCCTTGGGCTTATATGGCACAGATCGGCGAACTGAAGTTTGTTGTTGATGGTGTTCAGAAGAAGAGTTTTGAAACAGAGTTGCTCAATAATGTTCCTTGGTTGTCTGGCACACGCTACATCGCTGCTGCTGATGCTCCAAAGGATGGCGATTTTGAGCAGACTTTCAACATGAATCCTGTTCAGAATGCTTGTAAGGTGATTGCTACTTCTTCAGACGGCGTGAAGAAGGCCTTTGCTGCATACTCGATTGGCAGCACTACCTTGACTGCTACTGACGAATCTTTCGATGGGAAGGCGACAGGTCTTGGCACAAACATCTTTGCTGCCAGCATGACAGTAGATCCCAATGCCCTTCCTGATGAAGATGAATATACTAACGAAAAGGCAGATAAGGCTGTTAAGGTAATGGTTACTCCCGAGTACGGTACTGCTGCTGATGCTGCAACCACTGAGTTGGAGATTGACTGCTCACTTGCAAACGAGGAGAATAATATTCGCGTATTCATGTTCCCCACCAATGGTGAGAACTACGTGAATGCAGCTGGTGATGGTGTTATCATTCCTGCAACTACATTCTATCTTCCTGTTGAGAAGGATGGCAAGCAGCTCGGTTACTTCGAGATTACTAAGAACGATGCAGATGCAGAGAACGTAAAGTCTGTTCTGAAGTTCGGTAAGTTCCTGACTCCTGTTCTGACTGACGCTGATGGCAAGTACATCGCTGGTGGTTACGCTGGTGTAGTTGGCGTTGATCCTACTCCAGAAATTCCTGGAAAGCCAGAAATTCCTGGTTATTGGGAATATCCTGAAGGCGTGACCCCCACACCTGAGCCCGATCCTGCTTACGTATATGTAGATCCTGAGACAGGTGAAAAGACTATTGGTCTGGAAGTTACTACTGATCCTGTAACAGGTGAGGTTACTAAGACATGGCACTGGATTGATACGGTTGGCGGTATTTGGCATGAACCTGTTCCTGGTACTCCTGGTACTCCTGGTACTCCTGGTGTTCCTGAGCAACCTGGTAAGACTCTGACTGAGATTCTACGTCTTGATAACGGTGTTTATACTTTTGTTAATCTGCCTATCAAGTTGACAGCTGACAACTTCCATTTCTACGATTACATTTCTGACATTGACGAGTGGAACGAGCGTGTTGCTTTGGTTGATGCTCTCTATGGCGACGAGAAGGGTGTTGTAGAGTTTATCCTCGATGGTGAGGTTGATTTCACTGATGTAATTCCTGTTCCCGCTTGCGCAACAACTCTGAAGGTTACTGCTGTTGAAGGCACAAAGGGTTCTATGAAGCTCGTTAAGGGTGAAGGCGTTGAGTATCCTGCTGTTATGGAAGGTGCTGCTACTGCTGTTGATCTGCACGAGGGTGACACCTCTGCAAATCCTGTATTCATTGTAGCTTCTGGTGCTGCTTTGGATGTTAAGACAGCTGTTAAGGATGTTATGTTCGGTACTGAGGCTTATAAGGCTGTTGGCGACGATCCATATGAGTGGAGCCTGATTCTTGCTGGAGAAAAGCAAGCTGGTTGTGGTCTTATCTACATGACAACTACCGCTTCTGCAGTGGATATGAGCGCTGGTAACAAGGGTGGTATCTTTATCTACGAGTATGCTACCGAAAATGTTGCTGACGGTAAGGCTGCTGTAGTTGAAAATGCTGAGGGTACCAGTGTAACTTACTTGGTTGACGAGGCTAGTCTGGTTGACGCAGGTGCAATCGACAACTTGCTGGCTAACGCTCCTGTAAGCGACTTCTTCGTTGGTAAGGGTCTTAAGTCTCCCGCTGATGCATTCGACATCACTCTGACTATGAATAATAATGCTACCAGCACAGAGGGAATCAATCTTACCTTGATTAACGGTTTCATTGTTGCTGATGGTACTAAGGATGTTGCATTCCGCAATGTTTATTCAAGTCTGGAATCTGGCATCACCGCTGAAGATAATGACATCACTCTCAAGGATGTTGAAGTTGCTGATGGCGTTTTGACAACCAAGTCAAACAATATCACAACTGAGCAGCTCCACTCTGAGGGTAAGGGCATTGCTCGTGCTTCTATTACAATCAATGGCACAGCTGAGTTGACAAAACTTGATGCTTCTAATGAGCAAGGCTTGTACATCGTAGTTGACGGTAAGGGTGTTGTAACAGGTGTTAAGACTCCTAACCCCATCGTTACTGTTATGCAAGGCGTTAAGAGCCATTTGACATCTGAAGAATAATCAGATTCATTTTAGTAACATAATAAAGGAGGATGGCCTTAGGGTCATCCTCTTTTTTTTACTTTAATTATTCTTTCTCAAATATTCTTTGTAATTTTGTGCCCGAATTAAGATTTGATTTAAAAAGAACGACAGATAAGAAACATAATTATTAAATAGAAGATGGCAAAGAAAGCTCTATTAATGATCCTCGATGGATGGGGAATTGGTAATCATGGTAAAGGCGATGTTATTTTCAACACGCCTACTCCTTATATGGATTATTTGAACGAGAATTATCCTCACAGTCAACTGTTGGCTTGCGGAGAGAACGTAGGTCTGCCTGATGGTCAGATGGGTAACTCTGAGGTTGGTCACTTGAATATTGGTGCAGGAAGAATCGTATACCAGGATTTGGTTAAGATCAATCGTGCCTGCAAGGATGGAAGCATCTTGAAGAATCCAGAGATCATATCTGCTTATGAGTATGCGAAATTGAATGGCAAGAGTGTTCACCTGATGGGATTGACCAGTGATGGTGGTGTTCACAGTAGCCTTTATCATCTGTTTACCTTAATTGATATCTCAAAGACTTATGGTATCAAGAATACCTTTGTGCATTGTTTCATGGATGGTCGTGATACTGACCCAAAGAGTGGCAAAGGTTTTATTCAAGAGGTGACTGACAGGTGTGCTCAGGTGCCAGGTGCTTCGATTGCCAGTATCATAGGCAGATTCTATGCGATGGATCGTGATAAACGTTGGGAGCGCATCAAGATTGCTTACGACTTGTTGATCAGCGCAGAAGGCAAACAAGCAACAGATATGGTTCAGGCAATGCAGGAGAGTTATGATGAAGGTGTCACCGATGAATTCATCAAGCCCATCAACAATAGCACTGTAGATGGAACTATCAAAGACGGTGATGTAGTTATCTTCTTTAATTATCGCAACGACCGTGCCAAGGAGTTGACTATCGTGCTCACCCAGCAAGAAATGATGGATCAGGGTATGCATACAATTCCTGGCTTACAGTATTATTGCATGACTCCCTATGATGCAAGTTTTACTGGCGTGCATATCCTGTTCCCAAAGGAGAACGTTACAGATACGCTGGGCGAGTATCTTTCCTCCAAAGGTATCAAGCAATTGCATACTGCTGAAACAGAGAAATATGCTCATGTAACATTCTTCTTCAATGGAGGTCGCGAGGCACCTTATGAGAATGAGGATCGTATTTTGGTTGCCAGTCCTAAGGTTGCAACCTATGATTTGAAACCAGAGATGAGTGCGTATGAAGTAAAGGACAAGTTGGTAGCTGCTATTCAAGAGAACAAGTATGAGTTTATCGTCGTGAACTTCGCGAATGGCGATATGGTAGGCCATACAGGAGTTTATGAGGCCATTGAGGCTGCAGTGAAGGCTGTTGATCAATGTGTGAATGATGTTGTGGAAGCCGCTAAGGCTCAGGACTATGAAGTCGTCATCATTGCGGATCATGGTAATGCTGATAATGCCATCAATCCTGATGGCACACCTAATACGGCTCATTCATTGAATCCGGTACCTTTCATTTATGTGACTGGCAACAAGAATGCAACCGTTGAGAATGGCGTTTTGGCTGATGTTGCTCCCAGTATTCTTCATGTCATGGGGTTGGAGCAGCCAGAAGCTATGACAGGAAAGAATTTGATTAAAGACTGATCCAATATGACTGTCAATATAGAAGAGAGCTGGCATCGTCAGCTCTCTTCTGAATTTGAGAAACCTTATTTCAGCGATCTTGTTCAGTTTGTGCGGCAAGAATATGCTGCTGGTCCTTGCTATCCGCCAGGGCGTTTGATTTTTAATGCTTTCAATAGCACTCCTTTTGACCAGGTTAAGGTGGTCATCCTGGGACAAGACCCTTATCATGGGCCAGGGCAGGCTCATGGATTGTGTTTCTCAGTAAATGATGGGGTTGAATTTCCTCCCTCTCTGAAAAACATATTCCAAGAGATTCAGGCAGAAACAGGGGCTCCCATACCAGAAAGTGGTAATCTGACGAGATGGGCCAGGCAAGGAGTGTTTCTGCTCAACACCTGTTTGAGCGTACGTGCTCATCAGGCATTCAGTCATAGCGGTCATGGGTGGGAAACATTCACAGATGCTGTCATTCATCATCTGAGTGACTCCAGAGAAGGCCTTGTCTTTATGCTTTGGGGAGCTCCTGCTGGCAAGAAGGCATCTTTGATTGATGCTGATCGCCATATGATACTACGCTCAGCACATCCAAGTCCCTTGAGCGCATATAGAGGCTTTTTCGGAAATCATCATTTCGAGTTGTGTAACCAATATCTGATTCAGCATGGCAAAGAACCAATCCAGTGGTAATATTGCTGGTGTTGTAGAGGTTGGCAATGTCCTTGTTCACTTGGATATCCTTACCGAATATTTCTGCTGTGATATTGCGAAATGCAATGGGCAATGCTGTGAGGAAGGAGATGCTGGTGCACCTGTGACTTTAGACGAGGTTGCTGAGATAGAAAATTCCTTGGATACAATATGGTCGCAGTTGGGGGCTCAGGCACAATCTGTGATCGATTGTCAGGGTGTAGCGTATACGGATGTAGAAGGAGAACTGGTGACGAGTATAGTCAACGGACGTAATTGTGTCTTTCGTGGTCCTCATGGTTGTCTGTTACCTCAAAAGCCCATTAGTTGTCATCTTTATCCTATTCGAGAGAAACAATTAGGTCCAATGGTTGGCTTGAACTACAATCGTTGGGATATCTGCAAAGTTGCTACGGTCTTGGGTGAACAAAAACGGCTTCGTGTTTATGAGTTCTTGAAGGAACCTTTGATTCGTCGTTTTGGGGAAGAGTGGTATAGGGAGTTGGAAAGTATTGTTGATGAGCTTTTGGATAAAAAAGTGATTCATTGATAGTATAATAAGGAAGATTTGATTTTTTTCACTTCAAAATTTCTGTATCAAATATAAAAATCGTATATTTGTCTCCAAAACATTAAAATCCATGAGGAAATCCCTATTGTATTGAAACATAAAATGAAACGAAATTATTACATATTCATCTTTATTGCGGTATTTTCTTTAGCAGTATTGCCTTTGTCTGCAAGAGAAAAGAAGAAAGGTAAGCCAGAAGAACTGCCACCTTATACAGGAACTTATTGGATCGAAAGCTTTTCTTCTCTGAAAGATGCAGAAGCGAAGGCTGTGACTGAAGCCGTGAATGACGCTTTAATCAATCGTTATGGAGTTTTTACAGACACGAAGACGACAACGAATGTAGTTGAAATAAACGGTGAAGGAAAAACAGAGTTTGTCAGCACTGGAGTTAGCCGCCTGAGAGGTGAGTTGGTGAAAATTCTTGAGGCAGGAAATTTTCAACATAAATTTGTTGATAACAAACTGCAGATCACAGTAACCGTTAGGATTCTTGCACGCGAAAAGAATACTTCAGATATAGATTTGTTATGTAAATTACTTCGCAATAAAGATGACAAGTCGGAGACCTTGAAATACTATGATGGTGAAGATATTTACTTTTATTTTCGAAGTCCTGTAGACGGGTATTTGGCGGTGTATTTGGAAGATGAAAATCAATTTGTTTATAATTTGCTCCCATATCAGGATGATCCAGAAGGTTCGATTTACATTACCCATAACAAGAATTATTTGTTCTTTTGTGATGATAAGAAATACTTTGCGGCTCACGACGATATAGTTCCACCCACAGACTTCTCAATGGTGACGGGTTTATATCTAACTTGCTCGGAAGGAACGGTGAATAATAAATTGTATGTTTTGTTTTCTCCTAATCCTTTCGTTCGTTCAAACGCTAATTCGTCTGATTCTCTCCCATATCTTTCATTGTTAGAGTTTCAGAACTGGTTGGGTAAATGCAGAATGGATGAGGAATTTATGGACCTAAGCAAGTTAATAATTATTTCTGCTCGGAAAAACGATTAATTGAAAGAATATGAAAAAGAAACTGATTTTGACAATGGCCCTATGGGGATTCTGTTTAACACGTTTTTTTGCTCAAGTGCCTCAAAATCCCGTAATTATTGATCAGGATGAAGCTATTGAAATTGATTCTTTGTCCATGATTGTTGAGACAATGAACAAGCGAGGTTCAGAAAAAACAATGGAAGAAGCTCTCAAAAACTCATGGAAACGAAAAACTTTTTTCCGTTTGAGTTATACCAAATCCAATTTTGAAGCCCTGGCCAAGAAAAATGAAAAATGGGAACAATATGCTTCAAAATTGGATGGTATCTATGAAGGAGAAGATAAATATCATTATGAGAACGAGTATGGTGTCTCTTTAATGTGGGGACGCAATTTCTCACTTCATAAGACCCCAATTGCAAGGACTGTGGTTATAGCGTTGGATTACACATGGATAGATTTGAATTGGAACAAATATAAAGTTTCATACGATGAGGATAATGTTTTTGATAGCAGCATTACATGGAAGGATGAAAAAGGTAACAGTCATTTTTTTCTTCCTTGGGGGGCAGGTAAAAACGAGATTAATTATGGCATGTCTTTAGGTCCTTCTGTAACTGTTGCACCTTTTGGGTTTATGGATAATTCTGCCCGTGATCTACACCTTCAAGGTTATTTCCACATAGGTTATTCTATCTCTACCATTTTTATGAATTTGGATGATGATTTAAATGCCGAGGATGAATCCTTTAAGTTTTTGGGCAATTGGGGCCATGGGTTGACACATTCTTGGGGTATTAATTTATCGTGGAAAGCAGTTGGCGTAGGATTTGAGAAGAGGAAATCCTCGTTCTCGTATACTCCCTTTGGCGATGATTACGGAAACCGTAAGACAAAATTCGATTTGAATAATACACGATGGTATTTAACGTTTAACTTTTAATGCTCAAGTAGTCTTGTTATGAATAAGATTCTTCGTTTCTCGTGTTTTCTTCTTGTGTTTTCGTGTGGAATACGGTCGATTGCTGAAGAAGGCAAATGCGGTGAAAAAATCAAGTGGGAATTTGATGGAATGGTTTTGAAAATATCATATATCGGTACGAATTTCCGTGGCGCTGATATGGATGATTATGATATGAAATCCAATCTGGCTCCTTGGATTAAAAAAGGATTAGACAAGAAGATTCGTACTATCAGTATTGGTCCCAATATCACTCGAATAGGCTCTTGTGCTTTCTACAATTGTACAGAGGCAAAAAATGTAGAATTGGGTGCAGATATAACATCTATTGGTTGGGGTGCCTTCTATGGATGCAAACGTTTGCTGAATGTATATATTCCTAGGCAAACGACTCAGATAGAACGAATCGCTTTTGCAAATTGCGAGAGATTGGGTGCCGTAGAGATTCCGGAGAATTGTGTTGTTGCTGATTATGCATTTATGTCATGTCCTAATATTACAAATATCATTGTTCCAAAAAATTCTCATTTAGGTGAGTACTCTTTTGTTTCGGAATTGAGTATTGATGGAACAAAACGATATGCTCTTTATGCTGGAAACATACAATCTCTTCCTAGCTATATTGATGCAGATAATTGCAAGAAATATGGTTTAAGCAGCCAATCTGTACAAGCGTATCTGGACGAAAAGAAGAAATTGAGAGCATCTTCCTCTGAGGATTCTGAAGAAGAGTCTTTTGTGTCTTTACCATTAGGAACGTCTGATGTTGATACCGATATCCCATACACAATTGAGCAGCGAGTCAATACGTTTGCTCTTGTCATAGGAAATGAGAATTATTCTCAGTTGCAACCTGTTCCATGTGCCTTATCAGATGCACGAACTTTCAAAACATATTGTGAAAAAACGTTGGGTATTCCTTCTCAGAATATCATGCTAGCTGAGAATGCGACATTGAACGGGATGAAACGTGGTCTGAAATGGTTGGATGAACATACTCTTGTAAGAAGTGATGCAGGTGAGGAGGTTCATGTTATTGTTTATTATGCAGGTCATGGAATTCCTGATGAGAGTTCTCGTGATGCTTATTTACTGCCGGTAGATGGCTATTCTGGTGATGTTAGCTCAGGTTTTTCTCTTCAAAAATTCTATTCGGAATTGGGTTCCATATCTGCAGATGATATTACAGTATTTCTTGATGCATGTTTTAGTGGAATCCAGCGAAATGGCGAGATGATAGCCCAGGGACTTCGAGGTGTTGCTGTCCGTCCTAAAGAAGCTACATTGAGTGGGCGAATGGTTGTCTTTTCTGCTGCTCAGGGTGACGAAACGGCACAGCCGTATGAAGAAAAAGGGCATGGTCTGTTCACTTACTTTCTTTTGAAAAAGTTGAAGGAATCTGGAGGTAGTGTTTCTTATGGGAAGCTCTTTGATTATATCAGCAAGCAAGTACGCGAAACTGCCATCAATGGCAAGCATGGTAAGGTACAGACGCCCACTACAACAGCCTCAGCCAGTATGGAGAACAAATGGAGGAATTTGAGATTTTAAAAAAAAAGACAAATAAAGAAGATGAAAAGAGTTTTTATTTTAGGGCTTTTGCTCTGGTTGGGAACTTCTCTCTATGCTCAAACAACGGAGCAGGAAAGAAATGCGATAATAAGTGAACGTAAGGCTGTATCAAAGATGACAGAAAAAGCGATAGAAGCGAGAGTTACAAAAACAGCCAAAAAAGAAGCCAAGCGTCTTCAAAAGCAAGGTTGGCAGCCTGGACCTGGCACTTTGCCTATCCAGAAGCAGTTGGATAATTCTTATCGAAAACGAGTGGAGATGGAAGGGACTACTCCTAAATATATAATGGGTTCCTCTACAAATGTTGGAGGCAATTATACGGCAGCAAAAAAAGCTGCTATGGAGTTTGCTCGTCAAGATGTGGCTAATCAGATTTCT
>JAEEGF011084455.1_pt1 | contig 15670 bp, 13 predicted proteins | sample 9134171 | NCBI WGS metagenome assembly JAEEGF01 (sample SAMN16246542, study PRJNA631951) | gut metagenome | biome: gut microbiome; feature: rumen; material: AP-attached | host: Bos | place: Iran: Karaj | collected 2018-10 | reverse complement strand
TACCGAAGGTGTTGTCAATAACAAGTGGCAGTCCGTGCTTGTGTGCTATCTCAGCGATGGCATCAATATCAGGAATGTCGCTGTTTGGGTTGCCAAGAGTCTCAAGGTAGATGGCTCTGGTGTTTTCCTGTATAGCACCCTCAACTTCTGCAAGATCATGTGCGTTTACAAAAGTTGTGGAAACGCCGTACTGCGGTAAAGTGTGTGCGAGAAGATTGTAGCTGCCGCCGTAAATGGTTTTCTGTGCTACAATGTGGCCACCGTTTGCTGCAAGAGCTTCGATGGTGTATGTGATAGCTGCTGCACCTGATGAAACTGCAAGAGCAGCGCTTCCGCCTTCAAGGGCTGCAACTCTTTTCTCAAGAACATCCTGAGTTGAGTTTGTAAGTCTTCCGTAAATGTTACCTGCATCAGCAAGTCCGAATCTGTCGGCAGCGTGCTGGCTATTTCTAAAAACATAAGATGTTGTCTGGTAAATTGGAACCGCTCTGGCATCTGTAGCCGGATCCGGCTGCTCCTGTCCAACATGTAACTGTAAAGTCTCAAATTTGTAATTACTCATAATTCATATCCTCCTCATTGTTTGGTTCAAAATTAACTTGAGGACATGTTATCACGACCAACCTACTAAGTCAATAGGTTAATCCTTAACAAAATTTGAGAGACAGTTATCAATTTAATCGATTACTAAAAGGGACAGGCTCTTTTGCCTGTCCCTTGTTGGTTTTATGTTTAAATTACATCATTATCACATTCGCCTGGCTGCCGCGTTTGCCACCGGTGCCGCGGTGGGACCAGTACTTGCCCTGCACACACATGGTGCACTCGCATACGTCGTCAATGTGGCTGCGATCAAGACCAAGCTGCACAAGTCTTTCTGCTACAGCACCCTTAAGGTCTACCAGGAATTTTCCTTCACGCCCTTCCTCGGGCTTATAGAACTTCTTGCCGTCTTCTCCGAGAAGTCCGTCAATTGCTTCCGGCACTTCAGGCCCCGTCTCGAAGCAGTCCTTGCAGATAGCAGGACCGATGGCGGCCCTGATGTTTTCTGGCTTTGCCCCAAGAGAAACCATCTTTGATACTGCCTCTCCCTCAATATCAGCAACAGTGCTTCTCCAGCCACAGTGCACCGCACCGATAACCCCATTTACAGGGTCTTCAAGCAGCACCGGCACGCAGTCTGCAGTAAAGATCACAAGAGGCACGCCTTTTTTGGCAGTTACTAGTCCATCTGCCTCAATAAGCTCGCCCGCCTCTGCAAATGAATACATATCAGCGCTTGTAACGATCCTTACGTGATTTCCGTGTACCTGCTTGCCGCTTACTATATCTGTAAGAGGAATGCCGCAGCTCGCGCCAAATATCCTGTAATTAGTAAGGACGTTTTCTTTATCATCGCCTCTGCCAAAGCCAAGATTAAGGGAGGTGAAGTCTCCTGTGCTTATTCCGCCAAGTCTTGTTGAAAATGCATGAGCACATTTGATTACGTCTGAAGCCACAAACTCTGCCATATTTTGCAGTATCTTATAGTCTGTAAGCTCGTCGTTTTTATTGTAATAAAGGTCCATATTAAGAGGATAGCTGCCTTTTAGCATCTCTTTTAGAAAAAGCCTGTCCCCCTCCCAAAGCTCAAGATCCGGTATCTTATCTTTAGAGATCCAGGAAAGAGTCCCTTCCGGGCAGTCCATATTTATATCGCCATCCCATGAGGTGCCAACGTAAAGATACATATCCTCATCCTCAAGTCCTTCGTAATGGAAGCCAATGGTGCCAAGAAAACGGTATTCGGATAAATCTACGCCGGCTTCTTCGTATACCTCGCGCCTTACGCAGGCATCAGCGCCTTCCCCGGGCTCAAATTTGCCACCAAGGCCTATCCATTTTCCCGCATTTACATCATTTTTCTTTTTATTGCGGAGCATCATAAGATAGCATCCGTCTTTTTCAAGATATATAAGGGTTGTTTTCTTCATTTTGATTCCTTTGTGTTATCAGTTTTACTTCTCAATTTTATCAGTAAATATGGGGCTTTTCAACATCAGACTTTTCTTGACTTGAAAAAGGACTAAAATTATAATAAATAAAGGAAAAGTATGGGTTTTTATATTTTTAAGGAGGGGCAAAAATATGAAAATAGGATTTATAGGAATGGGCAATATGGCAAAGGCACTTGCAGGCGGTTTTATCGCTTCCGGCAAGCTTAAAGAGGAAGATATCCTTGCCTATGCGCCTAATCAGGAAAAGCTTATGGCAAATGCAGACCGTTTTGGGTTTGTGGCAGTAAGCAATATAGTAGACCTTGTAAAAGGAGCAGACATTGTTTTTATAGCCTGCAAACCTTATCAGATAGACGGCGTTTTAAAAGAAGTCAGAGATTCGCTTTCAGGAAAGGCTATCATATCCGTAGCCGCCGGCTGGGTATACAGCAGCTATGCTACAAAGCTTGGAAGCAGCGTCAGGATCCAGTGCGTTATGCCAAATACTCCCGCTATGTGCGGTGAGGGCGTATTCCTCTTTGAGGAGATGAATTCTCTCTCTGTAGATGAAGATGCTTTTATAAAGGCGCTTTTTGAGGCTATCGGTATAGTAGAGGTGATCCCTACAGAGCTTATGGGTATCGGCGGAGCTATCTCAGGCTGCGGCCCTGCATTTATGGATATGATAATGGAGGCCTATGCCGATGCCGGAGTTAAGTACGGCCTTTCAAGAAGCACTGCATATAAGCTTATATCGCAGACTATGATAGGCAGCGCAAAGCTTTTGCAGGCAAGCGGAAAACATCCGGGGCTTTTAAAAGATGAGGTATGTTCGCCGGGAGGAACTACCATAAGAGGCGTTGAAGCCCTTGAAAAAGGCGGCCTTCGTGCAGCCTGTATGGATTCAGTGAACGCCATAATGGATTTTAAGAAAAAATAGGATTTGGAAAGGGATTTAAAAATGGACTTTAAGAAGGACAGCATTGAGGATTTTAGCACAGCTCTTGCGGGGAAGACATCGGTTCCGGGCGGCGGCGGAGCAAGTGCCCTTGTGGGTGCTCTTGGCATAGCACTTGGAAGTATGGTGGGAGAGTATACAGTGGGCAAGAAAAAATATGCCGCTGTGGAGGAAGACATTAAAAAACTTATGGCAGAGGCGGAACTTTTAAGAAACCGCCTGCTTAACTGTATAAATGAAGATGCGAGGCTTTTTGAGCCTCTTTCAAAGGCCTACGGCATCCCTAAGGATGAGCCCGGGCGCGACGAGGTTCTTGAAAAATGCCTTCGGGATGCGGCAGAGGTTCCTATGGAGATCTTAAGACTTTCCTGCAAAGCTCTTGAGCTTATAGAGGAATTTGCAGAAAAAGGGTCAACTCTTATGATCTCAGATGCCGCTACCGGCGCAGCTATCTGCAAGGCAGCGCTTCTTGGAGCCGCCGCAAATGTTAAGGTAAATACAAAGCTTATGAAAGACAGGGCTTACGCCGATGCCTTAAATGAGGAGACAGATCTTAAGGTGATCAGATACGGAAGCCTTGCAGATGCGGTATATGAAAGCGTCTGCAGTACACTGGTATAGAAAAGGGAAGAAAAATGACTGAGATATTAAAGGGGAAACCGGTGGCAGATGCCATTTCCGAAGAACTTAAAGAAAGATGCGAAAAGCTTAAAGAAAAGGGCATCATTCCTGCTCTTGCCATAATTCGCGTGGGTGAGAGGGAAGATGACCTTTCTTATGAAAGAGGAGCCGGCAAAAGGGCTGAACTTGTGGGAGCCAAAGTATTAAATGTGGTATTTCCCGAAGATGTCAGTAAAGATACGCTTTTTGCAAAAATAAAAGAACTGAATGAAGATAATAATGTCCATGGGATCCTTTTATTCAGGCCCCTGCCAAAGCATATAGATTCAGACGCGGCAAGAAAACTTATCGCGCCCTCTAAAGATGTGGACGGCTGCACAGACGCCTCGCTTGCAGGTGTTTTTACGGGTACAAAGCTTGGATTTGCACCTTGTACAGCAGAAAGTGCGGTAGCAATTTTAAAGCATTATAACATTCCCATAAGCGGAAGCAGGGCTGTTGTTATCGGCAGGTCTCTTGTAATAGGAAGGCCTGTAGCTCTTTTACTTATGCATGAAAATGCCACTGTTACGGTATGTCACACTCGTACCAAAGATGTCCCTGCCGTTGCCAAAGATGCAGATATACTTATTGCGGCAAGCGGTGTTATGGAAAGCATCGGCTGCGAGTATACAAATAAAGATCAGACCATAATTGACGTCGGTATAAGCTTTAATGAGGAAAAGGGTAAGCTTTGCGGAGATGTAAAGTACGATGAGGTTTTTGAAAATGTAAAGGCCATAACTCCCGTACCCGGCGGAGTCGGAAGCGTTACCACAGCCATCCTTTTTAAGCATGTGATAGAATCGGCAGAAAAAAATGCATAAAAAAGGAGGTCCTTGCGGGTGGACCTCCTTTCCAGGATATAAGAGTTCAAATTATTATCATTGACGCAGATCCCGTTACGCCTATAATAATATTATATGCGATGATAAAATACTATAACAATATCACATTTTTTGATAACAAAATCGTTTTTTCAATAACAGAATTATAATAATTGGAGAGAAAATGAATCAGATAATACTTAACGAAGACTCTTCGGAACGTCTTGAATATGACATGCCTGACTTTCCGGTGTATCTTCATCATGACTATGAAGACGGTGTTAATTCCAGGGTTACCTTAAGCCACTGGCATCATGATATAGAATTTCTTATTATTTTACAGGGCCATATCATGTATAATATTAATGGCACCGATATTGAGCTAAATACCGGCGAGGGCGTTGTGGTAAATGCAAGGCAGTTTCATTTTGAACACTCGGAAGACAAGTCGCCTTGCGAATACATATGCCTTATCATACACCCGCAGCTCCTTTGCGCCAACGAATATGTGCGCCGCAGCTTTGTGGAGCCGGTACTTTCAAACCGCAATTTTGAGTATTTTCACCTGCACCCGGGAGTGGAATGGGAAAATGAGATATTAAAAGCTGTTATAGAGGTAGATAAGGCAAAAGGGGCGGTTACCTTTCCTCTCGTTGTCGAGTCAAATTTCACATATATATGGCAGCGTATTTTTGAACATGTAAGCAATATAGACAGTCTTTCACCAAAGAAGCGGCAGCAGCTTGCAATGCTTCTTGATATGACGGGGTATATGCATAAGCATTATACAGAAAAGATCTCACTTTCAGAGATCGCCGGCCACGGTAATGTGTGTGAAAGCACATGCACCGCCATTTTCAAGAATTTTACCGGAAAAACGCCGATAATATATCTTAACGATTACAGACTCAAAAAAAGCCTTGATTACCTTGTTACTTCTGATCTTAGTATTTCCGAGATCAGTGAGCTTACGGGCTTTAACGGAGCCAGCTATTATACAGAACAGTTTAAGAAAAAGTATGGCTGTTCACCGACAGAATACAGAAAAAGATAGGGGAACATTATGAGCAATAATTTCAGCAATCTTTACGACGACCTTTTTGGAAATGCCGCAGAAAGGATAAATGCGGGAAGAAAGATAAACAGAGAGAGGGCGGCAAGCTCACCTGTTAAATCTGACGATATCCACAAGATGTGTGAGGATGTAAAAAAGACTGCAGGGGAGACCGGCAGCAAAAAAGAAGAGAAAAAAGAGATAACTGCCTCCGCTGAAAGCTTTAACGGGCTTGATGCAGAACTTAACGGAAAAGTATTTGGTCAGGACGAATTCATCAAAAAGCTTATTATTTCGTTTAAGAGGCCATTTGTTATGGAGCCTGCAAAGGGTATGCCAAGAAACAGTGTGTTTATTACAGGAAAACCGTTTACCGGAAGACACCTTGCCCTTGACCTTATTATGAAGGCCTGCGCAAAAAAGGGTATCGTGATCTCTGAAGAAATATCCTTTGTAGACCTTTCTCTTTATCCGACTGCAGCTGAGGAAAAGCTTTTCCTGCAGGATATTTACTCTGCCTTAAGTGCTGAAACCTCTGTTATTGCTTTTGAAAATATAGAGGAGTGTCATCCTTCGTTTATAGGAAATATCGTATCTCTCGTAAAAGAAGGAAGCTTCACTCTTTCAGAAAGATATGTTATGCAAAAGGGAAACCTTGTGGGAGTGACAAATGCTCTGGCATCAGGCACAGTGGGTTCTTTATCTGCCGAGGGCAAATATCTTCTCTTTATGTCCACAAAGAAGATAGGAAAGCTTGCTGATATCTGCGGAGCTCCTTTTGTCAATGCTCTTGGAGACATCTGCGAAGCTGCTGAGCTTAAAGAAGACAGCTACAAGGCAATAGCAGGCACAGAATTTGAAAAGATCAAAAAGGCGGCGGCAGAAAAACTTAAACTTAAGATTGCGGCAGACGAGGAATTTATAACATTTGCGGCAGGAAAAGCAGACAAAAACACCAATGCAAAGGGTATACTTACCTTCTTTGAAGGCCTGTTAAAAGGTCTTGCCGGTCTTCGCCTTGAGACAGATATTGAAAATGAGGCTGAGCTTACGCTTAAAGTCGCAAACGGCCTTGTTAAGGTATTTAAGGGCGAGGAAGAGGTTGATATTACAAAATATATGCCGCAGGGCTATATGGGAGAGATCGATGCGGTTAAGGCAGAACTTGAAAATATCGTTGGTCTTAAAGAGATCAAAGAATATATTCTTGGCCTTGAAGAATACTATAAGACTCAGCAAAAGCGACGCGAGGCCGGACTTAAGACAGCTGAGCTCAGTAAACATATGATATTTACGGGAAATCCGGGTACAGGAAAGACAACCATTGCAAGGATCGTAAGCCGTTACCTTAAGGCTATCGGGGTACTTACGGGCGGACAGCTTATCGAGGTATCAAGAGCAGACCTTGTGGGAAGATATGTGGGACATACAGCGCCTCTTGTTAATCAGGTCATATCTTCTGCTATCGGCGGCGTCCTCTTTATAGATGAGGCATACAGTCTGTACAGAGGTAAGGACGACTCTTTCGGTCTTGAGGCAATTGATACCCTTGTAAAGGGTATAGAAGATAACAGGGAAAACCTCATTGTTATCCTTGCGGGCTATTCAAACGAGATGAAAGAGTTCCTTACGGCAAACTCCGGTCTTGAGAGCAGGTTCCCTAACATTATAGAGTTTCCTGATTATACAGGAGAAGAACTTCTTGAGATCGCAAAGATAAACGCGGCTTCAAGGGGCTACACCATTGATGAAGGAGCTTTGCTGCCGCTTAAGGCATACTTTAATACAGTTCAGGCAACTCAGGCCACGAAGGCCGGCAACGGACGACTTGCTAGAAATGTTATTGAAGAAGCGATATTAAATCAGAGCAAGAGACTTGTAGCAGAGGAAGGCGCCGATCTTTCGACCCTTCTTTCGGGAGATTTTGATCTTACATGAAAGCAAATGTAAATAATATAATCGAAAAATTAAATGCCGAGTACGGAACGGATTTTAAATGCTACCTTGACCACGACGAGGCATGGCAGCTCCTTATAGCAACGATCCTTTCCGCCCAGTGTACAGATGCCAGGGTAAACATGGTCACAAAAGACCTGTTTAAAAAATATCCGAGTGTAGAGGCCTTTGCAAACGCAGACTATGAGGAGCTTTGCGTAGACATAAAGTCTACAGGTTTCTTTAGAAACAAGGCTGCAAACATTATAGGGTGCTGCAAGGCTTTGCTTGAAAGACACGGCGGAAACGTGCCTAAAACCATAGAAGAGCTTACGGCTCTTCCGGGGGTTGGCAGAAAAACTGCCAATGTTATACGCGGAAATGTATATAATGATCCAAGCATAGTTGTAGATACTCATGTAAAGCGAATTTCAAATCTTCTTGGAGTAACAAAGGAAACAGATCCGGTTAAGATAGAATATGATCTTATGAAAAAGCTTCCGAAAGAAGCCTGGATACTCTGGAATATACATATAATAAGACTGGGGCGCACTATCTGTATAGCGCGCCGCCCAAAATGCAGTGAATGCTTTTTAAAAGAAGAATGCTGCCACTACTGCAATGAAAATACCAAGTAAAGCCCCGAAAAATACCTGCAAAGGTGTATGACCAAGAAACTCTTTTAAGATAAGATCGGGCTCTTCGTTTGGGTCTGACATCATTATCAGAAGTTCGTTAAGCGCCTTTGCATGTTTGCCGGCTTCACGCCTTACGCCCATAGCGTCGTGCATAACAATGATCGCAAGGACAAGAGTGATGGCAAATTCGCCGCTTGAAAAACCATAAGTTGCAGCGGCAGTGGTAGCAAGGGAACAGACGGTGGCTGAATGTGCACTTGGCATACCGCCGTCTCCCGTAAGTCTTTCAATATCTATTTTTTTGTTAACCACGGCATAGATGATCGTCTTGATAACCTGAGCTATAGCCCAGCTTATAAGAGGAATGATAAGCATTCTGTTGGAAAGGACATCTCCTATGTTAAATGAATCCATATACTTTCTCCCATTTTTTGTTTAGCGTTTCCATTATACTATGGTTTTTGCGCTTTGAAAACCCTAAAATAAGCCTTTTATTTTTGACAGATTTGTGCAATAATAACTACTGTGTTTAAATAGACTTAAATGCCAATATACGGAGGTTTTTATGGCTGACTTGTTATTTTTCGGGGGTTATCTTTGCAATGCAAAGGATGCCGATCCGAAAAGCTTTATCCTTGATATGTACGAAAAATACGGACATAATTTTGCAGATCATATCTACGGGATGTTTTCAATCGGAATTTACGATGAAAATGAGGAGGAACTCATACTTGTAAGAGACAGGTTCGGTTCTAAGTCCTTATACTATTATATTACAGAAGGAGGAGAGCTTCTTTACTCACAGAGCATAAAAGAGATGCTTGTTAAACCTGGATTTAAGAAAGAGTTTAACCACGATGCTCTGGAGCTTTACCTCAGTTTTTCTTATATGCCGGGAGAAGATACCTTTTTTAAAGGGCTTAAGAAACTGCGTCCGGGTCATATGCTTATCTGGCATAAGAAAAAAATTGATATCATTAAATACTGGGAGGCAATCCCGCAGCCTGATGAAAGTCTTACTCTTGAAGAGTGCGCCGACATGATCCACAAAGCTGCTATGGAAGCTGCTCCCGACTGGAAGATAAATGCGGGAGAAACAGGAAACTTTTTATCAGGCGGCGTTGATTCCGGTTATCTTACAGCTCTTATGGGTTCAAAGACCACATTTTCCGCAGGATATGACGATCCTGAGTTTGACGAATCAGTTGTTGCGGCTGAGACAGCAAAGGCGCTTAATATAGGCAATACAAAGGTGCTTATAGAGCCTGATCTGTATTTTAAATCGGTTCCGGATGTTATGTATGCTATGGAAGAGCCTATAGGCGATGCTTCCTGTATAGTTTTCTATCTGGCGGCAAAAGAAGCTGCAAAGCATGTCAGAGTCTGTTATTCAGGCGAAGGGGCAGATGAGCTTTTTTCCGGATACCATGCTTATGTCAGAAGATTTAAGCAGTTAAAAGAGGCGGAAGAAAACGGTGTTGACCCTGCCACGCTTCCACAGGTCGAAGATTTCTTTATAGGCAACACAAAGCTGTTCCATGAAGATGAAAAGAAGGCGATCCTTAAAGAATACAAAGGAAAGATCCTTCCCCTTGACCTTGCAAGAAGCCTTTATTCCTTTGATGAAAATACAGACGACATGACAAAGATCCTTCTTTGCGATCTTAACGTCTGGTTTGAGGGTGACATAATGCTTAATGCGGAAAAGATGAGCGAGGCAGCAGGCCTTGACGCCAGAACTCCTTTCCTTGATCCGCGTATCGTAGAAGCAGCTCTTAAGATCCCTTCCAAATACAGGGTAAATGAGGTTCAGACAAAGCTTGCATTCAGAAAAGCAGCAGAAAACCTTTTGCCTGTAGAGATAGCACAAAGAAAGAAGATCGGTTTTCCGGCACCTGCCAGAACCTGGATACAAAAAGAGCCGTATCTTTCGATGATAAGAGACATGTTTGAAAGTGAGACAGCAGAAGTTTTCTTTAATACAGAAGCACTTACAGAGATGTTAAAAGAAGATTTAATTGCTGATAAATGGCGCTATATCTGGTGCATTTACGTATTTCTTATCTGGTACAGAAGATTTTTCGAATAGTGTCCGGGCTTTAAAAGAAATTTATTAAGGCGGTATTGCTGTGGTTAGAGATAAAAGTGAGAGAAACAATCGTATATCAAGGATACTTTTTTTGACTTTGAGTGGTCTTTTTATATTTTTCTTCTTTGCTTCAATGTTTTATTATGCTTACGATTCAATATACAGAAAAAGACCAAGTGAAGTAAATGCTGTGGTCAGAGAGCTTAATGACTGGACACTTATCCACGGAGATGAAAAGCGTAAGGTGACTCTTCCGCTTCTTATTGATGGCTGTGAGGACGGAGATGTTTATTACATTTCAACAAAACTTCCTGAAAATATAAAAGACGGCTCCTGCGTTTCATTTTACACACAAAGAAGTTTTGATGTATATGTAGACGGAGAGCTTCGAAAGCATTTTGACAGAGATGATGCTGATATCGAAGGCGGTATGTCAAACTCAGTATTTTATTTTGTAAACCTTAACTCAGAAGATTCCGGGAAAGAACTGCTGATAAGCAGAGAGGCTTTATTCGGAGCATCTGAATTTAAAGAAGTATTCTTTGGAGATAAGCTTGGAGTAGTGAGCCACCATGTGGGAGACAACATTTTATACTACATGGGAGCCATGTTCCTGTTTTTACTTTCTCTTGCTGTGGCGGTATTTAGTATCGTCATCTCCATATTAAACAAAAAGAAATTCCCGCTTTATCAGATTGCTGAAGGTACCGCCGTAACAGCACTTTGGATGATGTTTGACGGGATCATATTTCAGTTTGTGTTTGATAACATTTACATAAACGGTTCTATGTCATACCTTATGATCATGCTTGTTCCGTTTCCTTTTATATCCTATGTAAATTCTCTCCAAAAAGGAAGGTACAGGGGATATCACTATGCATTTCAGGCCATAACACTTGCTTCTTTTGTGGTATTTACCGCTATGAACTTTATGGGCGGGCCTAACTTTATAACAATGCTTAGCCCGATCAATTTTATAACCATATTCGTTGTAGTGGGCGAAGTAGTAGTCCTTATGGCAGATATGATAAAACTGAGGTTTAGAACAGGATATAACACCGTTGCCTACGGATTTATCTTCCTTGCCTTGTTTGGCATAGCGGAGATCATTTCCATCAATACCAGGTTTATCAGAAAAGACGGACGTTTTGTTCTTGCCGGAAGTTATGTGCTTCTTTTGTTTGCGTTTATACAGCAGATGATAGATATCCGAAATCTCTATAGAGAAAGAGAGCAGGCCGTGGCTGCAAATGCTGCAAAGAGTGGTTTTGTGGCAAACATGAGCCACGAGATCAGAACACCTCTTAACTCGATTCTTGGTATGAATGAGCTTATCCTTCGTGATACAAACGACCCGGGAATCCGCGAATATGCCGAGCAGATAAGAGATTCCGGAGAGATTCTTTTGGGACTTATTAACGATGTTCTTGATATTTCAAGAATAGAAGCCGGAAGTATGGTCAGCGTGGAAGAAAGATACGATACGGAAAAAATGGTATCAAATCTCTTTGCTATGCTGAAAGAAAGAGCAAATGTCAAAAAATTAAAAGCAAAATTAATTATTACAAATGACATTCCTAAGACCCTTTTTGGAGACTGCCTCCACATAAAACAGATCGTTACAAACTTTATCTCAAATGCGGTTAAGTATACCGAAAAAGGTGAGATCACCATTAGAGCCGAGCGTCTTCCTTATGAAGATGAAAGCGTATGTCGTCTTAAGATCTCTGTGCAGGATACGGGTATCGGTATCAGAGATGAAGATAAGAAGCGTGTTTTTGATAAGTTTGCCAGAGTTGAAGAAACCGAAAAGAAACATATCGAAGGTACCGGTCTTGGACTTAACGTAGTTAAGCAGCTTTCCGACCTTATCGGAGGCGAAGTGCTTCTTGAAAGTGAGTACGGAGTAGGCAGTACTTTTGCCATAGTCATCAATCAGGAAATAGTTGATGAGAAGGCTATGGAGCTCAATAAACACGTTGAAGAACGACGTGAGGAAGTGTCAAATTCTGATTTAATAAAAATGAAAGACCACCAGATTCTCGTGGTTGATGACAATACACTTAACAGAAGGATCGTTGAAGAGTTCCTTAAGAAGTCCGGTCTTATAATTGACCTTGCAGATGGCGGCGAGACTGCTTTAAGCCTTTGTGAGAGGAAAAAGTATGACCTTATCCTTATGGACCACATGATGCCTCAGCCTGACGGCGTTGAGACACTTCGAAGGATACTTCACGACAATCCTTGCGGTAACGCAAAGACGCCTGTTATCGTTCTTACCGCAAATGCTTCTTCCGAAAGCGAAGAAATGTACAAAAAAGAGGGCTTTGCAATGTATCTTTCAAAGCCTATCTCTCCAAAGGCGTTAAACGATGCAATAGCTAAATTTTTTTAATTAACATATAGGAGTTTTAAAATGGGAAAATATTTTGGAACAGACGGCTTCCGAGGCGAAGCCAATGTAGATCTTACCGTTGAGCACGCTTTTAAAGTGGGCAGATTTCTTGGCTGGTATTTCGGTCAGGATCATAAGGCTAAGATCGTTATCGGAAAAGATACACGAAGAAGCAGCTACATGTTTGAGTATTCTCTTGTAGCGGGACTTACTGCCAGCGGAGCAGATGTTTATCTGCTTCATGTAACAAGTACCCCAAGCGTTTCTTATGTTGTAAGAAGCGAGGATTTTGACTGCGGTATTATGATCAGCGCAAGCCACAATCCTTATTACGATAACGGTATCAAGGTCATCAACGGAAACGGTTACAAGCTTGAGGCAGATGTAGAGAAGAAGATTGAAGACTATCTTGATTCAGGGAAGGAATCGCTTCCTCTTGCAAAGCGCGAAAATATCGGCCGCACCACTGATTACGTAATAGGCCGTAACAGATATCTTGGCTACCTTATTTCTCTTGCCACAAGGTCCTTTAAAGATGTCAGAGTCGGTCTTGACTGCGCAAACGGTTCTGCCAGCCAGACTGCAAAGCATGTATTTGACGCCCTTGGCGCTAAAACGTACGTTATTAACAATGATCCGGACGGTACCAATATCAACAACGGCTGTGGATCTACTCACATCGAGGCTCTTCAGGAACTTGTGAGAAAAGAACATCTTGATATAGGTTTTGCTTACGACGGCGATGCAGACAGATGTCTTGCTGTAGACGAAAAGGGAAATGTGGTTGATGGCGATATGATCATGTACCTTTGCGGTAGATATATGCATGAAAAAGGTACCCTTAACAACGATACCGTTGTCACAACTATCATGTCAAATATGGGGCTTTACAAGGCTCTTGATAAATGCGGTATCCGCTACGAAAAGACCGCAGTTGGCGACAAATATGTCAGTGAGAATATGACTGAAAACGGTCACTCCCTTGGCGGAGAACAGTCAGGTCACATTATTTTCAGCAAGTATGCCACAACAGGTGACGGCGTTCTTACATCCCTTATGGTGATGGAAGCCATGCTTGAAAAGAAGATGCCTGTTTCTGAGCTTCTTTCCGACCTTGTTATCTATCCGCAGCTTACAAACAATGTTCGTGTTAAGGACAAGAAGACTGCTGCAGAAGATCCTGCTGTAAATGCCGCTATCGACAAGGTAACTGCAGAACTTGGCGATGAAGGCCGAGTACTTGTAAGAGCATCCGGCACCGAGCCTGTACTCCGTGTAATGGTAGAAGCTAAGACCGATGAGATCTGCAAAGAAAAAGTCGACTACATTGTAAATGCCTTAAAAGAGAGCGGTTGTACTATTTAAGGGAAGGACTAAGTCACGCTCCCTGTTTACGATATTTTTTCTCGTCTCGACTTCAGATGTTTGGGACAAGTTAACCCTTCTCGACCGGCGATGTTATCGCCGGCTCTCGGGATGGGTAGGTAAATATGTTTACGTAATGGCCTCAGATATGATACTCATATCTGAGGTTTTGATATGTGTTCCTGCGTCTGCCTGAAACTACGTCTCAGCATCCGCCGTCCCACATCTCACTCCGGCAGCTTCGCTTACCGGAGCCATTACTTACTATTTTTTCAACCCTTCATCAAGCAACAATCCCCCATCCACAGGGCAGTTGCCCCCAAATCTTTGTCTCGCTCGAACAAAATATCTACGCGGTCGCTAGGTTTAACCTGCTTTCACTAAACGAATTAAAATTTCTATAAAACTATTTGCTTATGCGAGAGTTATCTTTAGTACCACAGTATTTCTTTGTTCTTGCTTAATTTCCAAAAATGAGCAAAGAACCAATCTGTCAAGTCCTTGCCGCGTTAGCGGTGCTTTGCAGGCTTGACCGGTGGTTCTCTGCTCATATAATATTTAAAAGCAAGCACAAAGATATGCTTTACTCATCGTCTGCCATCCTCTATTAATATGGTATTAAGCCACTTTTTCCACACATCCGGCTGGTAGCCGAGGGTGGACTGCTTTCCGTTTCTGACGACCGGTGTCTTGATTACCTGTGGATTCTCAAGGATCTTTTCAAGCTTATCATCCTCTGCAATATACCGGATCAAAGAAAGAGTATCCTGATCCTTGCAGTTTGGATCCAGCATGGCGTCAATGCCACCGTTGGCCTGAGCTACAGAAGTGAACTCACCTTTGCTCATGCCTTTTTCCTTCATGTCGATAAACTGATACTTAATGCCTCGCTCTTTAAAGAAGCGCTCCGCTTTCTTTGTATCATTGCATTTCTTTGTTCCAAAAATCTGTATGTTCACGTTCCTGTTCCTCCGAATAATCGGTTATTTCGTACCAGTTCATTAAACGAGGCCGGTGTATAGTTATTTATCATGCAACCGGCATTTAGGGCTCGTTCTTTGGTCTTCATAAATTCGTAGGCTTCTTTCCGGGTGTTATGTATGTGCCCATATATATGCCAGGAACCGTAATAATAGCCGTTCCACTCTGTTAATGGGTAATGACATAGAACTATCTTATTTTCTCCGTCTTTGATCTCAAGCATTTTCTCTATGCCTTCAAGATAGCTGCACGCCTTTGGGCTGTCAAGAAGCGGCCAGTCGTGATTACCCACAATGAGGATCTTATGACCTTTAAGCTGCCTCAAATACCAGTCAGGGTTGTGATGGCTCTTAAAACATACATCTCCTACGATATACACCGTATCATCAGTCTGAACCCTTTCATTCCAAAGCTTGATAAGAGCAGAATCCATCTCATCTCTATCCGCAAAAGGCCTGTGGTCAAAATTGATAACATTTGCATGACCAAAATGAAGATCTGCGGTATAAAGAATCATAAATATTCCCCCTACTATTAGTATTAGTCATAGTCTTTCTTTACCTTTTCTATAGGTTCGACTATGCTGTTTAAGATACTGTGGATTGGTCATTTTCCCCTACCGCATTGACGGTTTTTGAAAGGCTCCAACCACAGTCTCTTTGCTCATTTGTTAATCAGTTAGTTACCGCATGACGGTTTATCAAGAAGTAGGTTACGATTGCAAGGAGCCCTGTGGATCTGAAACAGTATCAATACTATTATTAGGGAGGTCCTATATGATCTATGTAGGAA
>JAEEGF011952699.1_pt1 | contig 15672 bp, 13 predicted proteins | sample 9134171 | NCBI WGS metagenome assembly JAEEGF01 (sample SAMN16246542, study PRJNA631951) | gut metagenome | biome: gut microbiome; feature: rumen; material: AP-attached | host: Bos | place: Iran: Karaj | collected 2018-10 | reverse complement strand
ATCCCAGCAGAGCGCGCAACCCGGCAAACTTGCGCCAGAGGTCACCTGGGTTTTTATCCAGCATGCTGTGTTTACCGTGTACAACTTCGTCATGAGAGAAGGGCAGGATATAGTTCTCACTGAAGGCATACATCAGCGAGAAGGTCAGCTTGTCGTGATGATAGCGGCGGTAGATTGGATCTTTCTCGATATACGAAAGCATATCGTTCATCCAGCCCATGTTCCATTTGAACCCGAAACCCAGGCCGCCGTCATATACCGGGTGTGTGACCTTCGGATATGCACTGGATTCTTCGGCAATCATCGTTACACCAGGATAGCGTCCGTAGACCATGGTGTTGAGCTTGCGCAGAAACTCAATGCCGTCCAGATTATCATTGCCGCCGTACTGGTTGGGCAGCCATTGCCCGGCATCCCGGCAGAAGTCGAGATACAGGATGGCACTGACCGCGTCGCAACGCAGACCATCGGCATGATACCATTCTAGCCAGTAGCAGGCGCTGGATAGCAGGAAACTGCAGGCTTCGCCGCGGGCATAATCGAAAAGAACCGTGCCCCATTGTGCCATATCGCTGCGACGCGTATCCTCGTGCTCGTAGCAGGGCGCTCCGTCAAAGCGGGCGAGCCCGATCTCGTCACGGGGGAAATGCGCAGGTACCCAGTCAAGAATGACCCCGATACCGGCCTGGTGCAGACGGTCGATCAGCTGCATAAGGCCGAATGGGGTGCCGTAGCGCGCGGTGGGTGCAAAGAACCCGGTGACCTGGTAGCCCCAGCTCATGTCGAGCGGATGCTCCATGACGGGCAGAAACTCAACATGTGTATAATGCATGTCGGTCAGATAGGGAATCAGTTCGTCGGCGGTTTCCTCATAAGTGTAGAAGCTGCCGTCACTGTGACGTTTCCAGCTGCCCAGATGCATTTCATAGATGTTCATCGGACTGTGACACAGATCCTGTTTTGCACGGCGCTGCATCCAGGCTTCGTCATGCCACTCATATCCGCCAATATCACATAGCCGGCTGGCAGTATTCGGACGGTTTTCACTGTAAAAGGCATATGGGTCAGCACGTAGATGCCAGCTGCCATCTGCACACTGGATGGCATACTTGTATGCAAGCATCCTCTCTTTGGCATTAAAATCATAACGGCCCTGAGCTTCTGCGTCAAACAGCTTGGCAGGAAGACGTAGTTCCCAGGTTCCATCGAACTGTTTCTGCATAGGATATGCTTCGCGCTGCCAGGAGCAGAACTCACCCGTTACATAGACATTGATGGCATGTGGCGCCCAGACAGTGAACTGCCATTCCTCACCACTGAGCGTGGTCTTGTGCGCACCCATCCAGCGGTATGCATCGCCGCTCTCTCCGGAATGAAATTGAGAACGCACTGTTGCGTCCGGTGCAGAATAAAGCATGAGGAGTGCCTCCTTCATACGTTTTTTGTCTGTATTCATCATAGCAGAGAAAACGAAAAAAAACAAGGTTGCTATATTATTGAAACGCATGCGGAAATATGATAAAATACGCCGTATGAAAAAAGCAGGTGGAAGCCTGATGCTGCTTTTGACGGCGCTGATCTGGGGCATGGCGTTCGTGGTGCAGCGGTCAGGCATGTCGTATCTTGGCCCCTACACATTCCAGTCAGTACGTACGCTGCTGGCAAGCGCAGTGCTTCTGCCGATGGCGCTTATGAGCAAAAAACGTCGCGGGAGCGCATGGCGGATGCCGCCAATCGGTTTTGCACTGAGCTGCGGATTGCTGGTCGGTTTTGCGTGCCTTGCCCAGCAGGTCGGCTTGAAGACCACACCGGCAGGCAGAGCGGGCTTTATCAGTTCACTGTATGTCGTGCTGGTGCCGGTATTGGGTATCTTTCTTGGCCGCAAGGTCGGAATCAAAGTATGGCTGGGCGTCATACTGGCAGTAATTGGATTATATCTGCTTTCTTCTGTCGGACGCTTTTCAGTCAGTGGCGGCGATCTGCTTATGCTCGTGTGTGCTGCGCTTTCCGCTGTGCATATCGTGATCATCGACCGTTATGGCGCAGGCTGCGATACACTGATGCTCAGCTGCCTGCAGTTTTTTGTCGCCGGCCTGATTCCGATTCCAATGGCGGTTATCTCGGAAAAACCGACATTCGAGGAGATCTGGCAGGTACGCTGGCTGATCATCTATGCCGGCGTGATGTCAAGTGCAGTAGGGTATACCCTACAAATGCTTGGCCAGAAACATGTGCCGCCAGCGATGGCATCCCTGATTCTATCCCTGGAATCGGTGTTCGCAGCGGCTTTGGGTGCAGTATTGCTGCATGAAACGATGACCAGACGCTAACTGATCGGATGCGCTCGGATGCGTTGCGCAGTCGTGCTTGCACAGCTGCGGGGGAATGAAAGCAGCGATAACAGTACGGAAAGCTAATATAATAAGATCATCCTTGCGGTCAGGTGATATGCCTGTCTGCTTTTTTTACAAAAAAACAAGGCTGCCGGAGCAGCCTTGGCAATAATGAAGTATTATTCGGGCAGCTCAGTAGTGTAGAGCACACCCATATCCCACAGCATGGAACAGGACATATATTTGTCGCGGATATCACGTGAACCGAGGAAAGCCTTCACGGTATCTTCGCGGCTGATGTTGATGTCGGCAGGAACCATGGGCATACCCAGATCCTTCATCATGGCAGCAATCGTTTCAGTTGCGGGCAGTTCCTCAGCGATGAAACGCTGGATCTCATCCCAACCCTCGATGATCTTTTCAATACGAACGGCATGGCGGGCCTTGTCGTTTTTATGGAACACGTTGTGCTCCTGCCAGATGACGGTCTCAGCTGCCTTGCCGAAGATGCTGCGGATCAGAGCTTCCCATTCCTCGTTACTGAAGGAATTGATAAAGTTCTCAGCAGTGGAGCGGTCAGGCTTCATCTTGCGGATCTTGTCATACAGCTTCAGGGTCTGCAGGGTACCTACGCCGACCTGGATGCCGTGCAGTTCATAAGGCGTACCCCGGTCAAGAGCCATCATTTCCCACAGATGGCTGAAGTAGTGCTCCAGACCGCTGGCGGGACGGCTGACACCAGCATAGCTCATAGCCACACCGCTGAGCACCAGGCCTTCAACGGTAGCCTGTACAGCTTTTTCATCGCGGACCTTGAGGCCTGCGGCGTTGTCAACGATTTTTTTCAGGCTGGAACGCATAAGGCCGGCAATATTCTCACAGTAATACTCACCGGTGACCAGATGTGAAATGCGCCACTCGCAGATAGCGATGTATTTGGCAAGCATATCGCCGAAGCCTGCCCACAGCATGCGCATGGGGGCGTTCTTAATGATGTCAATATCGCAGATGATGGCAGCAGGAGCGGCATTATACAGAGATACCTTGATGCGTTCACGGATCATGGAGGAAGAGTTGCTGGCATAACCGTCCATGGAAGGAGCGGTGCCGACAATCAGTTGCTTGACACCGACAGCATGGCACAATACTTTGCAGCAGTCATTGATTACGCCGGAGCCGATGCCCATGACACAGTCGCAGGAAGGGTCAAAAGCCATCGTCAGAGAACCGACAGCATATTCATCAGGTTCTACATGCTCCATGGGGAAGCAGTACATCTTGTATTCGATACCGGCTTTGGCCAGTACGGGCTCGACAAAGCTCCAGGCTGCAGCTTTGGTATTTACGTCGCATACAATGAAGGGCTTGCTGCCGCCTACAGCCTTAAGGGCTTCGGGAATGGTTTCAACAGCCCCGGGACGGATGCAGAGAAAGTCCATGGGCATTTCATGATGGTGGCCGCAGTCACAATCGTAACCGCCCTTGGCGATCAGAGTGCTCAGGGAGGCTTTGGAGAAATCGATCATGGCAGATCACGATCCTTTTCTTATAATAATTTGGCTTTTATCCGGCGATATTGTAGCTTTTTCAAACCGCTTTGTCAATCTGCGGCGGAAGATTGGCGACATGTACGTAAAAATGCTCACAAATGAACAAAGATGATCAGAAATGAATTGCGTTTCTTGGCAGAAGACCGTATAATGAAAGAGAGAGAAGGTGAATATCATTCATGTTTGAGGAAGAACGGCATGAGCAGATTATCCGTCTGCTGCGCGGCGGACGCATGATCTCAGTGAATGAGATTGCAAAACGGCTGTTTGTCAGTGAGGCGACCGTGCGACGCGATCTGAATGCGCTGGAAAAGGAAGGCGTAGTGCGGCGTGTATATGGTGGAGCCGTGCTGGTAGGCGGAAACCGCGATGTTCCGTTGCAGATGCGTGAGACGGAAGCGATGGAGGCCAAGCAGCGTATCGGACGCGCTGCGGCAGCACTGGTGCAGGAGAACGACGTGATCGTACTGGATGCATCAAGCACTGTATACAGCATGATTCCATACCTGAAAGAGTTCAAGAACGTCGTGGCCATCACCAGCGGGCTCAAGACTGCCATGGCTTTGGGGGAAAGGCATATCAAAACATATCTGACCGGTGGTCTGATGATCGACAACAGCTACTCGATGATCGGTGAGCATGCACAGGAACTGATCCGACGGCTGAATGCGGATATATTCTTCTTTTCATGCCGGGGCGTGACTGAGGACGGGCGCATGACTGATTCGTCCGTGGAAGAGGCACAGCTGCGCCAGCTTATTTTCCAGCACGCTAAACGGCGTGTGTTCATGGCTGCGGGTAACAAGATCGGCCGCGACTATTTCTATGTGATCGGCCGCGTTAATGAAATGGACGATATTATCTGTGATCAGCCGGTACCGGATGCCTTCAGTACACCGGATGAAAAAGGGCATACGCCCCGCATCTGGCGCGGTGAATGACAAACAGTATGATCTTTCGATCTTTCGTTATCTAGTGCCTTGACAAAATAGAATGGATGGCATATTATTGACCTATAGCAACAAGCGCTCCGAAGGCGGAGCAAATATGGAGGGGAAGTATGAAATACTATATCGCAATCGACGCCGGCGGTAACAAGACGGATTGTGTCCTCTTTGACGGGACAGGCAACGTTTGTGCGCGTGAGTTCGGCCGCGGTGCCAATGCTTTGGACATCGGCCCTGTGGAAGCCAGCGACCGTCTCTGTGCGGCGGTTGATTCGCTGAAGAATCATATCCCCGCTGGCGGAAAGCTCTGCGCTGTTTTCGGCAGTGTTTCCGTTGTCTATTACTATCCTGAAATTGAGAAGCGGGTTGCCCGCCATGCCGGCGGTGTACGCTGTCATCTGGACAATGTCGTCAGTAGTGTAATGGCAGCTGTTCTAGGTAAGGAAGATGGCGTTTGTGTGATCTCCGGTACCGGCTCGTATTGCTGCGTGAGGGAAGCCGGCAAGCATCGTTTCTTTATCGGCAGCAGCGGATATATGCTGGATACGGGCGGCAGCGGATATGTCCTGGGACAGCAGGCTCTGATCGCTGCGCAACGTGAGCGTGATGGCCGTGGACCGAAGACCCTGCTGACGGAGATCGTTGAAAAGGAAATCGGTGAAACCGTTCAGGAGCATCTGCCGGTTATCTATTCAGGCGGACGTGCTTATATTTCCTCCTTTGCCCACACAGTGTTTGCGGCTCGCGCACAGGGTGATGCGGTCGCCGAAAAGATATTCAATGACGGTGTTGATTATTATGCTGAGGCGATGGAGGCAGCTTACCGGCATATGGGCAAGCCCTTCCGCGGCGTCATGGGCGGCGGCATTTTCATGAATCATCCCGAGTATGCTGCAGCGGTACGCAAGCGTGCGCCTCAGGGATGCGAGCTGATACAGCTGGAAGTGCCGGCAGTATATGGCTCTGCTTTGGAAGCGGTTTGGCTGAATGGTGACGAGGTGCAGGATGATTTCCGTGCCCGTTTCATGGAGACATATATCCGCCATCCTGTACAGCGCGCGGCGTGGTAAAAAATAATGACGGGGAGAACGCTGAATGAAGCGCTCTCCCTTTTCTCTTTTTATACAGATTTTTATGACCAAAGGTTGCGGAAAAGATTTGCATTTATGGCGTTTTTATGATATGCTTTCAGCAAACTCGGGGAGGCATTGCATACGATGGTAGACATGCACATCTTTCTTGTTGGTATGGCCGGCGCAGGCAAAACCAGCCTGGGGCGGCGTTTGGCGACCAATCTTAATCTGCCATTTATTGACACTGATCAGCGTGTGAGCGAGATCATGGGCATGTCGGTGATTGAGATATTCCAAAGCTTCGGCGAAGCGTTTTTCCGCAATGCTGAATCGGGCGTACTCATGGAACTGGTCGGGAAACCACCCTGTGTAGTATCCACAGGCGGAGGTCTGCCCACCGTACAGGAAAATGTCCAGCTTATGCAGAACCTTGGCATTATCATCCATGTGGATCGCCCGCTGGATCAGATACTCAGCGATATAAAAAGGGAACGCCGGCCTACACTCATAGGCGGCTCTCATGAGAATGTGATCGATCAGTATAATGAACGTATCGGGTATTACCGCGCCTGTGCCGATTACCGGCTGGACAACTCACATGGGTTTGCAGTAGGCCTTCAGACACTGACGCAGATGATAGAAAGCCTGAAATAACGCAAACAGACAGAAATCAGAACGCAGCCCGACAGTGGATTCCGAGAACCGCAGGATTCAGCTTCAGACGGGAGCTGCAATCCTGCGGTGTTTAATATTTGTTTCAACATTCACTGGATCATATACAGATCTGCGCGATTAAGGAGAAGAAGATGAGAATCAGACTGACACCTATAAATGAAGATAACAGGGAAGCCGTGCTGGCACTTTCCGTACGAGATGACCAGCCCTTTGTCGCACCCAACGATGTCTCACTGAGACAGGCAGATGAGGCGAATGCGGAGCGGCCGGGTGCAGCCCGTCCGTTTGCCATCTTTGCAGATGAGAAGCTGGTAGGCTTCTGCATGTTCTCGTTTGACCCTAAGAATGAAGACGTTTCAGAACGGTACTGGCTATGGCGATTCATGATCGATAAAAGCGAGCAGGATAAGGGTTACGGTCAGGCAGCACTCCAGGAGATCCTCCGTTATTTCAAAACGAATGGCGCGGACAGGATCTACTTGTCTACCGAGCCGGAGAATGAGCGGGGTCTGCATATTTACCACAAAGCTGGCTTTTGCGAGACTGGTGTCATTGGTTATGACGAAGCAGTTCTCATGCGGATGCTCAAAGGTCCGAACAGGACGGTCAGGACATATCACGATACCGATGTGGAGCAGCTGCTGAAGATCAGTGGAAAACGCGGGTACGGCGTGAGTATAGCGATCGGAGACGGAGAGGATATGGAAACATACTGCTCCGGCAGCGGACGCTTCGGAGAGGACTGCCCGGTGAACCCGGATATGCTTTTCCAGGCAGCATCCATCAGTAAGCCTATGTTCGCGATGACATTGCTGCGCTATGTGGATAAAGGAATCATCGACCTGGATGCGGATATCTCCGGTGTTGTTTCAGACTTTGCCAAAGGTCCGTTGACCTTCTCCGCACTGCTCAGCCATACAGCGGGCTTTAATATTCATGGCTTCCCGGGCTATCGGGCAGATGCGCCGCTGCTGACACTGGAGGATGTGCTCTCCGGACGTGGCAATACTCCGAGACTGCGCAGGATCAGGCCTTATGGGAAACAGCACATGTATTCCGGCGGCGGCATTACTCTTGCTGAACTGGCATTCACACGCCTTGCGGGAATGAGCCTGCGGGACGCATTCCAAAAGGAGATAGCGGAGCCATTGGGCTTGAAACGAACCGGCTATTTCCAGCCGCTGGACGAGGATCTGGTGACCAACGCTGCCTTCGGAGGGCGGCTTGCATACCGGGAAGATCCCAAGCACGGCTATCATTATTATCCGGAGCATGCAGCTGCAGGTATGTGGACGACGCCAAGTGAGCTTGTGAAGCTGGGCGTTGCTCTTTCGAAAAGTGTTCGAGAGGGCGGTTTGCTCAAAAAGGAGACTGCACAGCGCATGGTGACGCCGGTCATGGACGGTTATGGCCTCTGTATTGGGCAAGATGACCATATCCCGGATCAGGTCGGCCATACTGGCGGCAATGAATGCTTTATCTCCTATTGGACACTCTCACTGAAAGAGGACCTTTGCGCGGCTGCGATGTTTAACGGGTCCAACCGGATTAATGAAATCGTCTGTGATCCGCTGTTCAGTTTCGTTGATAAAATGATCGAGAAAGAGAAAGAGCAGGAATAATAATAGAGTAGTACTTACCCTGTAATAAGACGCTCCCCCTGAAACTGACACTGGGAAAAAACAGTGAGTTTCAGGGGGAGTAATAATTTGGGGATTCCTGCTTTAGTTTTCGAGAAGCATGCGATCATTATCCAACGCGCGTCCGCTGGCCTGACGGAATTTATCTGTCAGGTCTTTTACGGTCAGTCCGGCACGTTCCTCGCCTGTTACATCATAAATGATCCGGCCACGGTCCATCATCAGCGTGCGGTTGCCAAGATCCAGGGCAGACTGCATGTTATGAGTGATCATGAGACAGGTGATGTGTCCTTCTTCAACGATGCTGCGGGTCAGGGTCAGGACTTTTTCCGCTGTGCCGGGATCGAGCGCAGCAGTGTGTTCATCCAGAAGGAGCAGTTTAGGCGTATTATAGGTGGCCATCAGCAGAGTCAGCGCCTGACGCTGACCACCAGAGAGCAGGCCGACAGGCTGGCGCATCCGGTCTTCAAGCCCCATGCCCAGGAGACTGAGACGCTCGCGGAAAGCTCGGCGGTCGGCAGCCGTGATATGGGAGAACCAGCCGCCGCGGCCGGCGGCAAGTGCCAGGTTTTCTTCAATGCTCATGTCCGGTGCACTTCCGCGCATTGGATCCTGAAACAGACGTCCGATCATGCGTGCTCGTTTGTGCTCAGGGAGCATTGTAATATTCCTGCCGTCCAGGAAGATGGCGCCTTCATCGGTGAAAAAGCTTCCACAGATCGCATTGAACAGTGTGGATTTACCGGCACCGTTAGCGCCGATGATGCTGATGAAATCACCTGCTTTAACGTGAAGGTTCACGCGGTCAAGTGCCAGACGTGCATCCGGTGTGCCGGGATGGAAAGTCTTGCTGATATTCTGAAGTTTAAGCATCAGCTCGCCTCCTCTCCGCGGGCAGCGCAGCGACGGCGGCGCAGCAAACCCAGCTGTGTCTTCAGGTAAGGACCTGAAATAGCGAGGATCACGATGATGGCGGAAACGGCTTTCAGCATGAATGCAGGCATGTGCAGCCGCAGCGCCAGCGCATAGACCAGGCGGAAAATGAAGGCGCCGAGGACTGCACCGATAGCGCGCAGCGGAATGCTTTTGTTGCGGCCAAAGAAGACGCCGCCAATCAGCAGCGAAGCCAGAGAGACTGTAAGCACACCGCTGCTGGCCATGTTGATATCAAACGATTTCTGCTGCTGTGCCATCAGGCATCCGGACAGTGCGGTGAATGAATTGGATACACACAGGCCGACAGTTGTGGTGAAGATCGGATTGATGGAAGAGGAGCGCACCATGTCAGCATTACTGCCGGTCGCACGAATGGATAATCCCAGACGTGTGCGCAGGAACAGGCTCAGGAACACGATGATCAGCACAACGACAATCAGCAGCACGATCAGTTTATACTGGTCCTAGTACGGTGCCTTTGAAACCTTCCTTGGCAATAGTGAAGACAGTTGTTGTCTTGTTGAGCGAGAGCTGTGCCTTATTGCCGGTCAGCAGCAGATTGACAGAATACAGGGCTGTGTTGACGACGATACCGGCAAGCAGACTCTGAACGCCCATGCGTGTCTGCAGTACAGCAGTCACACCACCGCTGATCACGCCTGCCAACATTGCTGCAGGGAGTGACAGCCAGGGATGACCGGAAAGAGCAACAAGCGTACCGACGGCCGCACCCAATGTGTAACAGCCGTCGGTGGACAGGTCGCATACATTCAACATGGAATAACTGAGAAACAAGGCCAGTACCGTCAGTGAACTGATCAGGCCCAGTTCCAGTGATGTCTGCATGAGGGATAGGATTTTGTCAAGACTCATAAAGCGCTCCGAAAAGTTTTATTAAGGGAACTTCGGCAGGAGGACAGCCTCCTGCCGCAAGGTGTGTCAGTTGGCAAAGCTGTCACCGGTCTCGATGGATTCTACTTTTGTGCAGAAGGGCTCGAACGTTGCAGCGATGTTTTCATAGGTGATTCCCAGTGCTTCGCAGACGTCGGTGTTGACGGTTGCTTTGCCGTTATCAAACGTGCGGACAGGAAGTTCTGCAGGCGAAACACCCGCAATCAGGATTTCTTCAGCATACAGAGCAGTGGCACGGCCGAGCTCGGCGTAATCCACGCCGTAACCGACGAAGGCGCCAACAAGAGCGAAGGAATCAGCTCCGGCAAAGTGTGCGATGCCTGCTTCAGCCAGCGCTTCAGAAATCGCGGGCTCAGCAACCTGGATCGTATTGTCGGTGGGGGTGAATACGGCATCCACACCATCCTGAATCAGCGCGTCAACAGCCAGCTGAACTTCCGGAGTATTGGTGCCGGGATACTCGAAGTAGCTGACGCCCTTGCTGTCCAGCAGTGCTTTTGCATCTGCAATAGGCAGCGTGGAAGCATCCTCGGAAGGATTGTACAGCAGTGCGATCTTCTGGGCTTCAGGCTTATAGGTGAAAATCAGGTCAAAGATAGCATTGGTGTTCAGAGCATCGGAAGAACCTGTTACGTTTCCGCCAGGTACTTCCATGCTTTCCACCAGCTGAGATCCAACAGGATCGGAAACAGCTGCAAAGACCACGGGAATACCATTGTCTTCGGTAGCGGTCAACATAGCCTTGGCAACCGGTGTAGCGATACCGAACATCAGATCAACTTCATCAGTGATGAAATCGGCAATAATCTGGTCGAGTACGGTGAAATCGAGGTTGCAGTTTTCGTAACGGATATCAAAAGAGACCTGGTATTTATCCTCGAGTTCATGAAGACCGGCAACAATGTTTTCATAGATCTGGATCAGAGAAGGATCATCCACCAGATTGGCGATGCCGATCTTGTAAGAGGTCTTGCCTTCAGCGCAAGCGAAGGAAACAGCGGATACCATAAGGATCAGAGAAAGAACGATTGCAAACAGCTTTTTCATGGGGATACCTTCCTTTCATTTTTTCGATTGTTGATTTTTGAAATTAAAAACGCCTCGGTGTACGGATTACGTACACTGAGGCGGGATTTCCGCGGTGCCACTCAGTTTCGCCTATAAAAGGCGCGCTCTGTTTCGCATACACATGATATGCGCCGCGCTGATAACGGGTACGGTCCCCGTCGGCTGCTACTTACGCTTCCGCGCTTTCGGCCGCCCTCGGAAGTCCATTCGTTCGTTCCGCATGCCTGCCGCATTCCCACCATCAGCGGCTCTCTGTGAGGGTCGAGAACGAATTACTCGTCTTCGTCAAAGGTTTATGAATGTGCTTTTAAATTATCATGCCGTCCTGATGCTGTCAATAGAGGGAGAATGAAAAACATTCAAAAAACATTTTTACTGTGAAGGTTGACCGCCCAGTCGTGTCTTGACCCGATCAAGCAGATCTATGAACCGGCAGTCCAGCTGCGACAGTGTATAGGCAGTCGAATAGATGAGGACATCATGAAAGTGCAGGCCGCTTTCGGGACATGAACGCTGGATGAGATCATAGCGCTGCAGGATAGTTTCCGCCTCAGGAGAAGCCCATGTATATGCATCTTGGACATGGCTGAGAAGTTCTAACTGCGTCAGACGATCAAAGACTACGAGGTGCGTCGTATCCGTTTCTTCGCGCCGCGGCGGCTGATACGGGAGAGATGTATCGCCGTAAACTATTTCCGAATAGGATGCAAGCTCTTCAGGGGCGATGGTTTCATGAGCTGCAAGCGGATGATTGCATGAGGTCAGCAGCAAAGCATCATATTCCCGGACAGGCTGCCACATGAGCCCTTTCTCGCGCAGATAATCGACGAAGATTTCCTCCTGGGAAGCCGCCCAGCTGATCACCGCCAGCTGGAACTGACCGTCCGCTACCTCATTGATAGCCTGAAGAGGTCCGGCTTCCTTGATACGAATATCCATAGCTCTGTCTTTGTCGAGGGAATCAATCAGAAGCGAGAAGCACGCAGAAACATATCCGCTGTGCGGCATGATAAGACTGAAACGCTGGACGGTATCGTCATGATTCTCTTTGAGTGCTTCCATTTTGCGTACTTGGGCAAGTACGGCACGGGCATAGACAAGGAACTCGCGTCCGCGGGGGGTAGGGAAGACTCCTCTTGAGGTGCGTGAAAAAATGGCAAACCCCAAGGTATCCTCGAGCTCTTTGATGGCTTTGCTCAGATTGGGCTGTGCCATGTACAGGTTTTCAGCTGCCTGTGTAATGGAACCGCAGCGTTCGACTTCGACGGCATAAGCAAAATGCAGAGTGTTCATAGGCAAATTCTCTCTTTCCGTATTTGCATATTCGACGGCAAGACTTGGATTCCTTTTTCTTAAGAATCCTTTGCCATATCTTGTCATTCTGCGTGACCCGTGATATTATCGCAACGAAGTGTTTTTTGGAGGAAGCTATGGGCGCATTCGTTTTTGTTCTGGAGATGATTGGTACGGTGGCTTTTGCCGCCAGCGGTGCTCTGCTTGCTATCCGGAAAAAGATGGATATCTTCGGCGTGTGTATGCTGGCGTTGATCACTTCTGTAGGTGGCGGTATTATTCGCGACCTGCTGCTTGGCGCCACACCACCCTCAACATTTCGAAATCCGATTTATGCAATTACAGCTGCGGTCGTTTCAGTCATTATCTTTATTCGGCCTGTACGTTACTATTTGACAGGCAATCATATGGCATATCAGACGGGCATGCTGGTGATGGATTCACTTGGACTGGCTGTATTCAGCGTGGTTGGCGTCAGCATTGCCTATACAGCCCGACCCGAAGCAGGAACTTTCCTGATTGTGTTTGTTGGTGTGCTCAGCGGTGTCGGCGGCGGCGTACTCCGTGATGTGCTTGCAGGGGAAACACCTTATATCTTTGTTAAGGATATCTATGCCTGCGCATCGTTGGCAGGCACATTGCTTTGCGCGGTATTGTGGAAACCGCTTGGCCAGGTCTACGCCATGCTGATCGGTGCGATTACTATTACTGCGATTCGTCTTCTATCTGCCACATTTAAATGGAATTTGCCGCGTGCAGACTGATGATAACCACATTATGACATTTTTTGAATAATTTTTGATTCATAATATCCACATTGGAGAAAACATGGAAAAGGAATGGGAAAAACGATTCGCAGAGCTTTTTGCCCGCTATGATGCGCGCCAGATCTGGATGTTCACGAGCTTTCTGGATCTCGCTGCGCAGGATGCGCTAATGCGGTCACTGCCGTCTCTGCCACGTGTTCCGTACACATTGTATGGTGGAGCAGATGGATGCGAACGGGTAATGTTGCGGCTGGGAAGTGCAGAAGAATGCGGATACGAGCAACCTTTTCCCATTGCGTGTATCCAGATAAGGCCGGCGAGTCTTCGCTTTGCTGAGCATCTTACGCACCGTGATGTGCTTGGTGCACTGATGAGCCTGGGATTCGAAAGAGAATTATTGGGCGATATTATAGTGCGGGAAGAGAGCTCTTATCTGTTTTGCATAGAGCGCATTGCTCAATTTGTTACGGACAGTCTTACACAGATCCGCCATACCGATGTGCGGTGCTCTGTGCTTGAACAGCTGCCTCAGGGGGAACTGTTTCACCTCCAACGGATGGTTGTGCAGCTTGCTTCAGTGCGTATTGACGCGTTGATCGCGCATGTTTTCAAACTGTCCCGCACACAGGCCCAAACGCTGATCACCGCAGGCCGTGTGTTTGTAAATGGGAGAGTATGTCTGGATCATGGATACACGCCGAAAGCAGATGAAGTGTTATCAGTGCGCGGACATGGCCGGATGAGGTATATTGGTGTGGAAAGTATGAGCAAAAAAGGGAAATCAAACACAGCGGTTGCGTTATACATATGACGAGAAACGCCAATAATGAAAAAGCTCTCAGCGCGCGCTGAGAGCTTTTTGTGCAAACTGGATCTTACTTGGCGTATTCTTCAAGCTTGGTGAAGAGATCGCCGAACAGAGCTTCGGCCTGTTTGAGAACAGGTGCAGCAAGAGGATTCTCGCGGGCTTCCTTGATCTTGCCGGCAATACCGGACAGAAGATCGGCAGCCTCACCGGCTTCAGCCTGGAGAGCTTCAAGAGCAGTGGCGGCTTCGGCTTTGGCAGTTTCTACAGCAGCAGCGGCTTCGGCTTTGGCAGCTTCCACAGCAGTAGCAGCTTCGGCCTTGGCAGCTTCCACAGCAGTAGCGGCTTCAGCTTTAACGGCTTCAAGGGCAGCGGCAGCCTGATCAGCAGCTTCTTTACCGGCAGCCTCGAGCTCGCCGACTTTGGCGGTCAGGGCATCCTTGTCAGCAACAGCGGCAGCCAGTTCATCGGCCTTGGCGGCAGCTTCAGCTTTCAGACCTTCGATTTCAGCAGCAGCCTTATCGGCAGCTTCCTTGGCAGCGGCTTCGATCTCGCCGATCTTCGCAGTCAGGGCATCCTTATCAGCGGCAGCGGCAGCCAGTTCATCGACCTTAGTAGCAGCTTCAGCCTTCAGGTTTTCAATTTCAGCAGCGGCACTTTCAGCAGCTTCCTTGGCGGCAGCTTCGAGTTCGCTGACCTTTGCGGTCAGAGCGTCTTTGTCAGCAACGGCAACGGTCAGTTCATCGGCCTTGGCGGCAGCATCGGCAGTCAGGGCTTCAATCTGAGCGGCGGCATCGGCAGCGGCAGCTTCGAGTTCGCCGACCTTCGCAGTCAGAGCATCCTTGTCAGCAACGGCAGCAGCCAGTTCATCAGCCTTGGCGGCAGCATCGGCAGTCAGGGTCTCAATCTGAGTAGCAGCATCGGCAGCAGCGGCTTCGAGTTCGCCGACTTTCGCGGTCAGGGCATCCTTGTCAGCAACGGCAGCAGCCAGTTCATCAGCCAAAGCGGCGGCATCGGCAGTCAGAGTATCGATCTGGGCTGCGGCGGTAGCGGCCGCGGTTTCAGCAGCGGCCTGCAGATCGGCTACCTGTGCGGACAGTGCTTCATTGCCTGCAAGTGCAGCGGTCAGCTCATCTGCTTTGGCAGTGACATCGGCGGTCAGGCTTTCAATCTGGCCTGCCCTGGTCTGGCTCTCAGACTGGCTGTCGGCCAGCGTCTTTTCAGTGATGCCGAGCTTGTCGGTGATCGACTTCAGGTCAGCATTCAGGTTGCTGTTTTTGCTGGCCAGAACACCACAAACGACAGCCAGTGCCACTACGACGGCGCAAAGGGCGATTAGTGCTTTCTTCATTTTGTTTTCTCTCCTTTATAATATTTTAAGCTTAGTGAGAACGTATCATGGCTTCTGCGCGTCAGCCAGACGCTGCCAGCCGGCAGCATCTTCACCAATAACGACTTTCTGGCCATCACGGACTACCGGGGTGCGCAGAAATTCAGGCTTTTCCATCAAATACTCAAGAATAACAGTTTCATCTGTTGTGTGTGCTACTGGATGGGAGAGCGCGTTGATATTATCCCTGTCTACCAATTGCGCAGCGCCGCCCGCTGCGCGGGCAAAAAGCTGGAGCTCACGGAGACCGGGACGATGTTTTTTCATATCGACCCACTGCAGA
>JAEEGF011645231.1_pt1 | contig 15673 bp, 11 predicted proteins | sample 9134171 | NCBI WGS metagenome assembly JAEEGF01 (sample SAMN16246542, study PRJNA631951) | gut metagenome | biome: gut microbiome; feature: rumen; material: AP-attached | host: Bos | place: Iran: Karaj | collected 2018-10 | reverse complement strand
CTTCCGAGAAATGGCTAATCGACAATTTCTGGCCTAAGGAAATCTTTGATGACATTGCCGACCGACCGGATCCGTCATCCGCAAGATTGAGGAACAGCGAGAGCGGAGATGAGCCCGCTCAATCTCAGCAGAGTCGTGACGAAATCCTAATGAAATTGAAAGTCACGATGGCACGCATCGTGGCTTTCGACGCATTCCGGAGCGCAATACCGCACCTTGACATCATCCTCACACCTAACGGGTTCGGAATCGTCAACAATTCCAACATCGCTCCGGCAAGCAAGGAAAGGGTCGAACGTCTGATAAACAGTCTGCTCGGCAATCGCGACAACGAAATCGAATCGCTGCTTTCCTTGCTGCCCAAGGAAACAGGGTGGACTTCCAGCGACCAAGGTCGCTTCTTCGCATCCACCATGTTTCCCAATATCGATGTCACCACACGACTACCAAAGGTGTCGTGTGGCAGATGGGAGCAGTATCTCACGGTTCGTGAGACACTGCAGATCATGGAGGATTTCTTTGCCAGGCAATACCTGTCAAAACCACTCCTCCAAGTGTTCCGTGACGAGGTGCAGACGGGAGCTTACCGCTCACCGCTGCACATCCATGCCTGCAACATCATCCGGGCCATAGAGATCCGATGCCTCAGAACTCCAGACCCGACTTCTGCAATGCACTTCGAGCATTATTATCTTACAGACATTGTAAACTCCATCAAGCAAAATCCAGACGATTTTGCCGAATGGCATGCCTCTGAGACGGCAAAATTATACGAACCCGCAATTTTTGAGAACAAAAAATGCGATAAGGGATACTGGTTTTGAATCGTTTTTGTATCTTTGCGTATAAATCCAAGTTTAATATGAAAAAATCTCTTTTTCTATTGTTCATTTTTGTGCTTTCATCAAGTATTCAAGCACAAAAAATATCCTACTCTTTTAAACCATTAGCAGCAGAAGGATGTAATGTCAGATATACACCAAATTGGAAAGATGGAAAACCTTATTTACTTATTCAAGTTAAATCTGACAGAATGTTATTTTCAGAATCGCCTGTTGTACTTTTCAAATCATTTGAAGGAGATACGATAAGGTTAGAAGGAGTTAAATTAGATGGTAAAACAGTATCAGCTGGAATTATGATAGGGTCTATGATATTGCCGGCAACAGAATTAGAAGCAAGAGCAATATTTGAATTGTCATCAGAACAAGTTGATTTTTTTAAGAAGGGAATTGCTAAAGTAAGAATATATTTAACACCGATGAATCATGAAAGAGAGTTTAACAAAGATAAAATCGGAAATAAGATATATAAAGTTTTTATAAAATCTAAAAAAGAAGATACGGAATTCTGATTTTTCTTGTGTCTTTTCCGCATAATCGCCGTTTACCTACTTTTGCAGTAGATAAACGGCTTTTTTATGCGAAAAATAATCGACATCAAAGTTCCCAACTGCTGGCAACAGCTTAAAGACAATCAGCTTCGCTACGTCTATAAGCTGCTCAACGGCAACTTTTCTTTGCCACAGATTCAGACGCTATGCCTCTTCAAGTGGGCAAAGATGAAAGTGAAGAGACGAGAAGGCTCGTTCTTCATCGTGAAATACGAAAAACAAGTTTTTCCCGTATCTGCTTTGCAGATTACGGAAGCCATCCAAGCTATGAAATGGCTTGGTGATTTTCCTGTATATCCAGTCCGACTGTCACGAATCGGGCTTCACCGCCCGTTACCGGCGGGCTTCCAAGGTGTGCCGTTCGGCACGTTCCTCTCTCTCGACAACCTTTATCAAGGGTATCTCCAGACTCGCAAACATGACATCGCCATAGACATGGCGAGGATCATGTATCAGTCAAAATTTCAGAGCAGCGAGAGCAAAGGCAAGCTAGCTTGGCTTTGCCAAGTCGTGAAGAAATTCTGCGGAGCGAAACACATTCACCACCTCTCCAAGATAGAGGAGATAAATGTGTTCTACTGGTTCACGTCAGTCAAAAGATATTTCGCCAATATGTTCACCCATTTCTTCTCCACAAGTGAAGATGAACTGGGTGAGAAGTCCATGTCATTCTCGCAACTGCAGGATAACATGAACACGCAAATCCGTGCCCTCACAGGCGGTGACATCACGAAGGAAAAAGAAGTTCTGGACATGGACTGCTGGCGTGCGCTCACGGAGCTCAACGCCAAGGCGAAAGATTATGAGGAGCTGGAGAAAATCCACTAAATCTTTGAGCAGCGAGAGCAATGATAAGCTCGCTTAATCATTGTCGAGTCGCGATAAAGATTCGGCGAAGCCAACCCGCATGCGGCCTGTCGCTTCTTTCTCCTTATCCCTCATGTTAAAAAAAACGCATTTCTTTTACACGTCCAGAGGGACATGTAAAAAAAACACGAAAAACTTAACATATCAAACCGCATAACTATGACAAAAGAGCAATTCACAGCAAAGATGAAAAGTTGGCTCGACAAGCCGAAGGAGCAGCGCGACCTCGAAGAGGGCGCACTGCTTCTCCTTCAGCTGACGAACAACAAAATCATGTACCGCAACATCTCACGCAATATTGCCAGCCATGCTGACTATATCGAGTTCATGCTGAAACGGTACCTGAGCTACCGGCTGCAAAGCATCACTCACGAAGAGGTGAGGCAGATGCAGACAAGGGTGGACTTGATTGCGACGGAGCACAATCTGCAGTCCACCGCCCGACAGTCTGGCGACAAGTCGCCTTCGTCGGAGTTCCGTGCCGGCAAGCGTGCCGACCACGACACGCTGCCGTCAGAGAACCAGGCACTCTATGTTGAGAACGCTTCCATCATGCAGCGCATGAGGGAGCTCCATCTCAAACTCCGTACCCTGTCGGGTGCGGAGGCGACATGCCCGGACTCGGACAGATATTCGTTCCTCAAAGAAATCATAGCTCTGGACAAGCAGTACCATGCCAACTGGAAGGCTTATGATGAATACCAGGTGCAGAACGCACCTGATTCATCTGCCACATCACCGGTGGCAAATGTTCCTTCTGCCGCATTTGATTCTCGGATGGAGCAGAAGAACATCCTTCGCCAAATCAACCTGAACAAAGGTAGGTACAAGAAAAGTCCGACGGAGGCACTGAAAGAGAAGCTGGCTTCTCTCTACAGTCAGCTGGCTTCACCTACTGACAAACTCACTGCCGAACTCAAAGAGTTGGGCGTAATATCATAAAGCCATGAAGTCTTACACACGAACACGAATCCAATACGCAACCGCCGTCATCATGCTCGCCATCGGTGCCGCGCTGTCGGTTGCCGGATTCATCGTTCCGCCTACAGGCGAAATCTCTGACTCCGTTCTCTGGTTCTTCGCCCAGTGTCTCATCTATGCCGGCTCCATCTTCGGAGTATCAACATACGTGCACGGAAAGTTCACCGAACTTTCGCGTGAGCTGGACAGGAGGATCATCGCCACGAGGGTCAGAATGAAAGAGAAAGAAGAGTCTGATGCAGCTGCTGCTGACTCTGAGTAAACACAAAACCTAAACCATGACTTTTTATGAATAAAAAGATTATCATCCTGGGCACAGCCCATCTTCGCACCACGCCAGGCAAACATTCTATAGACAAGCGTCTATATGAATACGCCTACAGCCGTGAGATTATCGCCATGCTTGAATCTGCATTGAAGGAACGGGGCTACACGGTCTATGTCGACTATCGCGCCACAGAGCCGAACGCTCCCATGCTGGCAATGCCTTACAAGAACGCACAGACGAAGGAGTTGAAATACCGGGTCGGTATTGTCAACAAACTTTGCAAGGAGTATGGAGCCTCCAACTGCGTGTACGTCTCCATCCATGTCAATGCCGCCAAGGGTGACGGCAGATGGCATGACGCACGCGGATTCTCCGTGTTCGTCTCGCTCAACGCTTCTGCCAATTCCAAACGCCTTGCCAAGCTGTTCACCCAGCACGCCAAGGCGATGAACCTAACCGGCAACCGCTGTGTGCCGTCAGTGGGATATTGGCAGAAGAATCTCTGCGTCCTCCGTGAGACTGCCTGTCCGGCGGTGCTCACAGAGAATCTGTTCCAGGACAACAAGGCGGACGTTGACTTCCTCTTGTCCGACCAGGGCAGACAAGCAGTCGTCAACCTCCACCTTAAGGCTATAGAAGATTACATCAACGGATATTAGGGGAAGTTTTCCTCTAATTTCCCTTAATTTCTTTTCAAGAAAATATCATCATATCTATGTACAAAAAAAACAATCCACGGATTATAGCAGTCATTGCCACGGCAATCATCTTCCTGCTGTTTCTGCTTGCAGGATGCAAGTCGAAACAACAGGTCGTCAATGAATACAGGTGTTCAGACTCGCTCGAAGTGAAAGAGGTGGCTGCGGTGCGAAGCACTGCAAAAGCCACGTCATCCACTTTCTCGCTCGAACAGATGCTCTCTTCATTATCACTCAATATCGACAGCATTGTTATCACGATGCCGTCTGAATTGAGTAATGGCAATTACGGTGAGCCACTTACATACGGTTCGGCTGTGTCCCCTGGTTCACCGCACGACCATCCTCCTGACGTCGGGATGGCCGAGGGGCTCACCTACGGGGACACTTGCCCGGCTCAGGGAATGGCGGTCACTCCGTTTAAAACCGCCATCATCCCAAAGCCGCCTCCTGCAAGGATCTCACCGAACAATGCAAGGCATATCAATGTGCCTTATCAAGGTCAGCAAGGCAAGATTGTCATATCAGGCATTCGCCTCAATCAGCAGACTGTTACAGCAGCTGCTAACATCACTGCAAGCAGTGACACTATTTCGGAAGTCCATACGGACTATGTGGAACAGACATCCGTCAGTTCCCAGTCCGCCAAAGCGGTTGAGGGAAAGCCTCGTTCAAAGAACGTATGGCAGTATGTTATTGTCTTGACAGGTATGGCACTTGCAGTAGGTTACCTGATGAAGAAGTTTCACATCTTCAACATAATCAAAAGGATAATAAAAAGTTTTTTCTCTTGACAAAACAATTGTTTTTTCATAAGCAATTATTAGTTAGTTAGACATTCCCTCCGCCGTCGTGAGATGCCGGAGGTTTTCTTTTTTTTGTTTCAAAGAGGAAGTCACTTCGTTCCCATTTCATACCCGCCCAACATTATGGACATGGCTTCACTCGGATAAGGGGGATATGGCTCATCCTGCGACCATATCCCGTCTGTCTTTGTGCCTGTCCGCTCCCTCCGTCTCCGGATAGCCAGTGGTGGGTATGATTGCCGCCGGGAGTGTGCCTGTGCATCATGGTGCCTTCCCTTGACATCACATCACTCGTCCCGAAAGATGATATGTCCGGTCGGTCGTCACTTCATGATGCAACCACTGCGTGGACGGCACACACCCTCACGTCACCATGCTGTCTGCGCCGTCTCCATTCCGTTACGTGCCTCCACTGCAGGAGACGGCTTGAAAGCATTATCATACGCACCTCGGCATCCTCCACCTCTGTACGCTCCCAGGCATAAAGACAGGACACTCACTACGCTCGTCTTATCCTCACTCGCCACGTCCATAATCCCGCCCTTAGTCCAAGAAGTGTGAACACATTATCTATCCCCAACCCCAAGCCCCTCGTCGGAAGGAAGCGCGGGGTGCTGGAAGCCACGGACGGCAAGGCTCGATGTCTGCACTGCGACGGAAAGCCGGGATGCTTGAAAGAGAGTATGGCTATGCACTCTGACACGGCAGCCTTGACATTCAATCACTCGTGCCGATAGATTGCCTGTCTGACGGCATACTGTGTCGGAGCACATCCCCTACGGGTCGCCACACACTCTCTCACTCCAATCCTCACTCCATTACGCTACGCAACCGACGGCTGCGCTGACGGTGCTGCCGCTCCACTACGTTCGTCCCGGAGACGCATCCTTTCGGCATCCGCACCGCTCCGACATCTTCGGCTTGCCTGTCTGTCCGTGACATTCTTTACGCTCCCCTCACATCCTTCCTCCTCGCCGAGACCAATGTGTGAACACATCTTTTTATCCCCGCCCCAAGCCCCTCGTCGGCTGAAGGGGCAGAGCTGGAAGCCATGAGCGCGATGCCTACCTGCCTCCAAAGCGACGACTGCCGTCTGTGCTGAAAGAGAGTATGCCTTGCTCACGGGCACGGCTCCCCTTGACATTCAATCACTCGTGCCGAAAGATTGCCTGTCTGGCGGTACGCTGTGTCGGTGAGCACCAGAGGACGGCACACACTCTTTCCCTTGCTCAGGCCACTGCATTCACTACGCAACCATCGGCTGCGCTGACGGTGCTGCGTTTCATTACGTGGCGTTCACAAGTCGCACATCCTTGGCTGTCGCACTTCTCCTGCCGTCCGGCATCGCCATGCTCATGACATTCTTTCCGCTCTGCCTTCTTCTGCCTCCGAGCCAGACCTTTTGTCGTGCGTAAGAGGCTTTGGCTTCGCCCAGCCACTTACCGCACATTATAATATTATGGAATAAAAGAGGAATACGGGCTTTGGATGAAATGAAGTCAGTCTGCACACAGACACACTACATTTCATTCACGCCCGAAGCATCTCACCGCCCAATCGGGGCGGTCGGTCGGGCATGGTCGGTAGTCTGCAAGCATCGGCAGACATCGGAACAAAAGCAATGAGACCGCATCGCCTTTGCTGAAAGTCTGCAACCGCATCGGGTTTTGAGAATGTGGGGCAACTCATCATCCATCCGAAAGAAGGTGCAACCGCATCGGCTTTTGTGACATTCTAAAACCTTTTCCGTCTGCGTCAAAAAAAGGGGGATTTATTTTAAGCATATCGCAACCATCTCGCTGAATCAGCAAAGGGGCAACCCGAAAGGCTTTGCAGACATTCATAGACCACAAAGGCATTTTTTCATCAGTCGCAACCGCATCGGCTTTTTGAATGTGGGGCAACTCGTCATCCATCCGAAAGAAAGTGCAACCGCATCGGGCATGGAGCAATCAAAAACCTTTTCCGTCTGCGTCAAAAAAAGGGATATTTATTTGACGCACATCGCAACCAATTCGCCTTTTTCATGGTGGTGACATCTCGCAACCAAGTCGGCAGAATCACACACATGGAGACCGCAAAGGTGCATCGTTTTTCAAGAAACTGAAGTGTCGGTTTTGATACATCGCAACTTTCAGCCATCTGCATCACAAATCAACTTAAAATTAACATTCGTTAACATATTCCGCTTTCGTGAAGACCTTTTCGCTTTCGTGAGAGTGCAGGGCGGTCGGGGGGTCACTACGTGGAAACGAGGGGAACAAATTTTTCCCCTCGACCCCATTTTCTTGATAGTCTGCATGGATTTTTTTTGAGTCCTTAAAAAATTGAGTTTTTTTGAAAAGTTAATAAAATTAAATTCAAAACCCTCTACTGACGGGCGATTTCAGTAAGTTTACAACCTGAAATTCGCCGTCTTTTCCATGCTGACTGGGAAGCGGTATTTTTGCGGTGAATAATAAAATGTTCATTTGATTATACACCGCTAAAATGATTGTATAAGATATGAGTAACCTCACATCCCAAGCGACCGTTGACCTGTTAGTGAACGGTCAACAGGCTCAGCAGACTCTCGCACAGCTGCGTCAGAACGCAATGCAACTCGAATCAGCCATCGCCAAGGCTGCCGCATCAGGAAACAAGGCGGACCTCAAACGTTTCCGGAAGGAACTCACGGACACAAAACGACAGATTCGTGAGATTGAGTCCGCCACGATGCAGGTGGAACATGTCATGAAGAATCTTGACAAGGCGACTCCACGTGAACTGAACCAGACGCTCAGCACACTGAACCGTCAGCTTAACTTCATGCAACGTGGCTCGACTGCATGGAACGCTCAGGTGGAGAAGATCCGCATGGTAAAGGCGGAACTTGCCACCGTCAACATGCAGCTCAGACAGCAGCAGTCTGTATGGGAACGGCTGGAAGCCACTGTGAACAAGTGGCAGGTGTCCATCATGGCCGGTGTGGCGGCGTTCACGGCACTGGTCATGGCAGGAAGAAAGGCGGTGACCGCTTTCGCTGAGCTGGACAGCACACTCGCCAATACCCGTAAATATACCGGCATCGAGGGCGAGGAGCTGAAGAAACTCAATGACGAGCTGTCCAAGATTCAGACTCGCACGTCATTGGTGGACTTGCACGGGCTGGCGCAGGAGGCTGGTAGACTGGGTAAGAATACTGTTGAGGATGTGCTGGGATACGTGAAGGCGGCAGACCAGTTGAATGTCGCTCTAGAAGATCTCGGTGAGGGTGCCACTCAGGCGATGGCAAAGGTCACTGAAATCTTCGGGGTGGAGGCTGAGCTCGGCACAGAACGTTCATTGCTGGCTGTAGGCTCAACAATAAACGTCCTGTCCCAGAACTGTTCCGCAGGAAAGGGATACCTATCTGAGTTCACACAGCGTATGGCTGGTGTGGGTGCGCAAGCCAAGATGACGGTTCCCGAAATCATGGCTTTCGCATCGGTGCTTGACACACAGGGGCAGAAAGTGGAGGCTTCAGCCACGGCACTTTCCAAGCTGATTACGGACGTGTTCAAGCAGCCGGAGAAATTCGCATCTGCCCTGGGGGTGTCATTGGACACATTCAAGGACAAGATGTCGAACACCACGGAGGGTCTTCTGTGGATGTTCGAGTCGATGCAGAAAACGGGGGGCATCGACAAGCTGGCTCCGCTGCTTAAGGAGATGGGCGAGAACGGAGCGAGGGCGACAGGCACCTTCGCCGCTCTCGCCAACAAGGTTGATTTTGTCAAGAAACAAATCAAGGCGGCTAATCAGGCGTTCGAGGAAGCGACATCCTGTACGAACGAGTACAACATCGTCAACAACACGTTTCAGGCTCAGCTGGACCAGGCGAAGAAGCGCAGTCAGGCTCTTGCCGTGGAACTGGGTGAGAAACTGGCTCCGGTGATGATGTACATCCACTCGGCTACTTATTACGCACTCCGTGCCCTGCGTGTCATCGTGGACTTCTTTATCAAATATAAGGGAACAATCATCACTGTCACGGCAAGCATCATCGCCTATAAGATAGCGGTAAACGCTGCCACGATAGCGGAAAAGGCGAACATTGTGGTCACCACCTTGTGGAAGGGGGTGCTGATTGCCACAAGGGCTGTGGTCTTGCTGTTCAATGCAGCCATGCTACTCATGCACGGCAACATCACAGCTGCAAGAAGGGCATGGATTCTCTTCTCCGCCACGCTGAAGGCAAGTCCTATCGGTCTTGCGGCTGCCGCCATCACGGCGGTGGTAGTCGGACTGATTGCATGGAAAAAGTCAGGCAAGGAGGTCAACCAGATTGAGAAGGACAGGCTGGAAATTGAGAAGAGGGTCAATGAGGAGACGGGGGCGCAAATCAGGCTCGTCGAGACACTGGTTCAGAAAATCAATGATGAGAACACTTCCAATTCAGCAAGGCTGTCCATGCTTGCCGAGTTGAAGCGTCGCACAGGTCTGCACAACATAGAGCTTGACAAGAACAACAAGTTGACCGCCGCATCCATCAAGCTTATCCAACAGTGGGTGGAAGCGGTGAAACTCCGCTCCACGGCAAGGGCGGTGGAAAGTATGATGGACGAGCTGGAGAAGGAGAAGCAGGTGTATATCAACAAACAACAGGAAGCCCGAAGGGAGATGCAGAGGGTGTACGGCAGTGCAGTCGGAGCTGAAGGGCGTCCCGATGCCGGGGCACAGGCACGAATGAACTTGGGAATATCCTCTCCGTTCAGCAATGAGTACACCCGTCAGATAGCGGATTACCAGAAGAAGATTGACGAGTACAACAAGCGTATTGATGAACTCGCCAACAGAATAGTCGCCACGAACAGCAAGATTGCGAACATGGAGTCCGTCGAGCCGGAATATTCATATACGCCAACTTCCGACAGTGGCACTCACGCACCTTCTACGGGAGATGGCGGTAGTGGCGGTGGTCACGGCTCACATGGATCCCATGGTAGTGGTACTAACACGAAGCAGGAGGAGACATATCTGGAGAAGCGGACGAAGGAGCATGAGAAGCAGGTTCTTATCCTTCAGATATCCTATATGAAGGGCGAGAAGAACTATGAGGACTATATCAATGCCATGGAGGCTGAGGACAAGCGGTATTATTATGATGTTACTACAAATGTGCAGGTCGGAGAGTCTGACAGGCTGAAACTGCAGAAGGAGTATCTTGAGAAACAGGCAGAATATGAGGGTAAGCGCAGGTCGAAGTCCCTACAGGAGGTTGAGGACGAGTACAAGGAACTGAACGTGAAAGCCATGCAGAGCTATGTCGACGGCAGGATGAACAAGGAGGAGTATGAGGAGTCCATCAGCCGGCTGGAGCTGGAATATCTTGACAAGAGGCGCAATGTGCTCAGTGAGCAGGTTGAGCTGATGAAACAGCAGAACCAGTCCGGCTCTGAACAGTATAGGGAGGCATGCAAGAACTATGAGGATGCGAACAAGGAGTATCTGGACAAGGTGATTGCGGACCAGGAGGCGAAGGCAAAAAAGGCGAAGGAGATTGAGGAGAAAGAGCTGGAGGAGAGGGAGAGAATGCTCCGTGAGCATAATCAAAGTCTGCAGTCCATCAGGGAAGAGTACTTCGGCATGAACGCCTATAGGGCGAAGCAGGAGTACGATGCCATGATGCAGCTGCTCGACGAGCAGAAAGCCATAGAGCTTGCTGAGGTGTCCAATCTTGAGAATGCGGATGCGGAGAAGTTACGTATTGAGGAGGCATACCAGAAAGCAAGGATGGCACTTGCAAGGAAATACAATCAGATTCAGGAGGAGGACTCACGCAACTTCCTGCAGAAGTGGGTGGATTCCAGCAAGGAATGGATTGACTCGGAGATGGGCAAGGCGGTGACAGGGTCTGTCGACGCCATCGCCAGCGGCATGAAGAACATCTTCAGCCAGCTGACTACCATCATCACTGCGGAGGCGGAGATTGAGACAGCAAAGGTGGAACGCCTCTATGACCAGCGTGTAAGCCTTGCGGAAGGAAATAACTACAAGGTGCAGAAGCTGGAAAAGGAACGAGAGGCGAAGGTGGCGAAGATAAAGAACGAGGCTGAGAAGAGGAAGTACAAGATGGAGGTCATTTCCGCCATTGCGCAGACGGCACAGGGAGCCATCAACGCATACTCCAGTGCTGCGGCAATCCCATTGGTGGGATATATCATCGCACCGGTTGCCGCGGCTGCTGCAATAGCGGCTGGTATGTTGCAGGTGCAGGCTCTCAAAAAACAGCAACAGGCTGCGGAGGCGCAAGGCTACAGCGAGGGTGGATTCACGCCCGACGGACTGCCCGACACTCCTGCGGGCATCGTACATGCCGGGGAGTGGGTGGCTTCGCAAAGGCTAACCAAGAACAGGCATGTACGTCCAATCATAGAGGCTTTGGACTTTGCCCAGAGAAACAACAAAGTGGGTTCTCTTTCAAATGAGTATGTGACAAAGACAATCACCGCTCCGACTATGCTGGCTGAGTCATTTAAGGACTATCGCCAGGCACCTAAGAAGGTAATCGTCGAGAATCAGCCGACACAAACTCAGTCTCCTCAAAGCGAGAGGGCTTTGGCTGACTATGCGGAGACAATGCGTCTGCTCCGTCAACGTCTTGACGAGCCGTTCGTCACAGTGAACTCCGTCACTGGCGACATCGGCATGAAACAGGCGCAGGACGAGTACGACAAGCTCATCCGTAACAAGACACCTAAATCGAGAAGAAAATAAATAGTGTATAGATATAATAATGTATAGATATGGTTATCGTCATTAATCACCAGACGGCAGTGCTGAAACAGGGCACTTCGTTTGACTTCATATCGGAGAACTCCTTCTTTACGGGTGCGGACAGTTATTCTCTCTCAATTTCTTTTCCGCTGAAAGGCTGCCCTCAGAATATAGCCATCTTCGGACATCTTTATAGAAAAGATTGCGATTTCAATGACACGATCCTGGACTGTGAGATTCACGACCGCAACTTCCACAAGTACGGAGCGGTGTCCATCGTGGAGCTCTCCGACGAGGAGGTGAAGGTGCAGTTTCTGGAAGGACGTTCCAAGCGTAATTACTACACCTCATTGGATGACATCTACATCAATGAGATTCAGATGCGCTCGGCTTGGGTGGAGGTCGGTCCGTACGACAATCCGGGCATGTACATGAAGACATACCATGAGCAGAAAGAGGATCAGCAGACGGGAGAGGGGCAGTACTTCGGATTTGTGTTCATGCCGTGGGTGAACAACACATCCGGCAACGTGCAGAACGACATGGTGCCGACAACAAGGGTTCCGCCCGGCACAATCAACTTCAAGACACAGGAGCCGACAATCGTGGGATTTCCGTTCCTGATTGAGGTGATTAAGCAGGTGCTCGATGAGGTGAACTATCAGCTGGGATACACCTATGACCTGTCTGCCATCGAGGACTCGCAGTTCGCTGACTGCATCGTCTGCAATGCGCTCCCGATTCCCTGGGAGTTGAGGAACATGAACTTCGCGCTGCCGCATTGGTCAGTCACGGAGTTCCTCGAGCAATTGGAGCTGTTCATGTGCGGACAGTTCGACATCGACGAGAACATCGGGCATATCTCTTTCTCTTTCAACAATGACATACTATCATCACAACAGGTGGTTGAGCTGAAGGATGTCATAGACACGCACACTGTTGAAGTTTCGGAGAAAGAGGACACGGACAACACATACATTGAGCAGTCCAACATAGGCTATCAGGACTGCGACCACCAGATGTGGAAGTTCTATTGCTGTCCGTGGGCGCTGAAGCAGATGCCCGTCGTCAACTGGAACACGATGTCCTCAATGATTTCAACTCTGAGGCCGTATCTGACAAACACGGGGGATTACTCGCACAGCTACTACAAGTCGCTGCACTACTGCCGTGAGTCGGATACATACTTCGTGCTGAACTGCTATGACATGTTCGAGTCACATAGCGGAACAACACGATATATACGGATTCAGCCGGTGAACATGTTCAGTCCGTGTCTCTACGACAAGCGTGAGGACGCGGACATGACAGAGATGGGCATCGTTCCGGTGTGCATCGATGACACGGGCGATTATCATGGAGATTTGGTGTACCTTGAATGTGGCACATACGGAGATGACACGGAAGAGGACGTGAATCAGACTCAGGCGGCTAACACGCTGGCGGCTGGAGAGAAAGACCAGAAGGAGGAATATCTTGACAAGATGTATGTGGGATTCTGGAACGGACAGTGGCTCAACTGGTATCCGCAGATGCCGCACCCGATAATCGACCCGGTGGAAATCCGTGGAAGCGGATGGCACACCTATGACTATTCCTTGCGCCTTCATGGCTTGTTCGCCAATCAGGCGAGGACGGCGATACACAACATCGACCAGTCACGGAAGTACAACTTCCAGTTCCTGGCCGATTCCATTCCTGATGTCCGCTCCATATTCCTTATACATGGGAAGAAATACCTCGCAGAAAAAATAACGGCGACATTCTCTGCGGAAACAGGAATGTCGTCGCTATTGAAGATGTCATGCTTTAGGATGCAAGAATAAATTACTTTAACCTACTGGCAAGTGTCTCCGAATGTCTCTCAATCGTTGATTTCAGAATTTTGGCATATACCTGAGTTGTTTTAATATCAGAATGTCCCATCATCCTCGCCACATTCTCTATTGGTATGTCATACGACAAACATAGAGTGGCAAAGCTGTGGCGAGCGACATGGGTAGTCAGTGGCTTGTTAAATTTGCACCTGCTTTCAATCAGATGAAGATAATCATTCGCTTTCTGATTGGTGATATGAGGCAACTTGTAATCGTATTTCTCCAATATGGCCATTGCTGGAGGCAATATTGGTGTGAAATAAGTATTACCTGTCTTTACACGTTTACCATCAATGTAGATAAAATCATTACATTTCTCGGTCATCGTGTGAAAATCAAAAATCTGAGAATCGATATAGGCGAGCCCTGTATAAGCACAGAAAACGAAAAGATCACGTACACGCTCTTCTTTCCTCGGCAAGCGGATTTTTCTTAATAAAACCAGTTCATCTTCATTCAAAGGTCTTCTTTCTTTGTACTTTCCTCGCTCAAAATGACAGATGGAACTTTCGTAAGGGTCAAAAGTGATGTACCTAAATTGCAGAGCCATGTGAGTATACTTCTTCACAATCTTGTGGTAATTGTGAACTGTTGTTGAACTACGGCTACACTCAGACCTTAAAAAATCATCAAATCCTTTGACATTTTTCTCAGTTAAATCCTCAAATTTGTTGAGTTTTCCATAACGCATCATGGCATCAATGGTAACCTTCTTTCTTGTTTGAGTGGCTTTTGAGATTTTTTCCTTTGAAATACAATCTTTCATGAAATCAAGAAAGCTTTGTGAAGAAGAATAACTCTTCAAACTTTTCTTTCGTTCCTGTTCAGAAACACTCACACCAAGATGGGTGTTGAAATTTCTTACATTCAATTCCTCACCATCTTCAATCATCCTTTGAATGATTTTCTCATAAAGTGAAATCTCATTTGCCAGCTCCTCGCTTTTCTGATACTTTCGCCAAGCGATAGGGTTGCACTCATTAACACAGATATACTTCCTCTCCCTGCGGTTGAAATAAATGTGTAGCTCAACCTTACCCATGCCAGTAACATCTACTCGCTTTCTCCTGTCGTAAACGACGGTAACATAGTTTTTCTCCATGTTCTACTCTTTCTTTATGTCAGAAAGCATTAATGAAGTAATCTATGATTTAAGACGTATCAGAATAGTTAAGAATTGTTAAATATTTTACCACGAAGATTTTTGGACAATCTAACAACAATATTTTTCAATTCTGTAGCGCACCTACAAGTAAACTTGTAGCGCATTTGTAGCGCACTTTGTCTAAATATGTCGAAAACAAGAGGTTAATCAATTAATGACTTTCCAACTGGTTTAACACTTATTTTAAAGCGAGTGTTAACTTAATAATAGTCACTAATTGCTTGAAATGAAATGGATTGATGATTCTTAAAAGAAAAATCCTCGGCTTATTTGCTGAGGATTCCTTTTCGTACTTTTAAGCTTTTGGGCGGTGCGTACGAGACTCGAACTCGTGACCCCCTGCGTGACAGGCAGATATTCTAACCGACTGAACTAACGCACCGTTTTTTTCTGCAAAACGTTTTTTTCGTTTGCGAGTGCAAAGGTACAGCTTTTTTCTGAACTGACAAATTTTTTTACAAAAAAAATGCAGAAAAACAAGAAAAAAGTTTTTAGCCATTAGTTTTTCAGGTGTTGCATCGTCCTTTTTTCTATTATTTAGTGCCAATTTTTCATTATTTTAGTCACAAGACACGCTATAGTATATCGCCACTACGCAAACGGAAACATTTCCGCCTGAACTCCATGCCCAGAAAGTATATAGCTCCCAATTCGGGAATTAAGTTTTTAGTTGTTAGTTTATAGTTTATAGTGGTCATGCAGATTGCTTAGACCGTGCTTTGCCGGTCGGATGTGTGGTTGGGAAACCGTTGCAAGCCCATCAGCCAGCGTCCTTTCTGTTACCTTCATCCTTCTGTGTCGCGCTGTAGAGACTCCCCGTGGGGTGTCTCCCCTGAAAACGTAACATGCACGTCAGCAATGTGGGAGGGAATGATAAACA
>JAEEGF011049944.1_pt1 | contig 15675 bp, 15 predicted proteins | sample 9134171 | NCBI WGS metagenome assembly JAEEGF01 (sample SAMN16246542, study PRJNA631951) | gut metagenome | biome: gut microbiome; feature: rumen; material: AP-attached | host: Bos | place: Iran: Karaj | collected 2018-10 | reverse complement strand
TGGGCTATTTCAAAATCATATGTTGCGTTTTCGCATTGCCGCATTTGACCATATACACACCGCGGCTTAAGCCTGCGTTTGTCATGGCATTGCGGAGATCGCCGATATGTCCGGCTTGGAATTCGCCGATGAACGCGCCGAGCGGGCTAAATACTTTATATGTACTTTGAAGGCTTTGGGGCGCAGCATGCGTCCCGAAGGCAATTGCATCGGTAGAGTCTGAAGGCGGTTCAACCTTTGGTTCCTGCCACAGAATGAATTCGACTGTCGTTGCGCTACGGGCCGGGATGCTGTAACTGCACTTTGTATCGTCGACTTTGACTTCGGTTCCTTCTTTGAGGTTGCTATTGTCGTCGGTGACGTAGGGCTTGAAGCTTCCAATTTTTGTGTTTCCGAAATCAAAGTCCGCCTTGAATTCATCGTTCTTGGAATTGAGAATGACGACTGCGATTTTCGTCTTGAGGGAATCGCGGTAGGCGGTGACCTTTACGTTTGCTTCCGGATTCTTGGTGGCGTCGATTCTCCAGGAGCCGGGTCGCGCGAAACGGCTGAAGTTCCCCATGACCCAGAGTCGCTTGGTAGGCTCCACATTGTCGGGGTTGCCTTGTCCTTGCGGCCAGAGGGCTCCGTTGCCGCAACTGGCTTCGCTGCAGGAATAAATCCACCAGAAATGCCAGGCGTTCATGTTCGCAATAGTCAAGGCGTCATGGATTACGCCTGCAACGCGGAGCGCACTTCCCATGCCAACGTCTTCCTGGTTGCTTCCGAGATCGTAGACCTCGGTTTCCCAGAATTCCTTGCCGGCTTCGTGGATTTCGGGGTAAGCGGCCGGATCTCCGCCGTATTCGTGCGTTCCAAAAATATCCGTGTATTTCAGGGCGGCAGGATAATTGAAGAAAGCTTTTTTGTAATTGGGAAATCCGTACCAGTTGATAGCTTCGGTGCCAATGATTTTGATGCCCGTGGTATCGAGGGTGGGGCCAAGGTAGTCGCCGACCCAACGTGCCAATTCATCGGGTTCGTAGTGGTTGTCACCGGTGCCGTCGGGCTCGTTTTGCGACGAAATTGCATATAGATTAACGCCAGCCTTCCGCATGTCTTGCGTAAACTTCAAGATGGTGTTGGCCCAGTCCTGAGCGTGATTGAAATCCAGGTGCTTTTTGTCACCGTCGTAATTTATGGTGTATCTGGATGTCCACGGGGCTGCCCAGACTTTGACGCCGTATTCACTCGCCTTTTTTGCGATACTCGTTTCAGATGTGGTGCCGTCCGGGGCGATACGGATGCGGTGCAGCGTAAGCCCGGCGCCACTGGTGGAGTCCCAAAGGAAGGCGGCATTCTTGTCGGTGATGGAACCGGCCCATGCCGAGGCAGCCCCAAAGCCGCTGATGCGCTGGTATTCCTTGCCGATATCTACGTTAATCGTTGCCGCACTGGCGAGGGTGCCCAAAAACGCGACAAAACCTGCAAAAAAGGGAAATCCCTTAATTGAAAACGACATAAAGCCTCCCATACGAACTTTACTTACTATAAAATAAGTTGAAAAATTCGCTTAATATAGGGCTTTATTCGAATTCTTTTTGATAAATTGACAACAGAACGATGTATTTATCCGGATTCGCTCAACAACAAAGATTACTTCTTTTCCCGAATCCGCTTGTAGAAGCTTTCTGCCTTCTCAGTATCGCCCGCGTTCGAGAACACGTGACCCACGTTCTCGGCACCGATGCGTCCCTGGGAATTGCCAGCGAGCCACGCCTTCATGTAGCAATCGAAGGCCTCGTCGTAGCGCTTTTGCGTAAAGTAAATTTGTCCCAAATCAAGATTCAAGTCCGCCTTGCCCTTGCCGTGGCGGAGGCCCTCCTCCAGCGTGAATATGGCCATCCACGGGGAGTTCTCCTTCACGTACATCTGCGCAAGGTAGCGGCGTGCCGAAACATTCTCGGGATCCATCAACAACCCGTTCTCCATCTCGTTCAGCGAGAGCCTCGTGGAGTCCATGCTGCGGTAGTAATAGGCAAGCGTAAAATGAACGTCGGCGCCCGCGGTGGCAGTCATCTGGAGCGCATTCCGCAAAGTCTTGATGGCGTATTCGTAATCGCCCAGTTTCTCGTAGACCTCGGCAAGGCCGTACCACGCGTCCATGCGGTCCGGGTTCAGCTGCAAAGCCTTCTCAAAGTGCTTTTGAGCAAGCGTCCAGTCACGGCCCTTCAAATAGCACTCGGCAATCGCAAAGTGAACGTGGTCCGATTCAACACCAAGTTCAATCGCGCGTCTGTAGGCGGCAATGGCCTCGCTCGCATCGCCCGCCAGGTAATAGAGGTCGCCCAACAGCATCCACGCCTTCTCAAAGTTCGGCAAGAGTTCCACGGTACGGCGATACGCGACCATCGCGACCTGCTTGCGGTCGAGCTGCACCAGGGAGTTCCCTAAATTGAACCAGGCGAATGGTTCGTAACGCCCCTCGTCAATGGCAGCCCGGTACAGGGGGACGGCCTCCTTGTACTTTCCCTGGTCATAAAGCTCATTCGCCTTGAAGAAATAATCCTCCGCCGGGAACGCTTGACCCACAAATAGCAACAGCAATAGGAGCAAACGACCGCCCAATGCGAAGCGAGCCCACACCCCAAAGCGAAGCAACCTCATAGCGGACAACCTATTTGACAAAGCGGAACTCCTTCGTGGCCTTTTGCGCCACAGGGTATCCGCCAAGCTGGGCGGGGCTGAATTTCCATTGACGAACCGCCTTCAGGGCTTCTACATCAAATCCGTACCCAGGCGGGTCCTGGCTCATGACGCTCGCCTGGGCCACGTCGCCGTAGACGTCTATCACGATCATCACCTTCACGTAACCCGAGACGCCCAGGCGTTTCGCCTTATCGGGGAACTTGGGCTGTGTCTCTTTAAGAACCTGCGCCTGCTCGTCGACCTCGCCCGCCTCGTAAACCACGTTCTCCATGGAGCCCGTCCCCACGGCAACGCCATCGCCCGCGGCACCGCGCGCCAGCGACAGATCCATCTGGAAATTCTGGCTGCGGTTCATGCCCGCATGACTCGAGATCTTGAACGGGTTCGGGTTCACGATAGTCCGCAACACCTTCTGCTTGACCTCGGGCTTCTTTTCGCTCACCAGGACTTCCACCTCGGTCACCTTCTCAAGTTCCTTTTCGGTCTTGACGCCCTTGTCAAAAAAAAGGGCGTTAATAACCGGGATCGCCAAAAAGAACACCGCACTCACCACAAAGGAGAGCACGACGGCAAGCGGGTAGCGGAAATATTTGGCAATGAAGTCGAGCATAGTTCCAGAGTTAATAGTTCTGAGTTACTAGTAACTATTTTATTCCTCCTTATTCGCAGAAATTGATACCTTGCGAACTTTAGCGAGGTTGCACTCGTCCAAAATGTCCACCACGACACCGTTGGGGGCATCGCGGTCGCTCACGATAATCACCGGACGGTCCGGAGCCTCGGCCATCATTTGACGCAGCACTGTCTGCAGTGTAGACAAATTCACCTGGGTCTCGTTAATATGGATTGTCCCCTGGCGCGTCACGCCAATCAAGATGCTCTCCTTGGCAAGTTCCTTCGCAGAACTCGCCTTGGGCTTTGTCACGTCGACGCCCGTCTCGCGCGTGAACGTGGACGTCACGATAAAGAAGATGAGCAGGATGAACACCATGTCGAGCATGGGCGAAACATCGATGCCGCCGGACTCATGGGTGCGTTTACGGATAAAACTCATTTTTCCTCCTTCGAAGGAGCCGGGGCATCACCCCCTTCAAAACAATAGGCTTCGTACTTGAGGGCTTCGCTCCAGGCATCGTCCTCAACGCGTTCCACGCGGCTCGCAAGGTAGTTGTAGGCAAGCATCAAGGGGAATGCAACAAGCAAGCCCGCCTGCGTGGTAAGGAGCGCTTCCGAAATCCCGTCGGCCAAAAGTACAGGGTTCCCGAAACCAAACTGTTGAATGGTCTCGAACGTATGCACCATGCCGGAAACCGTCCCCAAAAGGCCGAGCATCGGGGCAAGCGCCGCACAGGTAGAAATCGTCCTGAGCGACTTCGAGAGGTTCGCCGAAATCCCGTGGCGGGTCGCCTCCATGGCGTTTCTCACCGCGTCCGGACCTTCGGCACGGTACTTGCGAACGTCCTCGACCAGCGCGAGGAAATACCCGGACTTGTTGCGACGCAAGCGTTCGTAGGCAAAGTCGTCGCCCCGCTTTTGCAGGTTCTTCCAAAAGCCCGAAATGGAGCCCCTCTTGAGCATAAAGTAGTAGCCGTAACGTTCCATCATCAAAAACCACCCGACCCAGCCGAGCACAAACAACGGCGCCAAGACCCAGCCTCCACGCAGGAGCAAGTTCAACGCGGTTTCAATGACGGAGTATTCGGCAGCCACTTAAACCTCGGATTTTTCCTTGATCCAAATCGCGTTCAAAACCGCCAAGGCAGACTTTTCCATGCGGGTACGCAGGGCGTCGGCCCTGTTCACTAAAAACGTATGCAAAAGTTGGAGCGGAATCGCCACAATGAGGCCGGCCTCGGTCGTCACGAGGGCAATCGAGATGCCGCCCGCCAAAAGCTTGGGGTCGCTGGTGCCGTGCATGGTGATTACGTCAAAGAGCTCAATCATGCCCATCACGGTACCCAAAAGCCCAAGGAGCGGTGCGGTCGACGCAAACACAGAAATCCAGCTGAGACCCTTCTCGAGTTTTGGCACCTCGCCCGCAAAAAGCACTTCCAAAGCCTTTTCGGCAGAGGCGCGGTCCGTGTAGTCCTTGCAGAGCACGGTCCTCAAGGTCTTTCCAACTACCCCGTAGCACTTGAGCGAGAGCTTTTTAGCCTTCTCGATATCGCGGTCAAACAACGCCTTGTGTACGCGTCTTGCCGAGATGCGCCCGAACGACGCCTTGGCAAGCCAAGCGAAACGCCACAGGAACATCAACACGCCTAGCACGAACAACGCGGCAATCGGGTACATCAAGATGCCTCCGTCCTTGAAGAACTGCTTAAAGTCATCCTTCCAGGTGGTCTCGGTATGGTTGGCGAGCTCGCTCGAGAGTTCGGTACTCAAAAGCACATCCACGGGCACCATCACAAAAGCGGAATCGTTCACGTTCGCAAATACCTTGGCGATGCCGGCCTTGGTCTCGGTACTCAAGTTCTCTTGCCAGCTGAAGGTGCGCTTCTTTTCGCCCGCCACCGGGAGCATCATTGCCGACGGATGGAACCCGTTGATGTCGGTCACGCCCGCCATCTGCAGAGCGTAAAGCCCGCCCAACCGCATGCGGTCGCCCTGCGCCACCGATGAGCCGAACATGAGGTCGGCCTTTTCGACCTTGGTTTCGCGAGTAAAGGCCATCTCAGACTTGGCGACCTCAAGCACCGACTTCGCAATGCGGAGCGGATCGTCGCGGTAAAGGGACATTTCTTTTTTCGCCTTGTTCTGCACCTCAACGCGTTCCGCCACTTTGAAGGGAACACCGCTCTCCTGGAACTTAGCCAGAGTCTCGAGGCGTTCGGGGCCGGCGGCAAGGCTCAAGAATTCGGCACGGGCTTTTTCGGCAGAAAGCTTCACCTGCGCGAGGTCCTCCCTCGCCACGCGAACATCCTCAAACAGTCGGGCACGTTCCGACATGAGGGCGTCCACCTTCTCCTTATTTTCCTGATACTTTTCGTTAAAGAGTTCGCGTTCCTGGTTCGCCGTTTCGCGGTCCTTCCAACGGGCGGCCACAGCCATGTCACGCTTTTTGCGGGCCTCTTCCAAGTCCGCCTTGGCGCTATTGAGTTCCGCGCGCTTTTTTACGGCGTCAATGTCGGAATTCTGCTGTGCATGGACTGCGGGAGCAAAAGCCACAAGAGAGGCTATCAAGACGAAAGCCCCCATTCCCCATTTCACATTACACATTCCACACTTCATCATTCAGCCTCCTTCGGGATGGAGACCGGGATCATGACGAGCCTAGGCGCCGTCTTCCCTTCGGCAACCTTCATCACATCCTTGAGGACCGTCCTCATCGCAAGGTCATCGGACACGTTCTTCCAAGCGTAACCGCCGTCGGCGGTGTGCGAAAGCCACAGCACGTCGTTGCCGTCGTTGCTCACAAAAACAGACGCCACCGCGCCGTAACGCAGGTAGGTGCCGGGGACATTGCGGGCGTCGACCTGCAAAAAGCCCTTCCACACTTCGGTTGTGTAGCCCAGGCGGATACGGTCGTAAAAGACTTCCAAAGTGCGGTTCAAAGCGTCGTCCGCCTCGATCACGCCCTTGTGCAGCTGGTCGGCGATTTCCTTGACGCTGTTCACGGTTTCCTCGTTCCTGTACGGGAAGTCCGACTCGAACACGGGCACCAGGGAGTCGATAACCTTGGCAAAGGACTCGTTGTACTTCGCCTTGCGGTTTTCGAACCACTTGACCGTGCCAAGCGTCTTTTGACGTGCCTCGGAGATGTGGTTGAGCTCCGCCTTCAGCGAATCGATTTCGGCCTTGAGCGTCTTGTTTTGCGAGCTCAGCGCCTGGACCTTTTTGCGGCCCACCTCAACGAACTCGGCATGACGCTTCTTTTCGGCGTCGTGAAGGGATTTTTCGCGGGCAGTCTCCGCCTCGACAGCCTTAATCTGCCGACGGACACTCTCCACCGTTTCCTGGGCTGCGGCCATGACGCTGGCCAATCCCAGACAAAGGAAAACTTTTAGGAAGCGACTCATTTTCATATGGCAAATAAAATACAAAATTGCACTAAAAAACCCCTGCTTTTGACAGAGGTTTTCGTAAAATTTGCAAGAAATCGCAACTTTTTTTGATTACTTCTTGGAATCCTTAAAATATTGCGGGGTGTTCTTGGCGCCAGCCTTCTTCAAGGCCTTGATGAGACGCGGGTAACCTTCGTTGGTAGCCCAGTCGAGCACAGAGTAGCCCTGGCCGCACTTGGCGTTCACATCGACACCCTTGCCAATGAGGAACATCATGGCGTCGTAGTTGCCCGACTTGACCGTCCAGTGAATCGGGAGGTAGCCGTCGGCGCTGCGGTTTTCGAGCGGGGCGCCGGCTTCGGCCAAGAGTTCAAGCATGTCGACCTTGCCGGACTTGGCAGCAATCAGCACAGCCGTGCCCAGGTTCTGCGGGTCAGAGCCTTCGGTCTTGAGCTGGGCGAGCAGGCGCACCACGGCGTCCTTCTGGCCCATCATCACGGCATTGTCAATCACCGGTTCACCGTTACCGTTGCGAACGTCCGCCTTGGCGCCATGGTCAAAGAGGTAGTTCAAAACCATCACATTGCCTTTGTTGGCGGCGATGGCCACAGCGTTGTTACCGTTATCGGCAGGCTGGTCAATTTCGTAAGAAGCCTGGAGGAAGAGAGTCATCTTTGCCGTGTCGCCACTAGCAGCAAACGAAACAAAGTTGTTCGGAGTGAAACCGATTTTTTGCTTGGTAAGGTACTTACGTACAGACTGCGGATCGTTCGGATCCATGGTGTCGTCACAGGCCGCGAGGGTCAACAAACCGGCAGCACAAAGGCAAAGCAGGGATTTCTTCATTATAAACTCCTATAAAAAGGAAAAAATTGATTTCTGCCACTAAAATTACACTTTTTTTAGCAAATTTATCAACGAAAAAAACTTTTTTCTTTAAATAATTTAAATTTGCACCCATGAGTAAACTTTTCTTTTCGTTTTTGGCTGTAGCAGCCTCCCTTTCCCTTGCAGACACCGTCTACATCGACAACTCCATGGCCGCCGCCGAACGCAGCGACACCGAGACCTACGAGGAACGCGTTTCGGTGGGTCCCTACATCGAGTTTACCAACATCAAAGCCAAGAACATCAACTCCAGCTACAAGGTCAATAACCGCAAGTACGACATTGAAGTGAGCAACACCTTCACCTATGGTGCCGCCGGCAACCTCCCCTTCAACAACTACGTGGGTTTCTACATCATTGCCGCCTACCAGTTCTTAGGCGTGAACTACAAAGATCGCAATTCGGCGGAGGCCTACGAAATCCTCGACTCCATGATGGTAAACGACCTCATGTTCGAAAACGACGTGGACTCATCCGACATCAAGGGCCACCACCAAATCCATACTGTCATTTTCCAGATCGGCTTTGACGCGGGCGTCCCGCTCTACAGCAGCTACAACTACCAGACCATGGTCAAGCTTTTCGCCTTTGGCGGCGGCATCGCCGGCAAGACGTTCTTCCAAAACGAATCCAAGTTCCTCGCCCCGCCCATCTTTGGTTACGCCTACGGCCTTGGCCTGCGTGCCGCATTCCAGCGAGCGACCCTCTCGGGCGGCGTGCGCAACTCGCACGAGTACTTCCATGCTTACTACGAGCGCCCCATTTCCGAGAACAAGGACGGCGAAGAGTTCATGCTGGATTTCGACAACTACTTCCAGCCTTTCGTGAACTTCACTATTTCCTTGTTCTAACGACAGGCTCGCTCTAGTTCTTTTTGATTTTGAGTTTGTCTCCGATCTTGATTTTGGTATCGGAGAGACCGTTCCATTTTACAATATCTTCGATTGTCACCTTGTATTGGCGGGCAATGTCCCAAAGGCCTTCGCCCTTGGTCACTTCGTGGATTACAAATCCGTCGTCAGCCTTGGTTGCAGGCGCCGGAGCGGCCTTCGTAGCCGCCTTCCCCGCCACCTTGAGTTTTTGGCCCGGGTAAATCGAGGTGGACTCGCCCATGTTGTTGAGCGTCTGGATATCGGCAATAGTCGTGCCGCACTTTTTGGAAATGCCAAACAGGTTGTCGCCCGACTGCACCGTGTAGGTGTCGCCGCTGCACTGGGGCGCAGGCTCGGCCTTCTTGACGCCCTCCGATTTGGCCACCGGTTTCTTTTTGGCCTGCACAAATTCGGGAATCACCAGGGAGTCGCCCACACTCAGGCGCTTGGTAAAGCCGTTGTTCGCCTCCAAAAGGAGCTCCACTGGGACGCTGTATGCCTTGGCGATGGCGGCATAAGTGTCGCCCGCCTTCACGGCGTACTTTTCGCCCTTCTTGAGCGCAGGGCGTTCCACCTGGGCGGCTTCCTCGGCAGGCTTGAGTTCCGGCTTCGACACAAAAATGGTATCGCCCTGCTTTACAAGTGCCGCGGCGTCCATCGAGTTCCAGGTGCGGAGCGCCTCCTGCGAAACGCCAAACAGGCGGGCAATCGAGCCCAGGTTGTCGCCCAGCTTCACCACATAGGTCTTGACCTTGGTGGGCTTTTTGCCGGTGGACTTTTTAGGCTTCACCTTGATGGGAATCAAAAGCGACTTGCCCGCACGGATGCGGTCGTTCTTCATGTCGTTCGCCTGCTTGAGTTCCGTAATCGAAATGCCGTAGGAGCGGGCAATGACGCCCAGGGTCTCGCCGCGCTTGACCTTGTGGTGGTGCCAGCTCGAGAAGTTGTTCTTCTCCATCTTGTCGTAGCCCTCCACAAAGGCGCTACGGGTGCCCACGGGCAGGCGCAGCAGGTAGCTGTCCTTGTTCGGGGGCGTGCACCACTTGACCAGTTCCATATTCAAGGTGCGCAGCGTATCCTCGGGCACTTTCAACAACTTGGCGACTTCCTCCAGGGGGAAGGAATCAAACACCGTCACCGTATCAAAGTCGGGCAAAGATTGCTTTTCGACCTTCATGTCGTAATGCTCGGGGAAATGCCCAATCACCATCGCCGCCAAAATGCGCGGCACGTAGCGCATAGTCTCCTTGGGGAGCGCCAAATCCCAATAAGTGACGACCTTCGTGGTGTCCCTGGTGGAATCCGCCATCATCTCTTTTACCAGGCGGCGCACGCGGCCCTCGCCGCAGTTGTACGACGCCATCGCCAGGAGCCAGTCTCCAAACTCGTCATGCAGGCGCTTTAGGTACTTGAGTGCCGCCACAGTGGCCATTTCGGGGTTGCGACGCATATCCACCCAGTAATCAACCTCGAGCCCGTAGCGCTTGCCCGTCTCGGGGATAAACTGCCACATGCCCGACGCCTTCGCGCGGCTGTACGCCTTCACCTTGAACCCGGACTCGACCAAGGCCAAGTAAATGAGGTCCTTGGGCATGCCCATTTCTTCCAATTTCGCATAAATTAACGAATCGTACGCCGTCTTGCGATTCAGGGAGCCCTCGGTGAACTTGCGGGCGCCGTTCGTCATGTAGTAAATCTCTTGCATCACACGCTCGTTGAACTCCACCGGGAGCGTAAACTGCTTGACGTCCACCGTATCGAGAAAGTTCTCTATCACCTGCAGGGCGGCACTGTCGGCATCGCTCTCGTCCAGGGCGTCAATGCCCTCGATCGACACGTCGTTCTGCTTAAAGCTCTCGGCATCGACGCTAATGTCGGCCACGTTCGGGTACACCTCGTCCAAGGCCCGCACAATGCGGAGCGGCATCACGGAGCGGTAGGCCGAGTCCTCGGCGGCGCTCACGTTGCGGTAAAGGGAATCGTATTTTTCTGAAACAAGCTGCCTAAGCGACTCGTCCAAGTAGTGCCTCGCCAAAAGCCATTCCTGGTTGTCCATGGCCTGGAGGGCGTACTGGTAATAAGTCCACGAGGGTCTAATCGCAATGGAGTCAGAGACCTTCTCCTTGAGGGCCGCTTCGGCGTAAGAAACCGAATCCGGCACCTCCGGTTCGACCGAGCTGAGCACAGGAGACGGTTGGACAACCTGCTTTGGAGAGCAAGCCGCCAAAAAAAGAACCGAAACGCCTACCGCAAGCAGGCGAAACAGTTTAAGAAGGTCAATCACTGATCGTAGTCCAAATCTTCGGCGTAGTCCGACCAAATTTGGTCGCGCTTGAACGAAGGCTGGTCGAAGTCTACCTCCTCGTCAACTTCTTCCTCTTCTTCTTCAATCTCTTCGGGTTCCTCTTCCGTGAACGGAACAGGAGCGTCAAATCCATCATTTTTGGGACGGCGGCCACAATGGTAAGCAAAATTCGACATAGAACCTCTCTTCTTAGTGCATCACCTTTTGAACACCGAACAGGATGACCCCGCACATCACCACAGAAGCGACTATCTGGAGCAGGATGATAATCCGGTTCACTCGATATGCCTTTTGCGACTTCCTGTGCCAGGATGGCAAACCAGTTTTCTGTTCACGGTTCTGCATTTGGAAAGGAAATATATACATAATCTTTTGTTTGCCAATAGGGAAAATGAAAAATTTTTTAATTTCATAGGGTGTTTTTGAGGAAATTATTCATTTGTTTGTCCCTGACGGCCTCTCTGCTGTACGCGCAGACCGGAATCGGGTTCAGCAACCACGGCATCAGGGTGCCCTCGGCCTTTACCCTGCAGCAAGGTTTTGTCTTTTTCTCGGGAAATTTCGAGACCGTAAGCGACGGCGATCCTCTGGCCATGGACGGCTACAAAAACACCGAAACGGGCGCCAAGACCGACCTCACCGACCAAGCAGCCTCCTCGGGCGGTTCCATCCAGGTGGGCTACGGCGTATTTGATTTCCTGGAACTAGGACTTTCGCTCCCCCTCTACTACGAAGGGCACGTCACCGGCACAAGCCTCGACGGCATCGCCATGGGCGACCTCCAGGGCAGGGCTAAGGTCAACATCCCGCTCGGGCTCCCCATTTACCTAAGTTTCGAGGGTAGCGCCTACGCCCCCACCGGCAACGAAGACCTTGGCTTCAGACCGCGCCACGCCTGGTTCCTGAACGAATACGGCAACAGCCACGCCTACACCGCGGGGAATTTCTCGGTGGCAGGCACCGCCTTCCTCACCTTTGACTTCTTTGGACTTTTGCTGTGGAGCAACTACGGCGGCTACCTGACCACCCTGGGCGACGGCGCCGACGTCGTGCTCTGGGGCTCGGGGTTCGAACTGTTCCCCGACAAAATGATAAGCCTCATCGCCGAAATCTCGGGCGAAATGAGAATTGGCGAACTGAACAAATTCTCTACCCTTTGGAACGAGCCCGCCCGTTTCACGCCTGGGCTGCGCCTGCACCTGCCGAACCGCCTCGACATCCTGGTGGGTGCCGACATCGGCATCGACTTTTTGCGCGGCCGCAAGATCAAGAACGGCATCAAACTCTCCCGCAAGGACAAAGAACAGACGATTGAGTACTCTGTGCCCAGCGTCCCCGAAATCGGCTTTGCTTTCGCCATTACCAAGACACTTGACTTCAGCTGGAAGGACAGCGACCGCGACGGCGTCGCCGACCGACTCGACATGTGCCCGGGATCCTCCTTCGGCGTGGTGGTCAACAACCGCGGTTGCCCTGTGGACCAGGACCAGGACGGCGTACTAAACATCGTGGACGACTGCCCCGACACCCCGTTCGGCATCGAGGTGGACTTTTTGGGCTGCCCCGTAGACGAGGACAAGGACGGCGTACCCGACTACCGGGACAAGTGTCCCGCCACGGACTCCGGCAAGGCGGTCAACAAGGACGGCTGTGTCCAGGACTCCGACGACGACGGCGTGGACGACAACAACGACCTTTGCCCCGATACCTCGCCCGAGGAGCAGGTGAACACCTCCGGTTGCCCCATTGATGACGACCACGATGGTGTTCTCAACGAAAAGGACAAGTGCGAGGGCACGCCCAAGGGACGTTCCGTGGACCTGGAAGGTTGCCCGCTGGACTACGACCACGACGGCGTGCCCGACGAGCTGGACAAGTGCCCCAACAGCAACGTGGGCGAATACGTGGACGAGAACGGCTGCCCTGCCGATACCGACCACGACGGCGTTCCCGACATCAAGGACCAGTGCGCCGACACACCCGAGGGATTCTCGGTCGACATGACCGGATGCCCCTCGGACCACGACAACGACAGCATCCCCGACGACCTCGACAAATGCCCCAACACGGTCGCAGGCGCGCCTGTTGACTCCATCGGCTGCCCCGTCGACACCGACGAGGACGGCGTCGCCGACTACCTCGACAAATGCCCCAACACCTTCCCCAACGTCCTTGTCGACGGGCAAGGCTGCCCGTACAACGGCAAGCTGAACCTCGCCGTCATCGCCAAGCAAATCCGCTTCAAGGGTGGTTCGGCGAACATGCTCAACTCCTCGTACACGGCCATAAACGACGTCATCGAGCTCATGAGGCGCTACAAGTTCAACCTGGAAGTCACTTGTTCCGCCAGCGGTGCCAACGCCCAAGCAGTCTCTGAAGAGCGGGCCAAAGCCATTGGCGACGTCCTCAAAATCAAGGGGTTCGGTCCCGACAAGGTGAAAATCGAGGCGGTCGGCGCGGCGGCGCCCGCCGGCGTAAAACTCAACGCAGTGGACATCCAGAGATGATCAACACAACCCTTTGCTACATTGAGCGCGACGGCAAGTACCTGCTGCTACACCGCGTCAAAAAAAAGAACGACATCAACAAGGACAAATGGATTGGCATTGGCGGCAAGTTCGAGGAATGGGAATCCCCCGAAGACTGCATTCGCCGCGAAACCCTCGAGGAGACAGGCCTCACGCTCGTCCGTCCGCGCTACCGCGGCATCGTGACCTTCATTAGTGACGGCATGGACCAGACCGAGTTCATGCACCTGTTTACCGCAACCGAGTTCGAGGGACCCCTCAAGGAATGCGACGAGGGTGTGCTGGAATGGGTCGAGAAGGCCCGGGTCAGGGAACTCCCCCACTGGACAGGCGACCTGATCTTTTTGGACCTTCTGGAACGGGGGGCGCCTTTTTTTTCGCTCAAGCTGACCTACAAGGGCAGTACGCTCACCGAGGCAATTTTGGACGGGAAGCCTTTATCCCTAGAAAAATGGATGTAAAAGTTCCAAAAAGCCATTTTAGACTTGATTTTCGTCACATTTCTAAAAAAGTTTTACCATTACCCCTTTTCAAAACGGGGAAAATTTTCAATATTTAATAATACTCCAAACCAACCCCATAGAAGTCGGTCCCCAAAAGGGCCGACTTCTTACTTTTTTGACGAGCTTGGGCAGCCCTGACTATTATCTAGCGTCGCGAAGCGACTACCACTTAGCGAGGGCAGCCCTGACTATTATTTAGCGTCGCGAAGCGACTACCACTTAGCGAGGGCGTTTGCGATGATCAGGTCCTGGAGCTTCTCGATGGCCCTAGCCTGCCCATGGCGGTCCTCGGTCTCGTTTGATGCCACGTCGTAAGTCCCGTCGGCCGAGAGCGACTTGCTCTCGTAAATAATGCGGTCCTTCACGTTGTCGTAGAACTTGACGCTCACGCGGATAGTCACGCGGTAGGTTTCCACGTCGCTATTGCTGTTGTAGTTCTCTGGCTTGTTGGTGTAGCTGAGCAGCACAATTTCAAAGTCGGCACTAGCGTCCTCGTTCACCAGGCGCACACCGCCAGCGTTCTTGCGGAACATCTCCACCACGGCGGTATGAATGTCGTTCGCCAAGACCGGGTCCAAGGTCTTGTCCTCGACCTCGTGGATGTGAACCGTCTTGATGTGGCTCGGGAGCGTAGACGCCGTAAAGCTGTAGCAGCCCGTCAACGCAAACATGGCAAACAGGCTCAATGTGCACAAGGCGAAAAATTTCTTTAAACCGAGAATCATTAACGCAAATTTAGCTTTTTTTTACCCCGCGAAGGATTCTTTGGAAAATTCGGGTATTTTTAGGGCTGAACATAAAAAAAATCCACCTAATTCAAGGATTTTCCCTTGTTTTAGGTGGATTTTTCAACTTAAGCGGATATTTTCAAATTACTTTACAGCAACAATCTTTTTGACGTTACCGCTCTTCACCACATACAGGCCCTTGGTCAGGTTCATCGCGCTCAACTGAGCCTCCACTTCACCCACGTGAGTCCCCTTGAGCTTGCAAACAAAAGCTCCCGTCGCGCTGTACACGCTGTAAGTCTTTGCCGAAGCCACGACCTGACGCTGGCTGTGAATACCGGTAATGTCGCTCGCGTCGATTTTTGCAAGCACAACGTTGTCGATGAACACGCTGCCCGTGGCAAGTCCCGCATTGATGGAGATGCGAGCATCTTCGTCGGTAGCCTCGTTCATGGTGAACTTGATCTCAAAGTTCTTCTTTTCGGTGCCGAGTTCGAAGGTCTTCGCCTCGCCCAGGTAGCTGGTCCAGGGGTCGGTATCCTTCTCGAGGTTCACTTCGAGCGTCCTCGCCGCAGAAGCGTAGGCATCGAAAGTGAGCTTGTAGCTCTGGCCCTTTTCGTAATGCAGACCCTTTTGAATCATTTGGACATCATAGGCGTTGGTACCAACTTTGGTCACGTTGATTTCGGCCATGCCATCGGTCAACTTAAGCGAACCTTCGCCGCTATGCTGCTGCAGAGTCCAGCCCGCGAGCTTGAGGGAATCCGAGAAAGTTCCGTTAAATACGGTGTCCCTGTTGGTAGGAACTTCGATGGCTGCAGCAACGCCATCCAGAGAATACTGTTTCACAAAATTCCAAATATCCGAGACATCCGCCTTGGACGGGCTATGCATACGGCCCTCGAGTTTCAAATGCTTCACGTAGACACCGTCATCGCACGGGCCCCAGGAATAGAGCGTAGCCCTGTTCTCGCTATTCGGGTGGTTTTCCTCGACTTCCGCCTGCGCGGGGCAGTTGAACTGCTGGCGGTAACTCTTGAGGTTGTTTTCGAGATTGTTGTAACCCACCACGTCGTCCTGGGTTCCATGCGTATGGAAAATAGGCACAGGACGCATGGCCTGGCCCGGGCCGCCCATCAGGTAGCCGGAGCAGGGGGCG
>JAEEGF011466998.1_pt1 | contig 15678 bp, 6 predicted proteins | sample 9134171 | NCBI WGS metagenome assembly JAEEGF01 (sample SAMN16246542, study PRJNA631951) | gut metagenome | biome: gut microbiome; feature: rumen; material: AP-attached | host: Bos | place: Iran: Karaj | collected 2018-10 | reverse complement strand
CCTACGTCAGTTCGGGCATCGACCTGGCCGTGGGTGCTGAGAGCAGCATCAACCTGGTATTCTCGGGCAGCGGCGAGCGCGCCTTCGAGTACACCATGACCACCACGGAGGACATCTCGACCAGTTCAGACCCGAAGCTCGTGGGTGCCGACGGCGACCTCTATATCGGCACGGTGCAGAACATCGAGGTGAGGCCCGGCACGGCCATCCGTGCCATCCCCGACAGCACGTTCCAGCGGTCGGGCGGTGAACTCGAGTCGGGCCGCATGGTGGAGATTGCCCGAGGTGTTGACCACGAGGGCTATCCCCTGCACCTGGTACGCGACGAGGTGCTGACCTACGGAACAACGCTGCGGTCGAACTTCGTCCACTCGCAGCACTACATCATCCATCAGCTGATACCACAGCTCACCGAACAGTGCCAGTCACTCATGTTTACCGGCACCAAGGAAGAAGCCAAGATGCAGGCCAATGCCCTGGGCGAACCCGTCTATCTGTCGAAGGTAAGCCGCGAGAGCGAGCGCTTCGGTGCGGACTACGAGATGATTCTGCCCACCAATACTTCTAAGAAATTCGAGGACGAGGTACACCGCTACCACCAGAGCCTGCAGGCCTGGATAGAGATGATCAGCCGTAACGAGAAGGCGAAGATGAACGCCACCGACCTCGTGGCCAACTACGACGTTGACGGCGGCACGACCATCAACTACAGCGAGTCATTCCAGAGCGACTACTCGGTGATGAACTCCTTCGTAAGCCCCTTCACCCCCATCACCGACGGCTACTTCGACAACGGACTGGCCAACGCCGCCTCACTCATCGGCACGCTGGCCGCCAACCTGATTGGCCTGTCGAACGGGACGAAGGGCAGCGTCGAGTTCAAGGGCATGGGTGCCAATATAGAGGTCATCCTCTCGCCGGTGGCCAGCTTCAGTGTGACGCCTAAGCACACCGAGTCATCGTCGTACAGCCGCACGGAAAGCTTCACTGTGAGCATGGACAAGCGCAGCCACCTCGACTTCGACGTCTATAGGGCCACGTCGCTGTCCGACCCACTGCCGGACTATGGCTCCGACGATATCTTCCTCAGCCAGGACTTCTGGCGGCAGCGGTCCTACGTCAATGCCTACCTGGACCGCGAGTTCAAGACCAGCGAGTTCAGCTATCCGCACAGCTTCGTCTATCGCACCCGTGGCGGTGCCACCTGCCGTCCGTGGGAGGACGAGCGCAAGACGAAGTTCAACCGTGCCGGCACGGTGCTCGATGTGCGCACAAAGAAAATAGAGAACCCACAGATCAAGATGGACAAGCAGAGCGTGAGCGGCGTGCCCTACGGCGAGCCTGCCCGCTTCAAGCTCTACATCACCAACGAGAGCGAACAGCCTGAGGCCGCTTACATCTACTTCGACCTCTACCAGGCCGACATGTCGAACCCCGACGGTGCCCGCCTGATGATCGACGGCATGCCGCTCACCGGCACCTCACGCACCATCGAGGTGCGGCCGGGCATTGTCACTGAGAAGACCCTTGAGGTCTATGCCGGCGAGAAGTTCGACTACGAGGGACTGCGCATCGGCATCATCTCGCAGAACGACATAGACTGCTATGCCGAGGTGGCCTTCGACGTACACTACCTGCAGACGGCAGGCGACATCGCCATCCTCACCCCGGGCGACAAGTGGGTGCTGAACTGCGATGCACCGACCGAAGAAGGTAAGGGCTGGTACCTGCCCGTCACCATCGGCGGCTTCGACAAGAACCAGCACAACTTTGACCATATAGAGTTCCAGTACAAGGAGAGCAACCGCGGCGACGACTACTGGACCAACCTATGCGGCTACTATGCCGACTCTACGCTCTACCGAGCCGCCTCCGGCACGAAGGAGATGATTCCGAAGAACGGCAACATCATGACCCGCTTCTTCGGCGAGGGCGAGGAAATGGAGAAAGCCTACGACCTGCGTGCCGTGCTGTTCTGCAGGAACGGCAATGCCTTCCTCACCAATGAGTCGAAGGTGCTCACCGGCGTGAAGGACACGCGCCGCCCCAAGCTCTTCGGCACGCCCGAGCCTAAGGACGGCATCTTGCGCGCCGGCGAGAACATCATCTTCAACTTCTCTGAAGACATAGAGTACAACTACCTGCAGGCCACCACCAACTTCGAGGTGGTGGGCGAGACCAACGAAACGGCCGTGGTGGAGGCTCCGTCGCTGCAGTTCACCGGCGAAGGCTATGCCCGTTCGCAGGCCCGCCGCAACTTCGCCGACAAGAACGTGACCATCGAGGTGATGGTGAAGCCGGAGTCCACTGGCCAGGAGATGCCCATCTTCTCGCACGGCAGCGAGGGCAAGCACCTGCAGCTGTGGCTCACCAAGGAGCACCACCTGATGGCCATCGTGGAGAACGGCGACCAGCCGCACATTGTGGAGAGCGCGAAGCCCATCGGCGACACCGGCTTCCAGCGCGTGGCCCTCGTCTTAGACAACGAGAACCGCCAGCTGATGCTCTATAACGACGAGCAGGTGGCCACGATGGACAGCGTGAGCTACAGCGGCTTCGGCCCGCTCACGTTCGGCTATGCCGAGACCATCAACTCAGCCGAGCCGTTCTACTACACCGGACGCATGCTGCAGGCACGTATCTGGGACCGCAAGCTCGACCTGGCCACCCTCAACCGCTATGGCGGACAGCTGCTCACGGGCTACGAACTGGGACTCGTGGACTACTACCCCATGAACGACGGCACCGGCGACGTGGCCAAGGACTATGCGCAGGGAGGCCACCTGATGCTCAAAGGAGCTTCATGGGCGCAGCCCGAGGGCATGGCGCTGAAGATAACGCCCGACAAAACGGAAGCAAGTTCCAACTCCAATGTCAAGCTCCAGGGCTTGAAGCTGAACTCCGACCTCTTCCAGCGCGATGACGAGCAGGACTACACGCTGATGTTCTGGTTCAAGACCGCCGAAGAGAACGGCACACTCTTGGCCAACGGCTCCGGTCAGGCTAACGACGAGGGTGCGAAGAACAAGTTCTTCATCGGCTTCGAGGGCCACACGCTGAAGTACCGCACCAACGGTCGTGAGTTTGCCCTTGGCGACGACCTCTGCAACGACACCTGGCACCACTATGCCATGACCGTGAACCGCACGCGCAACGCGGCCAGCATCTACATCGACAACGAGCTGAAGGCTCAGTTGGCTACCGACACCCTGGGCGGCATGCTCGGCAACCGCTTCTTCCTCGGCAACATGGTATGGCAGGAGAGCGGCAACCCCGACATCATGCAGGACAACCCGCTGACGGGCTACATCGACGGACTGGCCCTCTTCGAGCAGGCACTGCCCGCTACGCTCGTCAAGCGCTACAGCACCAAGTCGCCCATGGGCACTGAGCGCGGCCTGAAGGTCTATATGGACTTCGACCGCCAGGAGATGCAGAAGAGCGGCGAGCTGGCCCTGATGCCCTACGCCCTGAGCAAGGTGGTGAAGCGCGACAACGACGGCAACGACACCGGCAAGCGCGACAGCGTGTTCGCCATGCCCGTAGATAGCATCATGGCACGCATCGACCAGCATGTGGGCGCACCGCTGCTGGCCACCGAACACCTGCGCGTACTGAACTTCAGCTACATCGGGCGCACCAACCAATTAGAGGTGGACATCGACGAGACGAACGCACGCATCAACAAGCGCAACATCTACGTCACCGTGTCGGAGATACCCGACAAGAACGGCAACTTCATGGCTTCAGCCGCCACAGAGTACTTCTACGTGGACCGCAACCCGCTGAAGTGGGCCAAGAAGCACGTCATCCAGACCTTAGGCGCCGGCATGGAGGAGTCGGTTGAGATGGATATCGTGAACAAGAGCGGCAAGGCCCACACCTTCACCATCGACAACCTGCCGCGCTGGCTCACCGTTGACAAGGTGGGCGGCGAGATTGAGCCGATGGACGAGGAGCACGTGATCTTCACCGTGAGCAAGGACCTGAACGTAGGCACCTACGACCAGATCATCTACGTGACCGACGAGGAGGGCATGAGCGAGCCGCTCTTCCTGGAACTCACCATCGAGGGCGAGGCTCCGCAGTGGACGATTGACCCGGAGCGCCGACGCTACTCGATGAACATCGTGGCACAGGTCTATCTGAACAACATACTCGTCACCGACAAGCGCGACAAGGTGGCCGCCTTCGATGCCGACGGCAACTGCGTGGGCGTGAACAACATCGACTACGACGCCGCCACAGGCCGCAGCATGCTCTACCTCACCGCCTACGACAGCACGGCAGTGGGCGACCTGCTCTTCTTCCGCCTCTGGCACTACACCACGGGCAAGACCATGCAGATCTTGGCATCGCCAGCCGTGACGTTTGCCAAGCAGACCATCGCAGGCACCGTGGACGACCCGGTGCTGATGTATGCCGACAACATGTACCTGCAGACCATCGACCTGGCCGAGGGATGGAACTGGATGTCGTTCAACGTCTATAATGCCCGCCTGAACAACCTGCAAGACATACAGACCATGTTCAACTGGCAGAACGGCGACATCCTGACCGAGGACACGGAAGACCTGACACTGGCCTACCGCAACGGCATCTGGATGAGCAACACCAACGATGTCGCAGAACACATCAGCCTGTCGCAGCGCTACAGCTACCGCGTGAAGGTGCAGAAGGCCCAGAAGGTGGAGCTATGGGGACGCGCCTACAAGAGCAAGGAGGAGCGCACGCTCACCATCAAGCCGGGCTGGAACAGCATTGGCTACACACCGCTGCTGAACCTGCCGGTGACGACGGCACTGGCCGACTACTTCGACCGCGCCACCTCAGGCGACGTGGTGAAGAGCCAGACGGAGTTTGCCATGTTCACCTCCGACGGCAAGGGCGGCGGACAGTGGCTCGGCAACCTGCGCTACATGCAGCCCGGCGAGGGCTATCAGCTCTATCGCCAGAAGGCCGACACGGTGAGCTTCACCTATCCCTTCTATGAGCCGGGCGAGACCTTCATCGACCTGAGCCAGCCGCAATCGCACCGAGCCCCGATGCTCTTCAGCACCACGATGAGCCTCGTGGCCGAGGCCGTGGACATAACGCTGGAAGAGGGCGATCGACTGGTGGCTTACGCCGGAGGCGAGCAAGTAGGCGAAGCCGTCCTGTGTTCTGCGAAAGTATCGCAGAACACCCAACAGCAGCCGCTCTTCTTCCTGAGCATTGCGGGCGACGTGGAGGCTCCGCTCTCCTTCGCCATCATGCGCAACGGAGAGGCCATCGCCACCACCGAGGAGGTGATGACCTACAGGGCCAACGGCATCAGCGGCTCGCCCACTGAGCCTACGCAAATCAGCTTCGTCAAGACCACCGATCAGCCACAACAGGGATGGTACACTCTCGATGGCATCAAGCTGCCAGCGGCTCCCAAGCGCAGCGGCGTGTATCTCTACAACGGACGTAAGAGAGTGGTGAAATAAAAACAAGAAAATCACGTTATATGAGAATAACGATATGACAACGAAGATTATCAAGACAATGATGCTGACGGCAGCCCTCACCATAGCGTGGGGCTGCTCGTCGGGCAACAATGACGAGAACGTGCCGACTGAGAACGTGCCGACTGAGAACCCATCGACGTTCGCGCAAGCGGAGAAGCCGACATGGAGTGTTGACTTCACCGGCAGCGACCCACAGCCCCAGTGGACAGACCCGGACCAGTCGCTCTACACAACCTCGACAACCATACTGGCGAAGTTAGAGGACGAGCTGGCCGCCCACTACACTGCCGACGACCGCATGACGGTCTTCGTGGGCGACGAGTGCCGGGCCGTGCCATCCATACCTAACCGCGACAAGGCAGGCAACGTGTTCTTCCTGCTGAAGGTGCGCGGAAAGGCCAACGAGCAAAAGGTGATGCTCACACTGAGCTACTACAGCACACAGCTGCGCCAGCTCTTCACGGTGCAGGGCGAGGAGACTCTCTCCGACGACTCTGACTACGGATTCGACAGCGACTACGTGCCGCCACTGCTGCAGAGCTGCAAGAGGTATCCCGTGCAGGGCCGACTGACGGTCAGTCTGCCGGGCACAATGCCGTTCACCGCAGCTGCCGACGACCAAGTGGCCGTGTTTGCAGGCAGCGAGTGCCGGGGCACAGGACGTGTAGGCATGCCGTTCACCGTGTTCTGTACCTCGGCTGAAGAGTCACTGCAACTGCGCTACTACAGCGCACAACAGGGAGGCATCTACACACTGACGCAACCCGTCACGATCAACAAGAACGAAACGAAGACCGTCACCATCAACTTCTAAAATATGACTTACCACTTTGCTATTTCGACCACGAATTAAACTATTATATCGACCACGAATGAAACTATTATATTGATCACGAATGAAACTATTATATCGACCACGAATGAAACGAATATGACGAATTTTTTTATTTCCCCATTGCATCAAAGATGCAGTCGAATTTCACGAATTGCTGCGCGCAGCAAAATTCGAGTCATTCGATGGTTGCTTGCAACGCTTTGTGGAATACCTGTAACCAGCATAAATTCGTAAAATTCGAAACATTCGTGGTGAAATAAATAAATTCATGGTAAAATAAATAATTTCGTGGTGAAATAAATAAATTCATGGTTTAATAAATAATGATGAGAAAGTTCAATTATTAATTAGTTAACGAATATGAAAAGAATGATGAATCATTTTGTGTTGTCCTCAAGTAGCTGGAGGAAGGCATTCGGTCTGGTGCTCCTTGGCGCAATGGCACTCAGCAGCTGCAAACAGGACTTGTATGAGAACCAACCTAAGCCCGAGGAGACCACCGATGACGGAGGCACCCCCGCTGTGGTGACCGATGCGGAGCGTGTGGCCTATGCCGAGAAGGTGCTGGGCGTGACGTTTGACAAGGAACAGGACTGGTCGCTCACCAACGAGTATAGCATCACCATTAAGGCCGATGCCGACCTCGACAACATCAGCACCGTGGCCGTGCTCGATGCCAACCCCTATGCCGGCGAGAGCAACCGCCTGGCAACAGCATCGCTCACCAACGGCGGCACGACAACAATCAAGTTCCGCGCCCCCAAGAGCGCTGACTTGCTCTATGCTGCCTGCCTGACGCAGAGCGGCGAGTGCGTGGCCCGTGCCTTCACGCCCGGACAGGACAGCGATGTGTCGTTCGTGTATAGTCATGAGAATGTGCGCAAGGCACCTGGCGCTCGCAGACTTTCACCTGTAGAGAAGGAAGCCGAAGTGGATCTCTACTACATGAGAGACTTCTACACCTTCCGCAACCTGCTGCACAGTGTGCTGCCAAAGGGACAGGACAACCGCGCGGTGATGGGCAAGCACAACTACACCAATGCGGTGAAGGTGCGCAAGAACCCCTATAGCATCAATGCGCTGCCGATAGCCTACGTGGGCGGCAACAGCGACTCGACAACCGTCCTGAACTACGACTGGCTGCCGCAGAACAGCGAGTTCGGCTCGGCATCGTTCACCATCTATGACAAATACCCCAGTGGCTGGGACTTCTTCAACTATTTGGATGAGACCCAACAATTCGAGCTGCACGGACATCTACTCTATTGCCGCGACCTGAATAGCGGTGAAGAAAGTCAGGTGTTCACCCCCGGCGACGTGGTGAAGTTCAAGGTGGTGAAGGACAGCGTGGTGCTTGAAGACGATGGTGGCGAGCGCGTAAAGGTGTTCCAGCTGAACCAGAATGTCGTGGTGGCCTGCGAGGACGGCAACGACTGGGACTACAACGACCGCGTGTTCTGGATGCCGGAGGGTGTGGTGCGCATCCAGGAGATCACCGAGCCTGTGCCTTCGGTTCCGCAGGTGTGGACCTACGTATGGGAGGACCAGGACTTCGGCGACTACGACATGAACGACTGTGTGATTGAGGTGCAGGACAATGCCGACGATGCCTCGAAACTGGACATCTCGCTCGTGGCACTCGGTGCCAATAATAACCTGTGGCTCTACTTCGACAGCAAGACGCAGCAGAACTTCCGCAAGCTCACTCCGGTGTTCCAGGACGAGCTGCACAAGGTGCTGGGTGCCAAGGAAGGCTCGATGGTCAACACTGGCCAAAACTCGGCTCAGCCAATCACCATCACGGTCAGCAAGTCTGCCGACTTTGACTTCCAGACCTGCTCGTTCGTGCTCGTGTCGGAGGTAAACGGACTGTTCAAAAGTGTGAAGATTTCAGTCAAGGGTCAGGATCCTCACGGAATCGTCGTTCCGGGCAAGTGGCAGTGGCCTACGGAGAAGACTTGCATCAAGGATGCCTATCCTGAGTTCAACACATGGGCTGCCGACCACACGAAGGCCAGAGACTGGTATAAGCACCCGGTGGAGGGCAAGGTCGTGAAGAACAAGGAGGCAGAGGAACAAAAGTAACACGAACGCTACGGAAAAAAAGAATCTTCAGAAGTCTTATCCAAAGGGATAGGGTTTCTGAAGATTCTTTTTTTGTGCGCCTGACAGGACTCGAACCTGCACGTCGCGAGACACTAGATCCTAAGTCTAGCGCGTCTACCAATTCCGCCACAGGCGCATTTGCGGCTGCAAAGGTACATGGTTTTTGCGGAATATGCAAATTATTGAACGAAAAGTTGCGCAGACAACATCTGCGCAACTTTTCGTTTGTCAGGTCTCATGAGTACTGGTTGACCGACCGACATATTCTCGCCTAAGCTCTTGATAATCATGATCCACGATTTTCTCTATGTTACCACACTCTGAGCATCGGAAACTGATTTCGTATTCCTTGACTTTATAGAGCACCTTATAGTCATCATAAGTGGTGGTGGTACGTGAATGATTCCGTACATTTTCCTTGCCAGTTGTGGTGCGACCATCTCCATACTTTGTGGTCACCTCAGTCCACGTCTGCCATCTTTCTGTATGTGAATCAATTGCCACCGACTCGTCATCCCACTCCTCATACTCACGAACGAACTCGCGCTTGAGGAACTTGTTGGTGAACATACGCCGACACTTCATACAACGCGCATGAGGTTCGGTGTCCAAATATTGAACGGACCGGTTGAAGCTTCTATAGCCTGCCACTAAAACGATGGGGCTAAAGAACCAAAGAGCTCCCCAGACCGTAACCAGAGCAAACCACGCATAGGTTGAGACAAAGGCTACAACGGCAAAGAGGAGAATGAGCACCTTGTCGGGCAAGGGATAGTAGAGATGACGAATGTAGAGACCGGCCTCCAGCAGCAGCATGATGAACGTGTGGAAGAGAAAAACCCAAATGAGTCCGAAGACAATATAGACTCCCAGCTGTAGCCATTCCCACAGGGGTATTTGCTTGAAAGTGGAATGCTGCTTGGGAATATAGTAGTCCAGACCGTAAAGGCGGTTCTGATAGAATGGTCCCTCAATCAGCATGGCCAACAGGTCGATATCGACAATTTTGCCCAACAGCGGCATGTACTTTACGATGTAGCGGTTGTTGCTGTTTTTGCCAAACGGGCGATAGCCGATGGCCACCTTATCGCTGTTGTAAACGACGATAGGCCATAAGGTCTCACCCTTCTTCGTGTCAACCAGACACAGATTCGGAAAGTAGGCTTCCCATCCTGTTTTTGTCTTGTAGATGTTTACGGCGGGGCGGTAGAGCGAGTCGTTGGCTCCCAGCGTCTGACCGATATAGAGCCGCTCAAACTTCTCGCGAGTCATGTAGTAATCGCTTTTACTTCTTAACTGCAACTTTCTGAGACTGTCGGGCAGAATGGGGCGTATTTGGTCCAGGAGGGTGGTATGCTCTGTGCCGTCGCCACATCGAATATTGTAGTGATACCGTATGTATCCCTTTTCTTCTTTCTTCAGGCCCAGTACGGTCACTTGCATGGTGTCTTCATTGTTCTTACGCAGCATGGGATAGCCCAGGTCATAGGTTGATATCATGCCGCGCAACCCGTCGCGTGTCTGCACAAAGAAACTCACAGGTATATTGACACTACCAGCGTCAACACCAAGATAGCTCACGGTGTCGCCCTTGTGCAGCCTGACAATCGTGCTGTCAATGCCTTTGTTTGAGTACATGGTGATGTCGCGGTCGAGTACTAACTGCTGGGGATTCTCGGGCAGACCGCTGCTCATGAGGACACGATGGGTGATGAAGATACCCGTGAGCGTGACAATGCCCAGGATAACGGGAAGGTCAGGCAGCCGCAGTTTGTAGAGATTGGGCATGTGTATTCGGGATAGCCACGGAATACTGATTTTAGGTAGTCTTGGTAACTTCATTGTAGTTAGTTTTAGGAATGGTTGTGAATCGTCGTTATTATCGCTTACTGTTTCAGCAGTTTGCGTGCAAACTCTATGATGTCGTCCTCACCGCGCTTAAAGCCCTCATCGGTAAGCTGCACATTGTAGTCGGGATCCATGCCAAACTCTATCGAATGTTTGTCGGCATCGTAAGTGGGAACTGCCGAAAAGCGCACCACCCACCCATTGGGCAACAGGTCAGAGTAAGGCATGCCTGCACCGCCACCGGTATGATCGCCCACAATCTTCACGTTGGGCATGGCCCTCATGTAGGCAGTAAACTCATTGGCTGCACTATAGACGTGTCGATTGGTGAGCACGCATACGGGTTTGTTCCACCTGAGGCCAGCCGACGGCTCAATATAGACAGGTTCCATGGGCGAGAAATCGCTATGTCCCGAACCTGTCTTATGCTGGATATACCCCACGAGGGTCTTCTCGTTGCAGAAGCGTGATGCCAGCAGTTCGGCATTGGTCAGATTGCCGCCCCCGTTGCTTCGGATGTCGATGATGATGCCCTGGCAGAGCATCATGTGCATGAGTGCCTCATCCAAGTTACCATCGCCTATGCCATTGGCAAAACTTTCGTAGCGTATGTAACCTATATTATCGTCAAGAATGCGATATTTCAGTCCGGAAGAGATCTTGTAGGTGGTGCCCATATAGCGTCGTAGCAATGAGTCGCTGAAGTTGGTGGGATAGTTCTCGTACCACGACCAGTTGCGTGCCATGTCGTGAGCGGCTGAGAGATTCACGTGGCCATCGCGCAGTTCGCCCAGCATCTCAGCCAACACCTCAAAGAGCTGGTCGCGCTTCATGTCATTGCTGACGCGTACTCGGTACTTGTTGTACACCTGTTGCCAGTCGAGTCCTATTTCGTGCTGTTTATAGTCCAAGAAGCAGTAGCGCTCGTCAATGATGCGCCAAAGCGTCTCAAAGTTGCCAATGGGTGTATCTTCGTATTGCTCTTCGTTGACACATGCGGTGAATAGCGGCATGAGCAGCATACCGCAAGCCAGCACAAGCATGGTGACTGCACGGTACAGGATGCTGCTGGAAAAGGAGGTCTTCTGATTCATCTTCATGTCCTGTTTTCTTGTCATGGTCTGTAGTGAATGGTCTGGAAACGCCTAACGATGCCAATCATAATGTTATGAGAGATGACATGCTGCTTCAGGTTGTTGACCTTAGCCTGCTGATAGTCGCCCAGATAGCCAAGCGAGATGGTCGTGGTGCGTCCTATGTTGTAGTTCAGCGTCAGTTGCTGACGGAAGGTGGGCGAGCTGACAAACGTCGTGGGAACCACGTTGTGGTCATAATTGCCGCGTACGAAGAGCTCGTAGTAAGACTGCCCGTAGTTAGGACTGAACATGATGCCTACGAGGGGCAGCTCCACCTCATATCGCAATGCCCACCTTCTTTTGAACAGCGGGAATCGCCATGTGACAATGCCCGACGGCATGATATTGAGCGACACACGTGCCTGTGTGGGGTTATTGGCATTGCTGCGGCTGTTGTTGAGCACACCCAGCCCCACCACGGCAGCTGGTCCGGCCTGCAAGTGCAGACTGCCACCCAGCAATTGCCAGCCGAAATATCGCCCGAAGATGAAATGATAGGTAGCCTCGGTGATTGTGCTGTTTTTGTTGTGATCGGTATTGAAAGAGAAGTGTAGCTGGTTCTGGATGACAGAAGACCAACGCGAGCCAATCTTCTGTTGTTCAGAGATGATGAGACCTGTCAGCGCGATGCCTGTGCCTTTCTGCCGTGAGAGATAGGTATCCAAGACATCGCTTGCACCCAGACCTATCTGGTAGTGCCTTGTTTTAATATGTTGGCCAACCAGCGTGTCGGACTGAGCTGCAGCAGAGAGCTGACAGAGCAGACAGCAGAGGAGTACTGCACAAACGAGGATGGTATTGTAAATGCTATGTCGGTTCGTCATAGACAGGGGTATGAACAGATACAATAATGATTAATCTTCATCAGGGAACAGCCTCAGCTGTCCGGTCATTTCGTCGATGACCTGCTGCTGGCTCTTGCCTGCATCGGGATCCAGATCTTCCTCTTCGGTTTCACTTTCTTCGACTTCAGGCTCTTCGGGGAAACGGGTGGGTTCCAGTTCTTCAATACTCTCAATCTGCCAGGTGGAGAGACGCTTACCCTTAGCCTTGAAGCCTTTCACGCCGATGAACTGCTCGGCATCGATCTCTTCGGAGCCTCGGAACTCATCGGCACCACCATAGGTCACCTTCACCAGGGGGAACGCCACATCGGTGAGCAACACCATGCGCGAGGCAGCATTCTCGCCTATGAAGTTCTGCTTGCGCTTATTGGCCTCCATCAGGAATCGCTTCATATAAGGATAGCCCTGATTGTCGGCATCGAAGAGCACGCAGGTCCACACCTTGTCGGGCTGGAACTTCTCTATGCGCAGAATATTCTCCTCGTAGTGGTTGTTCACGTCGAAGTTGGTCAGATAGAAATCACCGTTCTGCAGCACTACCAGAATCTGGTCGTCGTCGAAGAACTCGCCCAACAGTCGTCCGTGCTCATCGTAGTTCAGGCGGTTCACGTCGGAATCGTACCACACCATGCGACCGCCCAACGTAGAGTGTCCATGACTCTTGAGTCCGATTTTGTGGACAGGTTTCTTGGTGAGTAGGTTGCCTTTTGATGTGCGCCCCTTGATGAGCACTTCGGCAAACGAGCGTTCCAGGAAGATGCTTGCACGCGGGTTCTGCGCCTGAACCGATGCGTCGAGGGTCACCTTAATCACCTCAGCCTCACCATTAGGATTGGCAGTGAAGTACATGATCTTCGACCCTGGTGTGCCCTGTGTGATGTCATATTCACGATCGCGGGTACTGCCGGTAATATTGAATCGCTTGATGTAGCAAGGGCCTTTCTTGCCGTCACGATAGACCACGTTGTATATGGTGCGCTTGTCGCTCTTCTTGAACACGCCCAGCCACAGCACGTTCTTGCCAACGAACAGTTTCTCGGCCACGCGCACAATCTTGTACTTACCATCCCTGTAGAACAGGATGATGTCGTCGATGTCGGAGCAGTTCTGCACGAACTCGTCCTTCTTCAGTCCGGTGCCTATGAATCCCTCTGCCCGGTTGATGTATAGCTTCTGGTTGGCCTCAGCCACCTTCGTAGCCTCGATGGTGTCGAAGTTACGAATCTCGGTGAGTCGCGGATGGTCTTTACCGTACTTGTCCTTAAGGAACTGGAACCATTCGGCGGTCACCTCGGTAAGGTTGGCCAGGTCGCGGTCTATCTGTTCTATCTCAGCCTTGATGCGGGCCATGAGCTCGTCGGCCTTGTCTTTATTGAACTTCAGTATGCGCTGCATCTTGATTTCGAGCAGGCGCAGAATGTCGTCCTTCGTCACCTCGCGCACCAGTTGCGGATAATAGGGTGTGAGTCGCTCGTCAATATGCTCGCACACCTTATCCACGTTAGGCGCTTCCTCAAACTTCTTGTCCTTATAGATGCGTTCCTCTATGAAAATCTTCTCAAGCGACTGGAAGTGCAACTGCTCCAGCAACTCGTTCTTGCGTATCTCCAGTTCCTGTCGGATGAGGTCCTTCGTGCGCTCTACCGAGTGGCGCAATACATCGCTCACGGTGAGGAACTGCGGCTTGTTATCAGCTATCACGCAACAGTTGGGAGAGATATTGATCTCGCAATCGGTGAAGGCATAAAGGGCATCGAGGGTCTTGTCCGATGACACGCCCGGTGCCAGATGTATCTGAATCTCAACCTGGGCCGAGGTGAGGTCGTCAACGCGACGGGCCTTGATCTTGCCCTTCTCAATGGCTTTGGTGATGCTCTCGATAAGGGTGCCCACTGTCTTGGTGAAAGGCAGTTCGCGAATGACGAGTGTTTTCTGATCCACCTTCTCAATCTTGGCACGCACCTTCAGCACGCCACCGCGCTGACCATCGTTATATTTCGACACGTCGATGCTGCCTCCCGTCTGGAAGTCAGGGAACAAATGGAACTCCTCGCCATGCAGGTAGCTGATGGCGGCATCGCATATCTCGCAAAAGTTATGGGGAAGTATTTTTGACGAAAGTCCCACGGCAATGCCTTCAGCACCTTGCGAAAGCAGCAGGGGATATTTCACTGGCAGCGTGATGGGTTCTTTGTTGCGGCCATCATAGCTCAGCTGCCACTCGGTGGTCTTGGGATTGAAGACGGTGTCTAAGGCGAACTTGGACAGTCGGGCCTCAATATATCGGGGGGCAGCGGCACGGTCGCCGGTAAGGATGTTGCCCCAGTTGCCTTGCGTGTCAACGAGCAGGTCTTTCTGTCCCAGCTGCACCAGTGCGTCGCCGATAGAGGCATCGCCGTGGGGATGGAACTGCATGGTTTGGCCCACGATGTTGGCCACCTTGTTGTAACGCCCGTCATCCATGCGTTTCATAGAGTGCAGGATGCGTCGTTGCACAGGCTTCAGTCCGTCCTCGATGTGTGGCACGGCACGTTCCAGAATCACATAGCTGGCATAGTCGAGGAACCAATTCTGATACATGCCGCTCAGGTGGTGAACGGCAGCTGCATCAAATCGATTCACAGGCTTATAGTCAGAGTGGCTCTCCCCTACCTCATCATCGGTAGGCAGAGCAGCACCGTTCTGTCCGTTATCATTTGTATCAAGTGTTTCGTTGTCTTTTATCTCCTCGTCCATGTTTCTATCGGGTTGTTTAGGCTTTTATTACTCACCTTGCAAAATTAATAAAAAATTTGCAAAAAGCATCGTTTTGCCTCTCCATTTTACATTATTTCAAAAAAACGGCCATTTTCAGAGAAGACAAATGACTTAACCTAAATTATTCATGAACATTATAACATTCATGGTATATCTTCTTTGCCTACGGCATAGATTATTTCCATGAATAATTCAGGTTAAGGTGTCCAACCTTATTTTTATGTTAATATTTTTCCCGTTTTTTTATGGCGAAAACGGTTTACAAAGGTACGAAAAAATCCTCACTTACACATCATAAGTGAGGAAATATTTTTTAGTTAATGAAATTGAGCAAGTCTCACATCTTCAACGCATCGGGTATGGTGTACAGGATGCCATTTTCTGCATCGTAACACTTCAGTGTTACCGTTTCTCCTGCTGTACGGCCGTAGATGACGAGCGATGTGTTGCCTGATGTAGAGAGCTTTGCCAAGCCACGACATTCATTGCCTACGAAAGCACCGACGATATTGTCGTTGGCAAACGGAATGCCGACCTTTGTCAGATGACTCTCCACCCCTACCGTCTTCACAATAGGATACTTTGGTGAGCCGAGAGTAAACAGTGGTATGTAGTCTTCGTCTATGCCTGTACTCTCGTCTGAGTTAAGGCTGATGTTT
>JAEEGF011785066.1_pt1 | contig 15679 bp, 15 predicted proteins | sample 9134171 | NCBI WGS metagenome assembly JAEEGF01 (sample SAMN16246542, study PRJNA631951) | gut metagenome | biome: gut microbiome; feature: rumen; material: AP-attached | host: Bos | place: Iran: Karaj | collected 2018-10 | reverse complement strand
TATGTCAACAATCTTGCCGACCTTCTTTGCTTCTCCGTCGATGTTGGCGTATTCGTTTGTGTTGTTGTATATTCTGACCGTTTTTCCCTGTAGGATTTTTACGCGATGCGAGTGGTCTAGATTGTTGGTAAGCAGCAGCATTGCCGTGTGCGGAGCTGTGATTAATGGTATGTTTTTCACGATGCAAACATCGATAAGGCCGTCGTCGATTCTTGAGTTTGGCGACACTATTGCATTGTACCCGAATTGGTTAGCATTGGCAAGGCAGATAAACATTGCTTTGTGTAGCGAGCTTTGTCCATCGATTTCAATCTTGTATTCGTTGGCTTTGTAGGTTGGGTACTTTGTGGCGATAAGTTGAACATAGGAGTGAAGTCCTCTGGTGTTCTTCGGCTTTTCTTGGAACTCTTTGGCTATCAATGCGTCGAATCCGATTCCAGCAATGCTGGCGCAGAAATTCCCGTTGACCGACATTGTGTCAATGCGCTTCATTCTGTTTTCGTTAAGCACTTCGACGGCTTTGGTCCTGGAGACTGGTATTTTTAGGCTTCGTGCAAGTCCATTTCCTGAGCCACAGGGAATTATGCCCATTTTGGTTCGTGTATCGACAAGTCCGGCAGCAACTTCGTTTACGGTTCCGTCACCGCCAACGGCAACAACTATGTCATAGCCGTTGGATGCGGCTTGTCTGGCAAGTTCGGTTGCATGTCCAGCATATTGAGTTTCAGCTATTTCGTAGTCGAAATTTATGCGGTCTATGCCTTGTTCGATAGCCTTTAGCGCCGACTTCTGCTTGCCAGTGCCCGAAACGGGGTTGATGATTATCAGTACTTTTTCCTTGTCGTCCATTGTTCGTATGATAATTTTTGCGAAAATAATTAAATTATTGCGGTTGCTATTCTTTTGTTGAGATAGTTTATTAACAAAAATATTACCTTTGTGTCGGATTTCTGCCTGTTGGTTGGAAAAACGGTTTATAGTCTTGACAGTCAATGGTTCTAACGAATAATGCCATAGAATATACAATAAGACGCATTGCCGACATTGCGTTTCCGCAGAAGGAATGCCGTGTTGAAATTAGTGATGCTCCAACGCTTGTTGTTGACTCTGGAATTGTCGTGAAATTTAATGCTCCTGACGATTCTAATATAGAATTATTGTATTCAGGAAAAGCTTTATATTCAAATGTTAAATCGTATGACGGTAAAGTAACACTTAAAGTATTTTCGTTGGCAGAAAATGCACCATTGTTTTCCTGTGAGGACAAGATTGTGCATGTGAATTTCGATATGCTGACGATTTCTTTCCTTCTGCTTTCGCGCTACGAGGAGACGATGACCGAGCGTCGTGACAAATACGGTCGTTTCTGCTATTCCGATAGTCTTTGCTCTAAATACGAACTCGTTGATGTTCCGATAGTTGACGAATATGCAATGCTACTGCGAAAGTTTGTACAGGAAAGTTTTCCTAACTTTGTGATAGCCAAGCGAGAACCAAAGTTTGTTCCAACTCACGACATTGATTTTCTGTTCCGTTTTCCGAACTTTCCAAAGGCTGTAAAGACTATCGCTGGCGACTTGTTCAAGCGAAAAAGTCTGCGCTTGTCTTGCAAATCGTTGGCTGAATACATGAAATCTTTGCGCGATTTTCGGCGAGACCCGTATGTTTTGGCGGTGTATGAACTACTTAAAGTTTCTATTGAGAATAAATTAAATTCTATATTTTATTTCAAGTCGTTACGAAGCAAAGATTTTGATTCTACATACAATATTCTTTCGCCAAAGTCGTGTGCATGCATTAAGGATTTGCAGTCGCATGGTGTGACCGTCGGGCTGCACGGAGGCTATGATTCTTTTGACGACAAAATCATATTTGCAACGGAGAAAAGTCGGCTTGAGACGGTGTGTGGTTGTGAGATTTCGGCAGTTCGCCAGCATTTCTTGCGTTTCGATGTTCGCAAGACTCCGCAGGTTTGGCAGGAGTGGGGCATTCGTAGCGATTCTACATTGGGATTTCCTGAGCATGAGGGCTTTAGGTGCGGAACTTGTCATCCGTATCCATTGTACGACATTGAAAATGATTTTGCGTTGGGCGTCGTTGAGCATCCGTTGGTTGCGATGGATACAACTTTGTTTCAGTATCGCGAATTGACTGAGGAAGAAGCTTTTGCAAATATTTCCCGACTTTACGAAAGGTGCAAGGCCGTTGAGGGTGACTTTGTTATGCTGTGGCATAATACCACGATGTTTGGAGAGTTCAAAGGTTGGTACGAAAATGTGTATTTGGGGTTCTTGAAAACACTTTCGTAGAACCTAAAGTATTTATTGAGATGATATTGTATTAAATCCAGTCTTTCAACCAATAATATGCCATTGCAAAATATTCCCTGAAGCAAATGATTTCCAGTTTCATATAGTTCCAGTAGGTGTAGCGCAAGTTTGTGCTTTCGATGTCGGGGACGAATTTGTTGCCTTTGAGCTTGGCTTTGTCCAGTTCTAGGTCGAAGTCAACCGTGCTTTCAAATGCTCCGATGCCACGGATGTTTTCTATTCCGCATTTCTTGAGGCATTTCAGTGTGCGCGACAGGTGCTCTGGTGCGGTGATTATCAGCGATGAAGCTTCTTTTAGCTGCGGAAAACTGTCGACAAGGCAAACAGACTGGGAACGGGTGTTGCTCCCGCTTGTCATATACATTATGCTGTCGGAAGATATTCCGTTGTTGACTAGGTATTTTGTCATTTCTGCTTGGCACACAGAGTCTTCGGGGTGGACAAGTATAATCGGCTTGTGCAGTTTGCCTGCGATTTCGGCAGTGTAATACAGTCTTATGAGATTGCTTTCGGAGGGCATTCCTGCTCCGCCGAACATTACTATATAGTCGGGGGTGAAGATTGTGGTTGTGTCGTCTTCCCAGCTATTGTCTTCTCCGAGACTGCGGTGCATGTAGAATGGGAGTGGGGTGAGTGCAAAAATGTTTATTATAAGCGTTATTATCCCGAGTGAGATAAATAACCACTTTAATGTGCCCCAAACGATTTTCATGCGGCCTACAGACTGATTATTTCGTCCATCCTGATGTCGGTCGGTTCGGTCGGAATCTCATCGACAAGCTGGAAATCGAAGCAGATGCCAATTTTTTTGACATCAGTGTGTTTGCAGAGGAAACGGTCGTAGTAGCCGCGTCCGCGACCAAGACGATTGCCATTTTTGTCGAATGCCACGCCCGGTACGATTATAAGGTCGTATCCGCCAGTATATTCCACCGACTGAGGCTCTTGTATGTCGAAATCGCCTTTGGCAAAAGTGGTGTCGGCATCAAGCTTTACGGGAATTATGTCGTCGCCGACTACGGTAGGAAGGATTATCTGCTTGCGGTTGCGCCACTTGGCAATGAAATCGGCGGTCTGCACCTCGTCGGGAAGCGAGTAGTAGAGCATGACGATGTTTGCCTTGGCAAAATCGGGATGCGATTCGATCTTTTGCATTATTGCAATCGATTGAGCAGTAAGCTGTTCGGCTGTATGCTGCTTCTTGAGCGCCTTTATTTGTTTTCTAAGTTCTTTCTTGTCCATTGTGTTGAGTCGCGCCGTGGCACGACTGTACGTTTAATTGTTAATTATCAATTCTCTATGCATGAAATCTTTGCTTCTTTTCGTCTTCGAGCCTGTCAGCCTGTGAGCCTTTTAGCCTTCAAGCCTGTCAGCCTTTTTACATATCTCCGCCATCGTCGTCCGAATCTTCGCCTTTCTCTTTGCGTTTCTTGAAGTCGTTAAGCTTGTATGTTATTGATATGTTGAAGTTTGGCCAAGTGTTAGAGCGTGTCATGTGGTAGTACAGGTAGTCGGTCTCGGTAGTCGTGTTGAACTTCATGGTATTGAACAGGTTGCGGAAGTTTACGCTGATTGAGAGCCTCTTGTCGAGGAAGTCCTGCTTGATGCCAAGATTAAACGCAATTCTTCCTGCGCTGCGTCCCTGTGCTGTGATTGAAGGTGCGTCGTAGAATCCACCGAACTGTATGTTTGTTCCCGACTTCTTGATTCTGAAAGTGTTATTAATCCGTACTCGCCAAGTGAATGTGCTGTTGCTGCGGTATGTCTGCGACTTTATAGAATAGTAGTAGGCATTTACGCTGGCATTCAGGTTGTACCACTTGCAGGGGTTGAAGTTGCCCATGATTTCGCTACCGAGCGACAAGTCCTTGCCGATGTTGTCGAAAGTCTTGATGTACATGTTTGAATTGGCAGTATCGACAAGCGTTACGTTCTGTATCAGGTCGTTGGTCTGCCGTGCGTAAAGTTCGAACGAAACAAAATGTTCACCGAAACGCTTTTGCAGCGACATGTCGTACGAGTTTGTGTATTCTGGGTTAAGTGCCGGATTTCCACGGCGTATGTTGTTGGGGTCTTCCACCTGCGTCATTGGGTTGAGGTTCCATGGACGCGGTCTTTCGAGACGACGGCTGTAACTTCCCATCAACTGCAAATCTTCTGAGAACGAGTAGGATAGGTGTACCGACGGGAAAAAGTCGAACTTCTTGTAGGCATAGTCGCCGGTTGGAATTGCAAACAGACGGTTTGTGTATTCGGTTCTCAAACCTACCTGATAACCAAAGTTTTTCCAGAAGTTCGAGTAAATCACATAACCCGACTGCACATTAAGGTCGAAGTCGTATGGACTGTGGCGCGATTCGTCGTTTACCCAGTCGTTGCTCTGCCATATCGCGTATTTGTAGTCGTTCGTCTGGTTGCGGATGTTGATTTCGTAGCCGGCTTCCAGTTTCGACTTTTCGTTGAATGGAAGCACATAGTCAGCCTTGGCTTGATAGCGGTCCTGAGTGCCAAGTTCCACGGTGTTGTAGCGGTCCTGCACAGCGCCTGCAACTACTTCACCGCCAAGACTTTCGGTTTCTGCTTCGGTGTATTCGTTATAGTTGTTGGAACGGTTTGCCGAATAGTTGAAATACAACTGCAGTTCGTGTCCGGGCTTTGCAAACTTGCGCTGGTAGTTGATGTCTCCGCTCCAGTAGTTGTTCCTGCGCTTCGAAATTTCATCGGTATAGTACGAGTATGGGTCACCGAGCATATATGTGTGCGGGTCGTAAATCAGTGAGTCCAACTTGTTGAAATAGAAGGTCTCGGCTTCGGTAATGCCGTTTCCTCCATGTCCGCGCGAGCCATATTTGCCCGAAATAGTAATTACATCGTTGTCGGTGATGTATATGTCCATACCTGCGCGGGCGTTCCAGCTTTGTCTGCCGTAAAGCCCTGAGTTTTGATTGTTCAGGCAGAACATGGAATCCTTGGCAGGGTTAAGGTAGGTTTCGCGTTCCGACTTTCCGAAACTCTTGCTCATACGGCGGTTGTATTCGCCACCAACAAAAAAGTTAATCTTCTGGGTACGGAAGTTGAACAGTGCACTTCCACCAAAAGTGTTGTTGTTGCCGTAGTTGGCCGAAACCTGTCCGTTGTAGCCCTTGCGCTTTTCCTTTTTTAGCACGACATTGATAATTCCGCCAACGCCATCGGGTGCGTATTTTGCTGAAGGATTGGTAATTATCTCGATGCTTTCGATTGAACTTGCAGGTATCTGCTGTAATGCCTCGCTACCTTCGAGCGGACTGGGACGACCGTCAATCAGCACAAGGAAACTCTCTGAACCACGCAAAGATACATTTCCGTCAAGGTCGGTGGTGACTGAAGGTGCATTTTCAAGCACTTCCACTGCCGATGCTCCCGACGATACAATGTCCTGGTTTACATTTATGACCTTGCGGTCGAGACGGTAATCGACATTGTTCATTGTGGCTTCAACCTCCACTTCGCCAAGCATTTGTGCATCGACGCTGAGATGTATCTTGCCCATGTTGAACGACTTCTTGTCGGCTGTTATGCTAACGCCTTCGCGTGTGACCTTGCCATAGCCGATGAAAAGCACTTCAACCTTGTGTGTGCCGTATGGAACGCTTTGCACGCTGAATTTTCCGTGGCTGTCGCTCATGCTGCCGGCGATGACATTGCCGTTCTTGTCGTAAACCACTATGTTGGCGAATTCAACAGGCTCGTTGCTGTCTTTTTCGAGTATGGTGCCGTATATTACGCCGTCGGCGGGTTGTCTGTCGGGACGCTGCGCATTGGCTATGCCAATGCTGAGGCAAATGGCAGTAAATAGGAGTAAAATCTTTATTTTCATGCAATTACATTTTTTTTATGACTTATGAAATTTCTCCGCAAATCGACTGCATGAGAAGGCGTTTCATTTCGTCGTGTGAATAATTTTCCCCTAAGAGGAACATCATTTTAGTAATTGCTGCTTCAATGGTCATGTCTTTTCCGCTTACTACGCCGCAGTTCATCAGTTTGAGGCTGGTGGCGTACTTGCCGTGAACAACCGAACCTACGGTGCATTGCGTTATGTTCAGTATTGTTATTCCCTTGTCAATTGCTTCTTCGAAAAGTTTGATAATCTTATCGTTGGTGGTAAGATTCCCCGAACCGTACGATTCTACAATCAGTCCGCGCAGACCTTCAATGTTGATGATTGCCTCGATGGTCTTGGGCTGTATGCCGGGGAAATACTTCAGCACGGCAATGTCGCGGCAAAGGTTCTTGTGTGCCACCAGCGGAGCGTCCTTGCTTGTCCACAGCTTGTCTTCTTCAACTTTCACATCTATTCCTGCTTGAGCAAGCCATGGATAGTTGGGCGAACGGAAGGCGTCGAAATTCTCTGCGCTGTACTTTGTGGTTCTGTTGCCACGGTATAGGCGGCTTTCGAAATATACGCAAACCTCGTGGATTACAGGCTTTCCGTTGCGCTGCATGCTGGCAAGCTCGATTGCCGAAATCATGTTTTCGCGTCCATCGGTGCGCAGAAGTCCAATCGGCAACTGCGATCCGGTGAGGATTATCGGCTTGTTTACATTTTCGAGCATGAAACTCAACGCCGATGCTGTGTAAGCCATTGTGTCGGAGCCGTGAAGGACGACAAATCCATCGTAATGGTCGTAATTCTTTTCAATTACCTCCACAATCTCAACCCAGAAATCGGGGTCGGCATCCGACGAGTCGATTGGCGTTTCGAAGCTGTACGAACTTATGTCGGCAGGAAAATCCTTGAGCATCGGTATGTAGCTCAGCAGGTTCTCGAAGTTGAACGGCTGTAGGACGCCGTTCTTGTCCTGAATCATGCCGATTGTTCCGCCGGTATATATTATAAGTATTTTCGGTCTCATTATAATAGGCTGTCAATCTTTTCTGCAAGGCGGACAAAAATTTCCTCGATGCTGCCGACTCCGCTAATCGACATCACTTTGCCCTGGTTCTGATAGTGTTCCATGACGGGGAAAGTCTTTTCTTCGTATTCCTTGAGACGGTTTTCAAAGACTTCGGGAGTGTCGTCGGCACGGTTTTCGACCTGTGCGCGGTGCATCATACGCTTGATAAGTTCTTCGCGTGGCACATCCATGTTCAAGAGGCAGGAGAGTTCCATTCCTTCGCGCTTCAGAATTTCGTCGAGGTTCTTTGCCTGTTCGCGTGTGCGTGGAAATCCGTCGAAAAGGAATCCGTTAGGATTGCGGTTGTCGGCGATGAACTTTTCGATAATCTTGGTAACCAACTCGTCGCTGACGAGGTTTCCCTTTTCGATAATAGCCTTGGCTTCGAGACCTAGTGGTGTTCCGTTTGCGATTTCATTCCTGAGGATATTTCCTGTTGATATGTATTTCAGGTTGTACTTGTCGATAATACTTTGGGCTTGTGTTCCTTTTCCAGCGCCCGGAGCTCCGAATATTGCAATGTTAAGCATGATATTTTGTTTTATTTGGTTTCCTGATAAATGCTAGGTAAATTTCTTCCGTATCCATCGTAGTCGAGGCCGAATCCGACTATGAATTTCTGCGGTATGTCGAAGCAGAAATAGTCGATAGGGTACTTGTTGTTGTATATTTCCGACTTGTAGAGTAAAGTGGCAATCTTTATTTCCTTAGGCTCGTAGCCGATGAGCTGTTTCTCAATATGGTCCATCGTTATGCCCGTGTCGATGATGTCCTCGACTATTATGACTGTGCGGTCCTTGATGTCCTCGTTGAGTCCGATAAGGCGCTTTACATTGCCTGTCGTGTTTGTCCCCTGGTACGAAGCAAGCTTCAGGAACGAGATGTTGCAGTCGATTGTAAGATGGTTGAACAGTTCGGCTGCGAACATGAACGAGCCGTTGAGTATTCCAAGGAAAAGCGGATTCTTGTCGCGAAGGTCGCGGTTCATTTTTTCTGCCATCTCCTTGATTTTCGACACTATGGTTTCGTGGTCGATGTAGGGAACGAACTCCCTGTCAAGAACTTTTATGGTTTCCATACCTCTTATATAACTCAAAAATTCAAAGTCGCAAATTTATCATAAAAAAGTAATTGGCGTAGTTTAGTCGCTTGTTTTTTGTGAAATGTTATGAACAATGTATAATGGGCAAAAAGGCTAAAAGAAGAGAAGGCTGAAAGTCACCAATAGCCTTTAATCCTATTGGTCAGTTAGCCTGTTCGCCTGTCAGCCTGTTCGCCATTTTTCCGCTGTTGATAAATTTGCTAAAAAACATGAATTTTCATTGCCTTTTTCTGCCATAAAAAACTTACCTTTGGTTTTTCAATTTTTAGAACAATAAAATTATAATACAACAATGGATTTGATTCAAGAAATTATCAGAAATGCGCAGGCTAACAAACAGCGCATCGTACTTCCCGAAGGTGACGAACCTCGTACATTAAAGGCTGCTGACCAGATTATTGCAGACGGTATTGCCGATGTAATCCTTATCGGTCCTGCACAGAAAATTGCTGAAATGACAGCCGAATTTGGTCTGAAGAACATCAGCAAGGCTCGCATTATCGACCCCAAGAATAACCCCGAAAAACAGAAGTATGCCGAAATGCTTTACGAAATCCGCAAGGCAAAAGGTATGACAATGGAACAGGCACAAGACCTTGCCGAGAATTTCATGTACCTCGGTATCCTCTTGGTTAAGGCTGGCGAAGCCGATGGTCTTGTAAGCGGTGCCCGCTCGACCACAGGCGACATGCTCCGTCCTGCATTGCAGATTATCAAGACTGTTCCTGGTGTTAGCTGCGTATCTGGTGCATTCATCATGTTCCTTCCCGAAGGCAGCAAGTATGGAACCGACGGCAAGATGGTATTCGCAGATTGCGCCGTTACTCCTATGCCCGATGCAAAACAGCTAGCTGAAATCGCTGTCTGCACCGCCGACACTGCTAAGAACATCGCTAAAATCGACCCAGCCGTTGCTATCCTCAGCTTCTCAACAAAGGGCTCGGCAAAACACGAAGTTGTTGACAAGGTTATCGAGGCTACCCGTCTCGCTCAGGAAGCTCGTCCCGACCTGCTTCTCGACGGTGAACTTCAGGCCGATGCCGCTATTGTTCCATCAGTTGGTTCGAGCAAGGCTCCAGGTAGCAAGGTTGCTGGTAAGGCAAACACCTTGGTATTCCCATGCCTCGAAGTTGGTAACATCGCTTACAAGCTTGTTCAGCGTCTCGCTGGTGCCGAAGCAGTTGGTCCAGTTTTGCAGGGACTTGCTAAGCCGTGCAACGACCTTAGCCGCGGATGCTCGGTAGATGATGTTTACAAACTAGTTGCTATCACTTGCAACCAGGCAATTGCTCAGAAAAAATAATCATTAACAACAAAATACATATTAGGATGAAAATATTGGTTTTAAACTGCGGTAGCTCGTCAATCAAATATCAGCTCATCAATATTGACGCAAACAACAATTCTACCGTAATGGCAAAAGGTCTTCTCGAAAGAATAGGCCTCGAAATGGGTGAATTCACTCACAAGTACAACGGAGAGAAGCACTACGAACAGACTCCAATCGCCGACCATACAGCAGGTATCAAGATGGTTCTCAAGGCTCTTACAGACCCGAAAATGGGCGTTATCAAGGACTTAAAGGAAATCGAAGCTGTTGGTAACCGCGTTGCTCACGGTGGCGAACTTTTCAAGGCTAGTGCTCTCGTCAACGACGATGTTATCGAAAAGATTAAGTCGCTCGCCGATTTGGCTCCGCTTCACACTCCTGGCAACTTGGCAGGTATCTACGCTATGCGCGAAGTTTTGCCGAATGTTCCGCAGGCAGTTGTATTCGATACCGCTTTCCACCAGACACTTCCTCCGAAGTCGTTCCTCTATGGTTTGCCATACGAATACTACCAGAAGTATCATCTCCGTCGCTACGGTTTCCACGGAACAAGCCACGGCTTTGTAGCAGAAAAGGCTGCCAAGATGATTGGCAAGGACTGGAAAGACCTCAAGATAATTAGCTGCCACCTCGGTAGCGGTGCATCAATCGCTGCTATCGACCACGGTAAGTCGGTTGACACTACAATGGGTCTCACAGCTCTCGAAGGTCTTATCATGGGTAGCCGTCCAGGCGATGTTGACCCGGGAGCAGTTTTGTATGTAGTAGAGAAGGAACTTGCTGAGGGCAAGACTATGAAGGATATTACAAACATCTTCTACAAGAAGAGCGGTCTTGTTGGTATCAGCGGTGGCAAGCAGGATATGCGCGACATCCGTGCAGGTCGCGATGCAGGTGACGAAAGAAGCACCTACGCATTCGATATGTTTGCACAGCGCGTAAAACGCTACATCGGCGGTTACATGGCCGAGATGGGTGGCTGCGACATCCTTCTGTTCACTGGCGGTATTGGCGAAAATGCATGGTTCATGCGTCACCCTATTCTCGAGAACATGGAATGCCTCGGCATTAAGGTCGATATGGAAAAGAACGACAAGATTATGGGCGAAGATGCAGTTATCTCAACTCCCGATTCGAAGGTTACGACCATCGTTGTCACCACCGACGAGGAATATGTAATTGCAATGGATACCATGAAGCTCGTTCAAGGTAAATAATATATAGGTATTCGGTAAAAAACGGCAACAACTGCTCCCTGAGCGTAGTCGAAGGGCAGAATCTGTTGCCGTTTTTTGCATGTTGTAGCAAAATATATGTCGGAAGAAAAATTTCAGGGAAAATACAGAATAACGACATTTCGCGCACCGTGGCACAATTACCGTTGTGGTGCATATTTCGTAACTATATGTACCAAAGACCGAGAACATTATTTTGGCGAAATTAGAAATGATGAAAACGGTGATTCGAAAATGTATTTGTCACCGATAGGGGAAATGGCAGACGAATGTTGGCGGGCAATCCCACAGCATTTTCCGTATGTTCAAATTCCATTGTGGGTAGTGATGCCAGATCATATACATGGGATTGTGATTATTGATGATTTTGTAGAGGCGCAAAATTTTGCGCCTCTACAAAATAACGAACCCAATAAATTCGGACCACAATCCAAAAATCTGGCATCTGTGATTCGTGGATTCAAAATCGGGGTGACAAAATTTGCCCGCCAAAACAATATTCCCTTTGCATGGCAATCCAGATATTTCGACCGCATTATCCGCGACACCGCCGAAATGAACCGCATTGCCGAATATATTGAAAACAATGTGGCGGAATGGGATGTTGAATAGGGGTGTTGACTATCAAATAGATTAAATAAAACAATTATCTTTGCAGAAATAAATAAAAAAAACAACAAGGCATGAAACGATTTTCAATTATGCTTATTTTGCTGCTGTCCGTGTTTGTGGTCATGGGACAGAAGGCATCTGTTGAACACTCACGCGTACCTATATATCTGACTGGCGGTGGAAGTTTGGGTGCAAACAGATATTACGATGCTGGCGTGTCGCCGCTACACTATTCGGGTTTTGCGCCAAGTGTCGATTTTGGCCTTACCGTCGAGTGGAAACGTTGTCGTGTAGTGCTGAACAATGTCGTTGACGGATGTTTAGGCGCAGAAAACAAGTCTGATTCGGATGCTGGCGCCAATGGTGTTACAATCAACTTGAGCACAGCTTTTCTGTACCGAGTTGCCGAACCTGCCGAGGGCTCGTTGAGACTTTGGGTCGGCGGTTCGTTGAACCCGTACACCGACATTCGCATAAACCAGAAAATGATGAATGCATCAGTTGGCTTGACATTTATGTTTGCGTTCGATGCTAATTTCCGCCTCGAGTACGACATTCCTTCACGCCGTCGCACCGACCTTTTTACTTTGTTTGCCGATGTGTCGCTGCCAATATTTGCTTTTGGAACCCGTCCTGGCTATGCGTACGTATATAATGCAACCTCGTCCGACAATCCTATCGAGTATCTGCTCGATAGCTATGAGTCGTTTGCAATTGCAATGCCCGGAAATACAACTGACATCGGAATATTTTTCAACCTCAAGAACCGCAATAGGATAGGACTTTCGTATCGTTGGGACTACTGGACAACACGCCACACTGCGACGCATCGCTTCGACAATGCCTATCATACTGTAAATTTGAAGTTAATGTTTAATATCAATTGATTATGAAGAAATTACATATAGCTTTAGCATTTCTGGCCTTTGTCTTGCTCTGTTCTTCGTGCGAAAAGGCCTTTATGGAAAAGGAACCTGGCAAGGATCCTGTTACAACATTCGAATACCTATGGAAAACAGTTGACGAGCAGTATTCGTTCTTCGATGTGAAGGGCGTTGACTGGGATTCGGTTTACGCAGTGTATAGACCTAAGGTTTCGGAAAAAATCAGCGACGACAGCCTGTTCAATGTTTTGGGCGCAATGCTAAATGCCCTAAACGATGGCCATACAAACCTTATTTCACCTTTTGATGTGTCGCACAACGAGTTGGTTTACCGCAGAATGTACGCGAACAGCAACATAGATCCCGATGTGGTTGTTCTCAATTATTTGACTATAAATTACCATACGACAGGGGCTTTTACTCACAATGCTATCCGCGACGGTCAGATTGCATATCTGCGCTATTCTTCATTTACCAGTGCGATTGCCGATGACGATTTGGAATATCTTGTGAACCGTTACAAGAATACCAAGGGCATGATAATCGACCTTCGCCAGAATGGTGGTGGCAACGTAGACAATGTGTGGAACCTGATGAAACTATTTCCTCGTGGTGACCGTCAGCTTTACCAGACGCAGATAAAGAACGGCCCAGCACACGACGATTTTTCCGACATTAGCATTGTGAAGCAACCAAGTCACGACGAGAAAACAACATACGGTAAGCCCATTGTCGTTCTTACCGACCGCGGTTCGTATAGCGCAACGTCGTTCTTCTCGTTGTGCATAAAGTCAAATTTTCCCGATGCTACCATAGTCGGTGATACTACAGGTGGCGGACTAGGTCTGCCAAATGGAGGCGAATTGCCAAATGGCTGGTCGTACCGCTTCTCCATAACGCGTACCCTCGACAACAACGGCAACAACTACGAAAATGGTATGCCACCCGATGTTACTGAAATCCTCGATCCGGTGCAGACAGCACAAGGCATCGACAATGTGATAGAAAAGGCATGCGATATTTTGTTAACCATAGCAAAATAATGAATGTTAAATAGTTGTCCTTTGAAAAGCTCAAGTAGTAAATCTTCAAATCATCAAATCCTAAATCCCCGTGTCTTGGTTTTATCTCATATTAGCAGCATTGTTTGAAGTCGGCTGGCCTTTGGGCTTCAAGTTGTCCGACCTGCACCCCGAACATTTCTGGTTGTACATTTCGCTTGCAGTCGTAAGCATGGCACTTAGCGGTTTTTTCCTCTATCTGGCGCAACGGGTTATTCCCATTAGCACCGCCTACATAATTTGGACAGGAATCGGGGCTGTATGTACCTTTGTGCTTGGCTTTGTGTTCTTTGGCGATTCGGCCTCGTTGCTGCGTATGTTCTTCGCCTTGCTGATACTGGTAGGAGTGGTAGGTTTGGAACTGACGGCTAGGGGATAAATCAGTTAATTCGACAATCTTAAGTCGTACTTCGTAAATATTCCTTATCTTTGCACTACAAAAACATATCTTATGGCTTTACAGGAATCTTTTGAAATACAAGGAAATAAACTTTTTAAGCGTCGCAGTTGGTTGCCGGTATTGATACTTGTGCCTGGTGCAGCATGGTTTGCATACCTTACTTATTTGCGCAACGAGGTAATGCCTTGGTGGTTGCCAGTGATTTTCCTATGCATTGGTTTTGTAGGACTTGCAATCAGAATTGCAACAGTAGGACATACACCAAAGGGTACTAGCGGTCGCAATACTACTCAGGGACAAGTTGCCGAACAACTTAATACCTCGGGAATATATTCGACGGTGCGTCATCCGCTTTACCTCGGCAATTTCTTCATGTGGCTGGCTCCTGCGCTTATGGTGCTTGACTTGTGGTTTGTGCTGTTCTTCTGTGCATTCTACTGGATTTACTATGAGCGCATTATGTATGCCGAAGAAGCATTTCTGCGCAAGAAGTTCGGCGATGCTTACCTTGAATGGGCAAACCGTACACCGGCATTCATTCCAAGTTTCCGCAACCACTGCAAGTCGACCTTGCCATTTTCGGTGCGTAATGTTTTGAAACGCGAGTACAACGGCTTTTTCAACCTCATTCTTGTAATGACTGCTTTCCGCGTACTTGAATTCGCAATAGTAGAACATAGGTTCTATCTCGATTGTGTATGGATTGGCATTTTCGCAGCAGGCTTGCTTATCTTCTTGGTGCTTAAGATTTTAAAGAAATTTACAAATGTCTTAAACGTGGAGGGCAGATAATGAAAAGATATTTTGTATTTGTTGCACTTATCACTCTAGTCGCGCTTTCTGCTTGCAAGAATGAGGCAGGCGAGGATCGAGGCGACCTTGTTACGCGCAAGATTATGTACGATGTGCCTATTGTAAACCTTCAGCTCGAAGACCGTACCGAGAAAGACCCGAACTGGTTTTGGGAGAATCTGCCTTATCCGGCTGGCGATGAGTTTGTTGACAAGTTGTTCGCCGATGCCCGCGATTGCAACTTACCAATATATTATTACGACCCAGAAGGCGACTACGACCATCTCGATCGTATTCCCGACAAGGAAGTGAAGAATTTGTTCGAAAACGACATGAAAGTTTCGCTTCCAGTTCCCGATGTGTTCGATGAAGCAACAAATGCTTATATATCAAGGCCTAATGTTGAATTTCAACTCGACCAGACAAGGATTCTGAAACTAAGGTTTCTGGAAGAATGGCGCATCGATGATGGCATTATAACCAAAAAGGTGTTGGCTGTTGCGCCTATATTTACAATAAATATAGGTGGCACCGAAGCTCAGGAAGGTTACGAATACAATACCGTGAAGTTCTGGTTTATGGCTGATAAAAAACTTTTGAAGTAATGGAAGAGTATAATGTTGTATATCAGCACGAAGCAATTGAGTTTGTGACGGTAGCTAAGGAGTTTGTCCGCTTGCTTGAGAATGCTCGCAACATGACGAAGGATGATTTTATCGACCATTCGGTGAAAATGTTGCCGTTGCTTTACCAGAAAGGCGTGATGTTGCCCGAAATTACCGACTACGACGATAATTTCTCCGAAAAGTTTGTCGATGAGGCAACATGGTCGTACATCCAGCAGACGGTATCGACTCGCCTCGACGAGGACGACGAGTTTGTGCAGGTGCAGGACGCTACAATGATGAGTTCGATGGACTCAATGAGCGTTGGTTTGTCGGAAATTTATGCCGACTTGTATCAGGAAATGGGTGACCTAGTAGGTGCATATCG
>JAEEGF011017230.1_pt1 | contig 15679 bp, 18 predicted proteins | sample 9134171 | NCBI WGS metagenome assembly JAEEGF01 (sample SAMN16246542, study PRJNA631951) | gut metagenome | biome: gut microbiome; feature: rumen; material: AP-attached | host: Bos | place: Iran: Karaj | collected 2018-10 | reverse complement strand
GCCCATCCCGCAGCGCCGGCCATGCCCCGCGGATTCCGTCTTGACGAAACCCAAAAACCGTGCTACAATACCCCAGACGCCGTTGTGTTGGAATAGGTAGACAAAGCGGACTTAAAATCCGGCGTGGTTCATTGTGCCTCCGTTGCCGCAAACCCTTGATTTTCCTATGTTTTTTGACTCTCGTTTTTTTCGTTTTTCTCGATGGACCTCCTAAATGGACCTCCGTTTTCCGGAGAACATTTTGAGGCGATCCGTCTGGAAATATGATGTGCCGCTGTGGTGGAATAGGTAGACACCCGTGACTTAAAATCACGTTCCTTATGGAGTACCGGTTCGAGTCCGGTCAGCGGCACCATTCACTAAAAGCCCGCAAACGCTTGCTTCGCCTGCGTTTGCGGGCTTTCTACGTTCCCGCAATTCGTTGCGTCAAACTGTACCGGCTCTGAATTTACGGGCCTCCAAATCCTGGCTTTTCAGGATGCCCCTTGGCCAGCTTCGGTTGTGTCAAGCAAAGAGAGAATCGCATTTGCCGACGCGACCTTGGAGCTATAATCCAAATGGGTGTAGATGTTACTCGTGGTGCTGATGTTGCTGTGGCCGAGCCATTCCTGGATCTCTTTCAGACTAACGCCGTGTGCGTACAAGAGGCTCGCACAGGAATGCCGCAGATCGTGAAACCTAATCTTTCGCAATCCGTTACGCTCGAGAAGAATCGGAAAATGATCTGTCAGAAACCCCGGTGTAATCAGATTGCCGATTTCATTCAGATTAATATAGGCGAGATGACTCTTGTCATAGCATTTACCGCAAAGCTTTCTGTTTTCTTCCTGCTTTGCCCTCTTCCGAAGCAGTGCATCTTCAAAGGGTTTGACGAGTGGAAGCGTTCGGTAGCTGGATTTTGTCTTCGTGCGGTCTTTTTCAACCAGTTGGAGTTTCCCGTCAACACATACTTCCGTAACGACATGACAGATTGTAATCGTCTTCTTTTCAAAGTCGATAGCATCCCAACGCAAGCCGAGCACTTCACTCCTGCGCAACCCATAGAAGGCAGCCAACATCACCGGAAGCTCCAGTGGATCGCCTTTTGCTGCGAGGAAGAGCTGTTCAAGCTCCTGGTCGTTATACGTGCTGCCAACGAAGTTCTCCTTGCGGGGGCGTTCAATCCTATCCGCCGGATTGACGTCGATCAGGCCGGTTCTAAAGGCGTACTGAAGAGCTTTCCGGATGTTTGCGTGGCGATGGATCACTGTGTTTGCTGATAAGCCATTTACTTTCATTTCCCAGGTGTAGTAATCCTGAATGTGCTTTGGCGTGAGCTTGGAAAGGGTCAGCGTCGGAAATCTGGAATCGAAATACGGGTTGATTTTACTTTTGATGTTCTGGGCGTAGCTTGCATAAGTTGTAATCTCAACACTGTTGCGCATCATTTCCAGCCAGTCGAGCATGTACTGTGTGAAGAGAATGTCACTAGAACAATCCGGCTTTTTTATAGACCCAGACGCCTTTCTCTTTTCGAGAGCAATTTCTTCACTTTTGCGCCAGTCGTTTAGAAGCGCTTCGGCACGCTTTTTGTTTCCTTTGACTGGAAGGCCAGTGGATTTCGTAGGCGTTACACGCTTTCCGTTTTCGTCCACATAGCTTAGGACCATGTGATAGATCCCTCTTTTTTCTCGCAGATGTCCTGCAACCATATTTTCCTCCTATTCTCCCGGTTGGTGTGTATTCATCTGCTATTGACAATGCTATTATAGCATAGTCAATAAGCAACGACAATTGTGCGATTCTATGTTTCCTGTTGATTTGAAATATTTAGCCGGGGCATCATTCATGACGATGCCCCGGCTGTGCCGCTTAACACAGCACATCAGTAGGGGAGTCGAATACAAAAGAAATCAGGTTTCGCTTCGGAATTCGGTAGTTTCTGCCAATTCGGAAACTGCGGATTTTTCCACTGCTCAGAAGCTTCCTACCTGTCTTTGTGCTGATTTGAAGAAGTTCGCTCATTTCTTCCAGGTTGAGAACGTCTGGATAGTTGCGAAACACCTCAATCTCAAGATTGCAGGAAGAAGTAATATTGTACTGTGTTTGGTTTTCCATAAGTAATCCCTCCTATTGAACAGCCGTTGAAGCCGGTTCAAGTTGCGTTTTTACCAAGCTGCTCCAGTCGTATACCCAGTAGTCATAGCCATTGCCGATACCGCAATAGGTGCATAAGTCCGTTGTCTGCTGTTTCCAGTCAACCCGCCGTACCGAGTGGTGGGGGAGTGCCCCAAAACCTCGTACACACCGCGGGCAAAGACACATCATCGTTGGCTCATTTCTGTTGAGCGACAAGCTTACCCGCACAGCCTCATCGATCCGCTTCATGGAGTATTCGCTAATCCGTCCAACATAGCCTTTCAGCCGCTGTTTATCTATCGTAAAGATTTGCTCTGCCATTGCCATAGAACCGTTGCAGGGGCTTCCGGGTTCATCAAGAATGACATGCGTGGGCATTGTTTCTTTCTTGTTGCTCGACGTCAAAACAACACCGATGACCGTACTGCTGTAGTAGTTCCCAATATTGTTTTGAACGATCACAATAGGATGTGCTCCAAGAATCTCAGCTCCGGTTGTATGTGAAAACGAGGCGAAGTAGACCTCGCCGCGATAAACTCGCTGCCTATAAGAATCCATTTTTATTTCTCCTGTTATTCTTCTGAATTATCCCGCATGGTTTTTGCGAACTCATAAAGTGCTTCCAGTTCTGGAGGGAATTCTAATGAACAGTTTACGCAAACCAGCCAGGACCCATCATCTTCTTCAACAAATACTTGCCAATGCACATTATTGTCGTCAATGTGTTCTTTTCTCCGCACGGAGTAATACGCTTTCAGCGTTTTATAAGGCTGGAATTGTTCAATTCCTATTCCGCGTTGGACTAATCTGTCCAATAGTTCCTTGAGACAAATAAACTTCTTGCTCCCTTTGCTGACAAATTCGATTTCTCGCTTGGAGCGTTTGCTGCCTCGAAGAACTTCATCGCTAAAGAATTGCAACTGCTCCTGCTGCAGATCAATGTATAGTGCAGCTGATACATTCCGCGAATAGTAAAAACTATCACTTAGGTTTTCTTTGAAGGAAATAGTTACTTGTTTCATGTCGTTCTCCTCTTTCATATGTTATGGAGCTGCTTCGCTGCAACACAGAGAAGCAGCTCCGAGTTGAAAACTCATACATCCATATTTGATCTCATCCCCTGGATGCCGGGCATTCAGCAAGCTGCGGCAGGTTAAGCCGCATCATGGGAGTCTCACCCCCGCGAGGGTCTCTCGTGGCCGCCCCATGCAGTGACGCGTGCAAGGCGGAAGTATCATTGTGTGCGCTGCCTGTCATCGCCCTACGGTCGGAACCACCGACCGTCTGAAACAAAACAGCCCGGATCTTCCTGGATGTTTCATTTCCTCGGCTTACCCCCTCATCGGGTAGCAGCAGCGGGAACGTACTTGCTGAAGGTGTATGAAGTTTTCAAGGTTCAGGGTGGAGCTTTGAGCTCCGAATCGGGGCTGTCTATCAACCCCTTCACCTGGTAGGACAGAAATCGGCAAAAAGTAAAGCTCCCTTAGAGAATTTTTTGAAGTTTTTTTATTGCTTTTCTGACTGAGTAATTAACTGCCATTTTTGTGCATTTATCAATTACTGCGATTTCCTCATACGTCAGCCTGCTGAGATAATGTAATTCAAGCCTGTGCCACTGCAAATCTGTAAGGACGCTACGAGCAGTGCTGTCTTTGCTCACAAGCACAGCAGCAATAACAGCGTCTTCCACACCGCGATGGTTGGTGTCTGCAGAATTGTCGGAGATGGCATCCACATCTGCACTGGCATCCAAATGACGCCGCGTCCACCGCAGATATGCCTCATCCGATCTTGCCTGCTGAAGCAGTTCCAGATAGAGATCTTTGCTAATTTCGCTTGTTTGGTCGTCACCTTCTCCGTCTTCGAAAGATACAAAATAGCGTCCATCATCGAAGCTGATCAATGTATATTGATTGTCTGCGTGCTTTGATGGCTTTCTGATCTTGCATTTTCCAACTCTAATTTCGTTTTCAATTCCTTGCAGCATAATGTGTCCTTTCCGCCTGGGAAGCGGTCAGAGGGAAGGACACACAGAGGGCGCAGCGGCCGGCACGCGCAAAAGACGCACCAAAGCGAGGCTACACGCAGCAGGCACAGACTCCGATGAGGTCTTGGCTGCTCTATGTATCCTTCGCCCTGATGCGCACTCAGGCTAACAAATTTTTTGTTCCCGCTGTTTTATCCGGCGCGGTCCCGGAAGATAAACGATGAGAATAAAAAAATCCGGCAGATAGACTTCTCCCGTTGGGGAGAAAATCTATCCGCCGGATTCCTAACGGTTCATGCCGAGTTCAATTCCTTGACAGATACTTAGCCACAGCAGGCGCCTCATAACAGTTCGAGCCGAGTTCAGGTCCTTTCCTGCCGTCCAGTCTTATTCTATTGTTTCGGAAGTATATTGCCTGTGGGCTTCTTTCGTAAGCTCTTTGATATCATCTTTGTTGGCTCCGAAGAAGTATCGCAAGAGCCTACCGTCATAGTGCCTTCAACATCAATGCAGAGATGAACACCGCACTTGGGGCAAAGATGTTCAGCGTTTGAGCAGGAGCTTACTCTAAAAATTCTTACGCCGCAAGCAGGGCAGCAAATGAAGACCTTGTCATCTGGTGCACCTTCCGCACCCCCATGGTCTTGTAGTGTGTAAGTAATCTGTGTCATTTGGCGTCCCTCCTTTTGCGCCAGGTCAGTTGTAGATATCGTGAATCACAAGCGGTTGAATCATTTCTGAATAGCCGTGCTCGCGAATCCACTCCTTGGCCTTCCGCAAGACAGGTTCCGGGGGATCTTTGATGTTGCAGATCATCTTATAGACTACAAGCCAGAATGTCTCGGTGTCTATGTCAGATAGGTCATCATTTTGACTGTTGCTGTTAAAGAAGGCCATTATCTTATCATAGTCGAGAGAAAACAGCGCCTCGTTGCGTCTTCTCGCATACTCACAAAGCTTTTCCATTTTTCAATTCTCCTCCTTACATTTCAACATACAGGGGCTGTCTATCTGGATAATATCAGAAAAGAAAATTTTAGTATCATCCACTTGTAGCATTCGTTCCACATCTGGATCAACGGATTTGCAGTAGCCTTCAATCGTATGGATTTGTCCGCCTACACCGAACGCTTCGTGCTGCCGGTCTTGGCAAAGAACAAAGAACTGCACCTTGATATAGACCTGATTCTGCCGTGCCAGCCGGGAGTTGAATGTCATTTGATGGAGAACGTCCAGCTTTCGATTCAGCTCCAGCTGCTGCTCGTAACCGAGCTCCGGCCTGTCTTCGTAGAGAACTTCTTTCCGGGAGATCGCAAAATTGAATCCGCGAAGGGCATCAAACGGTGCGAAGATTTTCGCACGTTTTCCGGGCGGCATTTTAGGGTGTCGAACCGAGAAATCGTCAAACCGTTCATGCTGTGGCTTGCCCTTTTTCAGCACGTCCAGATATTTGAAGTCGGGCGGCACAGGCATCACACCTATCGCGTACATCATTGTTCCTCCCTTCGCGGCCGTCAGCGCCTGTGACCGCCGATTTGTTGATTGCGTTCCAAGGCCGTGGCGCCTTCCATAAGATTCATGCCGCGGAAGAGCGCGTTTGCACCGTACTTCTGCCTGACAAGCTGCATGGCACCGCGCAGTCTGTTCTCGTGGTCGAGCTTGTCGTAGTCCAGGAACATGTTGATCTGGCTGGCAGCATCGTCTGGGGCTACGTCGTTTGCACAGACACCAAGGCGGCGGTACAACAGCCGGTGATCTGTTTTATCGTCGAACTGTTTAAGCATCGCTTCCGTGACAATTTGAATGCTGTTGGTCATAGCGGGCAACTTAACCGTTCCGTTGCTGTGCTTGGGATGCAGCCGTCCATAGAAGTCCATGCTGACAGGGCCATCGTAGCCCGGACAATGCTCCAGACTCTTGTAGTCATATGACACCCACCAGCCACAGGTTTTCGCAACCAGCCGTTTAGCAAATAGCTCCGTGCAGAGCGTCTCAACCATTTCCTGAAAGACGATCCGCGCTTCGGCGTATTCGTATGGCCGAGGAAGCACCTGCCCGTTTGAAACGCTGTGCTTTTCCGTTTTGAAGTTTTTGATGTCCTCCATCGTGACAGGTTCAATCCCCCATGCGTGGTCGATCAGGATCTCCCCGTCGATGCCAAAGGTCTTGTAAAAGAACTCCTCATCATACTGGCTTTTTTGCGCGACTTGCCCCATCGTGAAGAGATAGGCCTTTTCAAGCCTCCGTTGTTTTCCTGGGCCAATCTGCCAAAAGTCCGTCAAGGGCTTGTGATCCCAGAGCAGATACTTATAGGAATCCTCGTTGAGCTCCGCGATCCGCACCCCGTTCTTGTCCGGGGGCGCTTTCTTGGCGACGATATCCATGGCCACCTTGGCCAGATACAGGTTGGTTCCGATCCCCACCGTCGCCGTGATGCCCGTCGTTTTAAGCACATCCCTGATCATGGTCATTGCCATCACGCGAGCCGGATTGGTTCCCTCCGCTTCGGCCTGCATTCGGTAGAGATGTAGATAGCCGGTCACATCTAAAAAACACTCATCAATCGAGTACACGTGAACGTCCACGGAAGAGACGTAGCGCAGGTAGATGGAGTAGATCAACGCGGAGATCCGCTCATACTCCGCCATCCGCGGCATGGCAATGATGTAGTCGACCTTCGTATGATAGCGACATTCATGTTTGCGGATCGCCTGCTTCGCCTCAAAGAGCCGCGGCCTGCTCGGAACGCCGATTGCTTTCAACGCCGGAGAAACCGCGAGGCAAATCGTCTGATCGGATCGAGTCTCATCAGCAACCAACAGCCTGGCCTGCAGCGGATCCAGCCCTCTGTGGACACATTCGACTGAAGCGTAAAAGCTTTTCATATCTACACAAACGTAAACGCGATCCTGGCTGGGCTTCATGATATCACCTCCTGACCCGCTTGGGATAGCTTGATTATATTTCTGCTAGGCCAAATTGTCAACGTTGCATTTGTCACTATACAGTTTAACTTTCTTGACAAAGTTAAACTATCGTGGTATATTTATGATGCAAGGAGGGATTACTATGTCCAATAATTCCGGAAGAATCATTACTGTAGTGCCACAGAAAAAGGAAATTTACCAGGCTGCTGAAGAGCAGGAACTCGGTGTAGTTGCTTTGAAAATTGAGGCTGCCAGAAAGAAAAAAGAAATGAGCAAAAGGGAACTGCAACACCAGCTTGAAGAACGAGGGGTTAGTGTTGCCTACCAGTCTTTAATCCGGTGGGAAAGAAATGAAGCAATACCCAATGCCTATCAATTGCTTGCAATCTGTGATGCGTTGGATATTCCAGATTCCTACAGATATTTCATGAACGGAACTATGGAATTGAACGATATCGGGCTTCAGAAGGTCGAAGAATACAAGGCAGACCTGATTGCAAGCGGAAAATACGCGCCAGTTCCGATTGCGAAACCGAATGCGGTAAAATACCGCGAGATGCCCGTTAGCACGCTTGCTGCTTCCGCAGGTACCGGTGAATTCCTGGATCAGGAGAACATTGAATTGATGCGCTTTCCGGAGAGCAGCATCCCAGCCGGTGCTGATTATGCGCTTCGGGTAAACGGAGACAGTATGGAACCTATTTATCTGGATCATCAGCTTGTCTGGGTGCAGGTCTGCCACGCACTTCGTCCGGGAGAAGTGGGCATCTTCGTACTGGACGGAGAAGGCTATATCAAGTGCTATGATGAGCGGGAGCCTGAAGTAGACGAGCTGGAAGACTACACCGACAGCAACGGAGTTGTACACAACAAGCCGGTGCTTGTTTCCTTCAACGAGAGATATGCCTCGCGAATCGTGACAAGAGCCTCCAAGTTTATGATCTGCGGACGTGTTCTTAACTGAATTATATACCTCCCGTTACAACAACCATATGTTTGCGCGGCTTTTCTGGACAATTTAATTGATCCGCGGATTCTTGCCAAAGTAAACCCCACCAAAATTCGCTTTTTCAACGATCTGAGTACAGTGTTACTCTGACAATCAACTTTTTTCGATTTTTGGGACGAAAACGGATTCAGTACCAAATATGGGACTGATAATATGATACAGTGTAGGTGCAGCATCAAAAGGAGGGATTTTCTAGTCAATTGTTTCGCGGATTCAAAGGAGGAACCACATTATGAAAAACGACTTTGATGTCACCGCCAGAGTGCGACAGCTCGCTTTGGAACGAAATCTCAGCCTGCATTCACTCGCGAAAGCGTGCGGCATTAATCCGTCCACCCTCTCCGTCAACCGGCGGCGTGGCGGGCAGATCAGCCTTGACACAATTACACGTATTTGCGATGGCCTGGGGCTGACACTCGGTGAGTTCTTTACGCTTCCCAATAGTACTGAAAAGCAATCATAGGCCGAAAAATGACAAACCCATAAGCGAGGGGGAATTACTATGTGCTGCCGTTGTCATATGGAGGATTACGATCCTGAACTCGCGCCAATCCTCAGTAAAGCGATAAAGTCTCCGCTGGTTACACGGATTCAGAAAAGCCATCCAACTCCATTGGTTCAGTCGGGAGATATTTTCCCGACAAACCTTGTTGCCGCAATTGCCTCTGATAAGCAGAAGAACGCAGCTGTCTTCCCAATGATCTGGGGATTCTCGGCTCAAGGCAGGTCTGCCCCTATCATTAACGCCCGTGTTGAATCGGCGGCTGAAAAGCCGACTTTCCGGGACGCATGGAAAGAGCACAGATGCGTGATCCCAGTTTCGTGGTACTACGAATGGCAGCACATTCCTGCTCCAGACGGCAGAAGCACCATCAAAACGAAATACGCAATTCAACCTCGTGAGGCAGGAGTTACCTGGTTATGCGGGTTGTATCGTTTGGAAGAAGGCGTCCCTGTGTTCGTAATTTTGACACGGGAACCGGGCGAGAGTATTGTCCACATACACGATAGAATGCCGCTAATCCTTCCAAAAGAAGCGATTCGGGATTGGGTTAATCCGATTGTAAAAGCAGAGGATATTTTGCCGTATGCTTTAACCAGCATGGCGGCTGAGAAAGCTGAATAGAGGAGAAAACGAGAAATGGAGCTTGACTTACACGAAAAAACGCAGAAGCAAATGGAATGGGAGAAAATGAACCCAGATCAAAAGAAGAAGCAGCTCTTTTTGAATCAAAAAGAGCTGCTGGACAAGTTCCTCGAAAAGCACGCAATTTCCCAGGCGCAATATCAGAAAAGTCTAGGGGATCTCCGCTTGAAGATGGGCTTTCCAGAAGCGAAGCAGTAGTGCTTCGAAACGCAAAGGCTTAGGCTTCTTTGGTTACGGTAATCCGGAACATGCTCCCGTCCTTCATGGTGACCAGCAGATCATCTCCATGCATACAAACATTAGTGAGTTATGCCTCAAGTTCATTGCTTTCGTTGATGAGATTGAATCGAATGGAGGAAAATATGAAAAAAGAAGTTAGGCAGCTAATTTCAAAATTGAAAAAGAAAACGATTGGGGTAAACGATATTCCTCATGAGTTTCGGTTAGATTTTGAAATTATTAAGACGGAGCGAGCACTTGGGTTAAGAAGAATTGAACAATGTGGGTACGATGTAATATCAAACTTGTTTTTTGTGGAGGAGTCTATTGTCGAAAACAATAAAAAACTCGCTACTCAAACATTTGTGTGAATGGTAAAATAAAGTACACACTTTTCCGCCACTGAGAATGTATAGTTTTTCGCCACAAAATGTACAGTTTCCTGCCAGGAACTACACACCCCGGCTGAGATTTGGTATGATTGGTTTATCGAATCTCAGACCGGAGGTGGCGAGAAATGAAGGGGTATTGTGTGTACAACAAGATTCAACAGCTAAAAGCCAAGGGCTTCAAGCGGGCAACGGTGGCCAAGCGTTTGAATATTGACCGCCGGACTGTAGGGCATTATTGGAATATGTCCGTAGACGAATTCGAGACATATCTGGACCGGCAGCGCCGTGAAAGCTCCTTGGATCATTACAAGCAGACAATCATTGCCTGGCTTCGGGAATTCCCGAGCTTGAGCGCCGCTCAGGTCTGTGACTGGCTGAAAGAGCATTACAGTGAGGACTACAGCGAACGGACCGTTTCGAGATATGTCAAGAAGCTTCGGCAGGAATACAATCTCAAAAAGAGCCCGAATCCAAGAGACTATGAGGCTGTACCGGAGCTTCCACCCGGTCAGCAGATGCAGGTTGACTTTGGGCAAATTGTCCTCCAGAACGTAGAAGGCGGGACAACAAAGGTGTATGTCGCAGCGTTCCTGCTTTCGCACTCGCGTTACAAATACGCAGAGTGCCAGAGCCGACCTTTTACCTCGGTTGACTTGGTAAAGATCTGCCATAACTGCTTCCGTTACTTTGGCGGCATGCCGCAGGAGATGGTCTTTGACCAGGACAGCATCGTTTGTGTCAGCGAGAATGCCGGGGAAATCATCTACACCTACGAATTTGAGAAGTTTCGGCAGGAATGCAAGGTTTCTGTTTACATGTGCCGCGGCGCAGATCCAGAGAGCAAAGGAAAAATCGAGAACACCGTAAAGTACATTAAGGGAAACTTCCTGCGGAACCGGATGTATGTGGACGACAGCATTCTGAATTGCAGCTGTCTGGATTGGCTGGAACGGACGGCAAACAAGAAGGTTCACGGAACGACGAAGCGTGTTCCGGCAGAGGTATTTCAGGAGGAGCGCGAGTACCTGCGGCCTCTGGTAACGGCGGATTTGGCGGAAGAGCCGTATATCTGCCGCACGGTTCGAAAGGACAACACCGTCATTTATGACAGCAACCGGTACTCTGTCCCCCTTGGCACATACAACACGCAGCCAGAGGTGAAGATTGTTCCAAAGGACGGCACCCTGCGTATTGAAAGCATTTACGGCGATTATATCTGCGAGCACAGGATCGCCAGCGGCCGTGGATTACTGATTCAGAACAAGAGTCATACGCGGGACCGCAGCACGGGCCTGGACAAAATACAGGCAGACCTGGAGGACGAGCTGCAGGGTCAGGCAAATGAGTTCTTGCAGACGATCCGGTCGGAGAAATCTCGCTACGCCAGGGACCAGTTCAGGCTTGTCCAGACCATGATTGACCAGTATGGCGTAGAAGCTGTCTTGAAGGGAATTAGCTTCTGCACTTTCAGCCGCATTTACAGCGCCAACACGCTTAGAGACTATTTGACGCATGAAGCGGAGAGTGCTCCCTCTCAAATTACCTTTGTGCCGGACAGAATCCCGGTGGATGATCCGAAATACCATGTCACAACGCAGAAGCGCTCGCTTGAAATATATGCAAAGGTGGGTGCTGCCAGATGATGACAACATTGGAACGGGTCAGAACCCTCATGGCAGACCTCAGGTATGCACCTGTAGACTTTGACAATCTGTACAGGGGACACAACAATCTGACGCCGCTGGAAAGCCTTGAATTGTTCCTGCTGGAGGAACAGCGGCTGCGGGTAGAAAAGCAGAACCGGAACCGCCGCAGAAAAGCAAACCTTCCGGTCGAGAAAACCTTGGCAAGCTTTGACTTTGGCTTCCAACGCAGCGTCTCCAAGGAGCAGATGCTCCGTCTGAGCGATATGACCTGGCTGGAGCAGGCATTCAACATCTGCTTTCTGGGACCGCCCGGCGTCGGGAAGACCCACCTTGCAATCTCTCTTGCCGTCCGGGGATTGGATCTGGGATATAGCGTCGTATTTGAAACGCTCTCAGACCTGATGAAAATCCTAAAGACGGCTGAAATCTCCGGTGCCAGCAAGAAGCGAATCAAGTATATGCGGAAGGCTGCGCTGATTGTAGTAGACGAGGTGGGCTTCATGCCGCTCTCTCCTGGGGAGGCCAATCTGTTCTTTGGCTTTGTGTCCTCCATGTCGGAACGCACCTCGCTGATTATTACTTCCAACAAGGGCTTTGACGAATGGGCCCAGTTCCTGGGTGACGCAACCATTACAACCGCCATCCTGGACAGGCTAATCCACCACTGCGAAATCATTAATATGACAGGAAACAGCTACAGACTTGAGCACCATGAATCCATTACAGGCTCTACCTGATTTGGTGCTCAGAAAAACTGTACATTTCCTGGCGAAAAATTGTACATTTTACTTGACTGCTTACAATTTGAAGATTTCTCCTCGTTTTCTGAGTATATCGAAGGAAATCTTTTTACAAACGCTTGTTATTTCCAACTTGCAGAGGAGAGAATTCCGGAAGGAATAGACAAGCAAAGGCTGCTTGAAAGAAAGTCTTTTATTGAAAACAATGTTGATGATTTCACGCTAATGCCATCAAACCAAGAGCAAGCCGACTATGAAGCAGTTGAGAAAAACAAAAGGCATATAATAAACTGGATCAACAAGTTTATTAGCTGTACCGATGGAGAACAGCTAAAGAAAATGGCCCATAATTACGAAAAAAGTGTGCTTCACGGTGCAGTTGATATTAGTTTTTTCTTTTGGAATTATATCTTTGCCGATGTCAACGACGAGAAACGATTTCACGCAATCATGGAATTTGTGTCTTCTGGTAATATTCCATCCTACAAAATACGTGATGCATTGTGTTCAATTTATGATCCTGACAAGGTAATAGACAATTATAAATACAGCCTTGGATCTTATAAAACGAACAGAAAACGTATTCGTGAATTGAAAGAAATCGCTAAAACAGTAAAAAATGGGGATCTTGAGTATCGTCGAGAAAGCTTTTTTGATTCTGCTACACATTTTTATTGTGTCGCAACATGGGCGTACAAAATAGGTGAGAAGCGGTCAGCTTTCCATTATTATGAGTTTTTTGAAAACATAGATGCGTTTGTTCGACGACTTGCGGGTGATTTATCAAATTGTGACCTATCTAACGTTCGCAATAATACCTATGATTTTTCCAAATATACAATAAGTGATACTACCCAATTACCCATCAATTCACAAGAAAAATACGAGTACCTTATCTGGAAAGGGTATCGTGATGGCAAGTTTACAGTAGCACAAGGATGGAAAAATGGAAATGGATGCATAGTAAAACATTATATTCACTCATTTGACTATTTCTTTGATTTTGTTGCTTTTCTAAAAGGTGATTTGTCAGATGCCGATCTTATTTCTTGTGATGGCTTGCTTAACTTGATCTCAATAGACGGTATAGACCTGACGAAGGCAAAAGTTACAAGTGATGTTTGCGAGAAATATAACATTCCATTTGAATGTTATTCAATTGATGTTCCAGAGGAGATTTCATTTAATCTTGTCAAGCAAAACGAGAAAGAAAACGCTTTGGTACCAAAATCAACCCAAGAAATTTCTGAAGTTGAAGATTCAGATTTATCAGATTCTGAAGAAGAATGGGATTATGAAAACGTGCAAATATGTTACATTTCAGATATGCATCTCTACCATCTCATTAAGAATAAAAGGTTGCAATCAAAGAATGATATTACAAAATTAATACGTGATTTAGTTGAAACTATCATTGATGAAAGCGAAAGAAGCAGTATTGTGTTAATCAACGGGGACACATCCTTAGATTACAATACTTTTGTGGAGTTTTCTGCCCAGTTAAGGAAAATCGAAAAGACAATCATTTTTACAATTGGAAATCATGATATCTGGAGCAGGCCAAACGAAACAATAGATCAACTCGCTGAAAAATACCGTGCTTTCCTTCAAACAAATGATATGTATTTGCTGCATAATGACATTCTGTATTTTGAGGAATTCTACCAGCCCCCACTCAGAATTACCGAGGATGAGATCAATCGCGATACAGACGAAGAACTTAGAGCGCGTGTTCGAAAGGCGCGGCTGATTTTGTTCGGCGGGACAGGCTTTTCTGGATATAATCAAAACTTTAACGCAGAAAACGGAGTATATCGTTATAACAACACAATAGGATACAGCCGGGACGTTGAACTGAGTGAAACGAAAAGATTTGATGCCCTTTACAACAGAATTTGTTCCGTTTTTTATGACAAAAATGTTGTTATCATGAGTCATATGCCATTGCCTGATTGGCATGCTCCGACGACTGTATCAGAAAATGCTGACCTTGTCATAGGAACCAATGTTGATTTCGGTTATGGATCTGTATACGCCACTCTTCAGAAAGGGTTTATTTATCTATCGGGACATACCCATCGGAATTGTTTTTATGATGATGGAGATATTCGGATTTATGCGGATAATCAATTTGGCTATCACGATAACGATCCAAGCGCATGGCCGCATTTGAAGTATTTTGAAGTAGAAGATAAGGTTGATTATTTTTCAGATTACAAAGACGGCGTTTACGAGATTACTGCAGATGACTATAGAAGTTTTAATCGGTGTAAGTATATTATGATGGACTTTAATCGTGAAGTTAATATCCTTTACATGCTGAAGAAAAATGACCACTATTGTTTTATTCATCGTTCAAAAAATGGCGGCTTAAGCATTTTGAACGGCGGTGCATTAAAAGGGCTTGATCATAAGAATATTGACTTCTACTATGACAACATGGATTTGGTAATCGCGCTTATTAAGGACCCATTGGATGAGTATACTGAGCTTCAGAAAAAGATATCGAATGATATTAAGAAAATCGGTGGCAGCGGAACCATTCACGGATGTATCGTTGACATAGATTTTTACAACCATGTTTACGTGAATCCTGTTGATGGTACCATTACGGGATATTGGGCAAGCGACATCATAAACAAATTAGTTTACCCATCCGTCCCAGAACTACTGGAAGCACAATGCCCGAGTCTGTTTGCCGCATACAAAAAAATGCTGCAGGGAACGGAAAAAAATATGCCAGTCCTGTTTAGGCAGGAGCATAAAATAGCCCCGGTACCAATTCCATACTCGGATACAGATATCTACAAAGTATCCAGGCAGATTAAGAAAATGCAAAAATTATATTCTAACATATTATCAACATGGCCAGATAGGCTCCCGAAAAGAAAGACGATAGAGGCGGGAACGAAGTATTAAAGGGTACATGCTAATAAGCAGAAGCAAGTAGAGTGGGAGCAAATGACCTCTCTGCAAATGAATAAGCAGCTCTTTCTGAATCGAAAAGAGCTGCGGGATTAGTTTCTCGAACGGCACGCAATTTCCCGGGCTCGTATTCAAAAAGCCGTGGGGATCTTCGATTGAAAATGGGCTTTCCAGAAGCGAAGCAGTAGTGCTTCGAAACGCAAAGGCTTAGGCTTCTTTGGTTACGGTAATCCGGAACATGCTCCCGTCCTTCATGGTGACCAGCAGATCATCTCCATGCATACAAACATCGCCGAGTTCAGCTTCCAGTTCATCGCATTCGTTGATGAGATCAAACAGTGAATCGGTAATATAGCTTTTTTCCATCGTCGCAGCTCTCCTTTCTGAGCAAAAAGGGCACCCGCCGAAGCGAATGCCCGAAAAACACATCACTCCGATTGCTGCGACACAAGTTTTCAGTGATTCCGAGGACACGAAAACAGGAGGTGTGTTTTTGCCATGGTAGCAAAAACATGACCTCGAAATCACTCATATGTACTTGTGTCGCAGGCGTATCATACCACGTTTTC
>JAEEGF012188128.1_pt1 | contig 15680 bp, 9 predicted proteins | sample 9134171 | NCBI WGS metagenome assembly JAEEGF01 (sample SAMN16246542, study PRJNA631951) | gut metagenome | biome: gut microbiome; feature: rumen; material: AP-attached | host: Bos | place: Iran: Karaj | collected 2018-10 | reverse complement strand
CGGGCGCCTGCAGCGAAACATTGCCGAAGACAACGACGGAGTGCTCAACTACAAAAACGACAAGCGCAACATCACCTCCATCTGGGGTGACGTCGGGTACACCTACACCTTCGTTTTCGGCAACGGGTATTTCTGGAACCTCTGGGGCGTTGTAGGCATCGCGTACGGCCGCGAACACGCAGACGACGGCAACCTGCTCTTACCCGAATCGGACATAAAGACCGCTTTTGGCTACATTGGGGAAAAATGGGCTTGGAACATCGTTCTTAAAAGCGGATATTCCGCCATCGCGTTTGGCGAACACCTGGAACAAAAATACGTGGCAGCCTTCGAAATCCTTGTGGTGCGCAGATTCTAGCCTGCGAAATTTTACGAATCTCCATTTACTATTTTTTAAGCGTACACTCATACATCAGGACTATTCTATGCGTTTCTATGTACCCACGGATATCTATGTTGAAAAAGATTGCGTGAAGAACCACGCGCAAAACTTGCTTGCGGTTGGAAAACGTGCATTCATCATGACGGGACATTCTTCTGCAAAGAAAAACGGTTCATTGGATGATGTCATTGCCGTTCTAGACGCGGGCCATGTGCCGTACCAGGTTTTTGACCAGGTCGAAGAAAATCCGTCAACAGATACCGTGGGGAACGCCACTCAGCTGGCACGCGATTTCGAGGCCGATTACATCATCGGCATCGGGGGCGGTTCCGCCATCGATGCGGCAAAAGCAGTCGCTTTGCTCCTGGCAAACCCAAATCTCATTGCGGACAATTTGCACAAGGCTCCCGAAAAGCCGCTCGGTCACGTGCCCGTCGTTGCCGTACCGACTACTTGCGGAACGGGTTCCGAAGCAACACCCGTTTCCATCATCACGAACCACAAAATTCACCTAAAGAAGAGCATTCCGCACCGCATTTTCCCGGTGCTCGCGCTTGTCGATGGAAAGTACCTCGCCTCGGCCAAGAAAACGCTGATTATCAATACCGCGGTCGATGCGCTCGCCCACATGGTCGAAAGCATCTTGAACGTCTATTCCAACACATTCAACCGCATGTGCCCGGAATACGGACTCAGGCTCTGGGGCGAATCCAAGGATGCGCTCCTTTCCGACGCTCACGTCGACGAAAGTCTTTACGAAAAGCTCATGCTCACCTCGACTATCGCGGGCATGTCCATCGCGCACACGAGCACCGCTGTACCGCACGGCATGAGCTACGACCTCACGCTGCATCAGGGCGTGCCGCACGGCCCCGCCGTCGGCTATTTTCTTGCCGCCTACGTGGAAGTCTGCGAAAAGAAGGTCCCCGAAGATGTCAAGCGCATTCTGGAACTTTTGGGCCTCAAAAACACCGCCGATTTCTCCGCAATGCTTGGCAAACTCATCGGCAAATGCAAGGTTTCTCGCGAAATGCGAGATAAGTTCGCCGCAGCCATGAAGAAGAACCGTTCCAAGCTCGACCTCGTCCCCGGCGGAATCACTGCCGAGGAAGTCGACTTCATTTACGATAAATCAATCGCCCTGGTATAGGTTTCCTTGCTGGCAGCGCTTCAGACTGTCTAGATAGGCCTGCGAATCGTACCATAACTCGTAAAGGAATCTCGACGTTTCCATTTTTCCTCCAGTATCTCCTAAGTCACAATATAAATAAACATCCTAGCCCCGCACATTTTTCTAGATTTACCCGCGTTCAAAGAGCGCGGTTTTTCCGCGCGAATCAAACCGGAGATTATCATGGGTTTCAAATGCGGTATCGTAGGCCTCCCGAACGTAGGCAAGTCCACCATCTTTAACGCAATCACCAACGCCGGAGCCGAGGCCGCGAACTACCCGTTCTGCACCATCGAACCGAACGTGGGCATGGTGAGCGTGCCGGATAGCCGCCTCGACGAACTCGTGAAGGTCTACAACCCGAAGTCCATCGTCCCCGCCGTCACTGAATTCGTGGACATCGCCGGCCTCGTGAAGGGCGCCGCCCAGGGCGAAGGCCTCGGCAACCAGTTCCTCACCCACATCCGCGAGTGCGAAGCCATCATGGAAGTCATCCGCTGCTTCGACGACGAGAACATCGTGCACGTGAGCGGCTCCGTGGACCCGGTGCGTGACGTGGAAGTCATCGAGACCGAGCTCATCCTGAAGGACCTCGACACCGTCGAGAAGCGACTTTCCACCGAAGCGAAGAGCGCCCGCACCGGCAACGCCGAAGCAAAGGCACGTCTCGCCGCCTGCGAACTCCTGAAGAAAACCATGGAAGAGGGCAAAGCCGCCCGCACCGTGATGCACGACAGCGAAGAGATGGAGCTCATCGTCAAGGACCTTGCACTCCTCACCGCGAAGCCGCTGTTCTACTGTGCGAACGTGAAGGAAGACGACATCCTCACCGGCAACGCCTATGTGGACCAGCTGAAGGATTACGCCGCCAAGAACGGCCACGAAGTCATCGTGATTAGCGGGAAGATCGAAGAAGAACTCTCTGCGATGGAACCTGCCGACAAGGCTGAATTTCTGAAGGAACTCGGCATGAAGGAATCGGGCCTCGACGCCGTGGTGCGCAAGGGCTACGAGATTCTCGGACTCCGCACGTTCTTTACCGCAGGCGAAAAGGAATGCCGCGCCTGGACGTTCCACGCGGGCTACAAGGCACCGCAGTGCGCAGGCGTCATCCACACAGACTTCGAACGCGGCTTCATCCGTGCAGAAACGCTGAGCTACGCAGACTTCCTGAAGCACGGCAGCTGGAATGCCGCGAAGGAAGCCGGCCTCGTCCGCACCGAAGGCAAGGACTACCTGGTACAGGATGGCGACATCATGTACTTCCTGTTTAACGTGTAATTAGTTGTTAGTCATTAGTTGTTGGCCATTAGTTCAAGCGCTTGTATAGAACCGCTCGTGACATATTGCCTCCAAGATGACTGAGCGGCTATAAATAACCAATGACTATTGACCAATAGCTATTGACCAACGGCTTTCTTCGCCGCGCGCTTCGCCTTCACCTCCACCACAATCGGGCGGATTATCGCCGCGAGATTCATCGCGGTTCCAATCAGGATTAGCACGGATGCCGCATAGATGCCATGACCAGGTTCAACCTGCAACACCTGCATTCCGATATTCGCGCATATCGAACCCATCTGGGCAAGCAGAGCCCACAAGGCGCACATCGCAAGTATCCCGAGGGTAAGTGACCCGAGCGGAGTGAACCAAGCAAACACAGCAGCAAGCACGAGAGCGGCAACAATCCCGAACAGCACCGGCATCGGCTGGAGCTTCGGGAATTCGGGCATCGATGTGCGGAAGCGGTCTAGCGCCTTCGGGTTATCTTTCTCCATCTTCAGGAGGTAACCCTTCGCAGGTTCCTTCAAGGTTTCGCGCAAGTCGGCGCCTGTCGCAATCTCATAGAACGAGGGTTCGGCAATCACCTTCTCGGCGCAAGAAACATTCATCAGGGGCAGCAAGAGCCCGAGCAATGCCAGCAAGTACGGGGCAGAAATAATCCGGCGGAAAAACTTGAATCGCGTATCGTTCTTGAGTTCTTCCGTAGCGGATACGGATGTTTTTTCAGGCATTAACGACCCTCGAACAGCTTGCGCGGGAACACGCAGCGGAATCCGATTGCATCGGACCAGTATCTCGGGTCTTCGTCATCGCTCTTCGTGAGGTTGAGCGCAGATTCGCCGTCCTTCCAGGAACCGCCCTTGTACACCTTCGAGAAGCCCATCATGGCGCCAGTCGGGTTAGAGGATTCCACCCAGAACGAGAACATGAAGTACTTGTCGCGGGTCCATTCTGCAACGTTACCGGACATGTCGTAAATGCCCCAGGCATTCGGCTTCTTGGAAGCAACCATCTGCGGGCCGTAGGCCTGGCTCTTCTTGCCCATCTTGTAAGAGTTCTCGCGATAGATGGCGTAGTCGCCCACGTCTGCAGTTTCGTCGATTGTCCAGAGGGCACCTTCGTTGTTGTCGGCACGGCCGGCAAATTCCCACTGGGCTTCAGTCGGCAGGTCTCCGCCCAAGAGCTTACAGGCTGCGCGAGCATCGTCCCACGTGATGTTGTGAACCGGCTTGGAGGGGTTCTTGAACGTAGAGCGGTCCTTGATGCGCTTGGTAGAATCCTGCTGGCGGAGCATCGTCTGGTCAAAGAGTTTCTGCGTCATTTCGGTCGTCATGATGGCGAACGGAGACAGGCGAACAACGCTACCACGGTAACGGAACATACCCGAATCGATGAGGGCCACAGCACCGAACGTATTGTCACGGATAATGCGCGGGATGCTCATCTTGGTGAATTCCGGCATGTAGGCGTCCTTCGCATACACGGTGTCGTTCTTCGCGGATTCCTTAGCGGCAGCGGCCTTGGCCTTAGCCTCGGCGGCAGCACCCTGCTGGAGAGCAATATCTTCGGCATCGTAGTGGTTCAGCCATTCCTGCACCTCCGGTTCGTCGACGATATAGCCGGGGAGCGAGAAGTCGCCCAGGCCGACCATATTCTTGCCCTGGTATTCAAACTCGATGCGGGTGTAGCGGTAGTGGTGACGGCCGGTAATAACGCCGTCCTTGCGGATCCACACGGGCTTGTTCTGCTTGATGGTAATATAGACTGTCACCTCGCTTGCGTGTTCGGTGAACAACTTGTAGAGTTCTTCGGCGGTCAGGCCCTTGGCAGTACCTTCCCAAGCAACATCGAAACGTTCCTTGTCCTTGCCAAACTTGAACCTGACGGCCTTCATCTTCGCGGCTGTAGAATCCTCGCCCTCGACAACCTTGTCGGTCACCGGCTCGAACGACGTGGGAGCCATAGAACCGCGCAGCGGGAGTGCCTGCAGGCTATCGAGCTTCTTCTTGAACGCAGTATTGAGTTCGGGCACGCCCTTCATGTTAGAATTCAGCCAGTCGGACTTGGCCTTCATGCGAGTGCCTTCATATGCGGACCTGTAGGTTTCGTAATTCGGTTCGCCGGAGTAGAGCCCCACGGATTCAGCGGACTTCATCTTCGGATACAGCTTCACAAACTCGTTCGTGTCGACAAGGTCGACCACCTTCTGCAGTTCGGCAATAAACTGGTCAAACAGGATTTCGGTTTCTTCGAGATTCTTGGTCTTCTTCACGTCAGAAATACCGACAGAAAGATCAGGAGCCTTGCTGGCATCTGCATCGATAGCCACCAGCTGGGGTTTCATCACCAACACTTCGCCAGACTTGACAACGCCGATATCGGCCACCGGAAGCGTACCGGGAGCAGAGAACATAAACACGTAAGTATCGGGCTGCAGGGGGTAAACCGCCTTGGGCAGTTTCTTGGTCGGAGCATCTTCAAATGCGGCATAGACATCCTTGCGGTCGCTCTTGATGACGGCTACGCCCGGAAGATCCGTTTCATTCAGGATTTGCCACTTTCCGTTCTTGATAAAGAACAGCTTGGGCACACGCGGGGAGTAAATGAAGTACTTGTCGAAGTAGAGGTCGTCTTCGTCCTGGAACGCCTTCTTGTTCTGCGAGGCGTAGAAGCGCATCTGGGCGACTTCGAAGGAACTCAGGTGCGCCTGCCCAAGGCTGAAGGCATGGAGTTTCTTGAAATTCGTGAAGTTCACCTGGCCCTGCACCCACTGGTATTCCTTGGGGCCTTTCTTGTGACGCCAGTAGAGGTTATTGCTCTTGAGCGGGAAGACCGGCTTCTGGGAAACCATCACGGCACCCTTGGCCTCGACGGCCATGTTGGCGACAGGTTCGACCACGCTTCCGGTCGAGAACTGATTCGGTGCAACCTTGAAATTCTTGTCGGCATCGGCAAAAGAGAGGGCCGGAACCAACAGCAAAAGAGGTAGCAAACGGGCAAAAGACATAACATCTCCTGTTGATAAACCTATAGGCACCGGACAGGTCCGGGCGCCAGTTCGTTACATAAAGATAATATCTTAATAATGACGTTGTACGTGATTACGGTCATTTAGCGGGCATTTTCGCCCATTTCGAGCAAATATCCGCCCTTTTCGCCACCGACAGGCCCGAGTTCCACCTTCCAGTCGGCGAGGCGGATAATGTCTGGGTGGTGTTCGATAACGATGACCGTATCGCCGCGGGCCGAAAGCTTGCGCAACATGTTCCAGAGAATCTGGATATCCTTGAGGTGGAGCCCTGTAGTCGGCTCATCGAGCAGGTAGACCATTTCTTGGGCGGGTTTACGGGCAAGTTCCGCCGCCAATTTGAGGCGCTGGGATTCGCCGCCGCTGAGGGTCGTTACAGACTGGCCGAGTTTCACATACGGGAGGCCCACATCGCGCAGGCATTCCAGCTTCGGAAGAATTTTAGGCTGGTCCTTGAAGAATTCGCAGGCTTCAGCGACGCGCATGTCGAGCACGTCGGCGATGTTCTTGCCCTTAAAGGTGACGGTAAGCGTTTCTTGATTGTAGCGCTTGCCGCCGCAGACATCGCAGACCTCCCACACATCCGAAAGGAAGTGCATTTCTACCGAGATGGCGCCGCGGCCTTCGCAGGCCTCGCAACGGCCGCGGGCCAAGTTGTAACTGAATCGCCCGTAATCAAAGCCCTTCAACTTGGCTTGCGGCAGTTTGGCGAAAAGCCTACGGATTTCGTCAAACACGCCCGTAAAACTCGCGGGCGTGCTGCGAGGCGTCCCTGAAATCGGGCTCTGGTCCACCAGCAACACTTCGCCGCTCTGTTTTTTGCGGCCGCGGGCCTGGAATTTCTTCTTGAGACGCGGGTAGATTTCGTCCATGACCATGGAGCTCTTGCCCGAGCCAGAGACGCCGCAGACGACACTAATCGCACCCTTCGGGAACTTTACAGACAAATTCTTCAAGTTGTTGTGCTTGAGCTTTTCGAACTCGTAGAATTCCGTAGAATCGGTAATGGGCTTTGCCGCAATCTCGTTTGCCATCGGAATGGTATGCGTCAGGTACTTGACCGTTTCGCTACGCGGGAACTGCTGCAAGGCATACGGCTTGGAGAGTTGCTCCGGAGAGCCCTCGGCGACGACTTCACCGCCGAACTCGCCCGCCGCAGGGCCCATATCGATAATGTGGTCGGCAGCCTGCATCATCTTCATGTCATGTTCCACAACGACAAGCGTATTACCGAGGTCGCGCAGGCGGTAAAGCGTATCGAGCAGCATCGCGGTATCGCTTTCGTGCAGGCCTACCGTGGGCTCGTCAAGCACATAGAGCACACCTTCGAGGCCGCTACCAATCTGGCTTGCAAGGCGAATGCGCTGCGATTCACCACCGCTGAGCGTGTCGCCCGCGCGGTCGAGGCCGATGTAGCCGAGGCCCACTCCCTTCAAGAAGTTGAGGCGTCCCACAATTTCGCGGAGCAGGGGTTCGGCGACCGTCATCTTGCCGTCGGCATTCTTGTCACCCTTAAAGTTGTCGCGCTTGAAGTTTTCGTTGCTGAACCATTCGAGCGCCTGGGCGATGCTCATGTGGTTCACGTCCATAATGTTCTTGCCGCCGATACGGACCGCCAGATATTCCGGTTTCAAGCGTTCGCCATGGCAATCGGGGCAGACTTCGCCATCCTTAAAGTGGCCGAGGCCTAGACAGGTTTCGCAAGCGCCCCAGTGCGTGTTGAAACTGAAGTGTTTCGGATTCAGCGCCGAATCCATGTACCAGCCGCAATCGGGACAGCCCGGCTTTTCGGAGGAAGCCAAGCGACCGCCCTTCTCGTCTTCCACGTAGAGAATTCCGTTACCGTCGCGGTAGCCGCGTTCAAAGGCTTCTACCAGGCGGGCGCGGTTTTCTTCCTTGACCACCACCGTATCGACGACGGCGAACAGTTGCTTTTCACGGGTCGGAATCTTCGGCAGCGGGAGTTCCACGAGTTTATTGCCAAGGTAAACCTTGCGGTAGCCTTTTTCCGTGAGAATCTTGGAAAGCTTCAGAACATCCTTGATTTCGAACGGAGCAAGCACCGTGACTTTCTTGTTCAAGTCGCGGTCGAAGGCGTATTGCATCAGGTCGCCCGCGCTGTACGAAGACACGGGCTTCCCGCATTTTAAACAATGCGGGGTGCCGACCCTCGCCCAGAAAATGCGGAAGTAGTCATAAATTTCGGTGAGGGTCGCCACCGTAGAGCGCGGGCTCTTGCTCGCACTCTTCTGGTCAATCGCGATCGCAGGAGCCAAGCCCGAAATGGAATCGATGCTCCCGTGGTCGGGGCGACCCAAGAAGCGGCGGGCATACGTGCTCAACGTCTCTACAAAGCGGCGCTGGCCTTCGCTAAAGAGCGTGTGGAACGCAAGACTCGACTTACCGGAGCCCGAAACGCCTGTGACCACCGTAAGCTTGTGGCGCGGAATCGTCACGTCGATGTTCTTGAGGTTGTGCTTGCGGGCGCCATGCACCTCGATATCCAGCGACAAGTCCTCGCCGCCCTTGAGCGTACGGTCAAAATGGTGGTTCTCGCCGTGCTTTTTCGCAAGCACCGGCGCGAGGTACTTGCCTGTTTCGGACTTTTTGCATTTTGCAATCTGTTCAGGCGTACCTGTCGCAATCACTCGCCCGCCGTGAATACCCGCATCCGGGCCCAAGTCGATAATCCAGTCGGCGCACTTGATCACGTCCAAATTGTGTTCGATAATCACGACGCTGTTGCCGAGACTACGCAGGCGATTCAGGCAGTCCATGAGCTTGCGGATATCTTCGAAATGCAATCCCGTCGTCGGTTCGTCGAGCAGGTAAAGCGTCTTGCCTGTACCCGGGCGCCGCAGTTCAGAAGCAATTTTAATGCGCTGCGCCTCTCCCCCGCTCAGTGTCGTCGAAGGCTGGCCCAAAGTGAGGTAGCCGAGGCCCACTTCCACGAGCAAGTTCAGCGGTTCTGCAATCTTCGGAATGTCCTTGAAGAATTCCGCCGCATCGGCGATGCTCATGTCGAGAATTTCGGAGACGTTCTTGCCCTTGAAATACACTTCGCGCGTGGCATCGTTAAAGCGCTTGCCACCGCAGACTTCGCAAGTCACCTGCACGCTGGGCAAAATGTGCATGTCCACGATTTTCACGCCCGCGCCTTCGCAGGCATCGCAGCGGCCACCCTTCACGTTGAAGCTAAAACGGCTCTTGCTGTAACCGCGAATCTTGCTTTCTTCCATGCTGGCGAAAAGGTCGCGGATATCGTCCCAAATTTTCGTGTACGTTGCCGGGTTGCTTCGCGGCGTGCGGCCAATGGGCGTCTGGTCGATTTCAATCACCTTGTCGATGTTTTCGAGGCCTTCCAGATGGTCGAACTTGCCGACAGGTTCTTCGGAGTTATAGAACACGCGGGCCAATTCGCGGCGCAGAATCTGGTTAATCAGCGTACTCTTGCCGGAGCCCGAAACACCTGTCACCACCGTGAGCGCGCCGTCCAGCGGGATTTCCACATCGATGTTCTTCAGGTTGTTTTCGGCGGCACCGCAAATCTTGAGTTTCGGCGTATTCTTGTCAATCTTCTTGCGCTTTTCGGGAATCTCGATTGCCTTACGGCCGCTCAGGTACGCACCCGTCAGCGACGCCTTGTTCTTCTCGAGTTCCTCGACGGTCCCTGCCGCAATCACGCGACCGCCTTCCACGCCGGCACCCGGCCCCACGTCAATCACGCAGTCCGCATGGCGCATGGTATCTTCGTCGTGTTCCACGATAATCAGGCTATTGCCCTGCGCACGCAAATGCTCCAGCATCCCAAGCAGTTTATCGTTATCGCGGGGGTGGAGCCCGATGCTCGGCTCGTCAAGTACGTAAAGCACGCCCTGCAGGCCGGCGCCCACGGCACTTGCCAAGCGTATGCGTTGGGCCTCGCCTCCGCTCAAAGTAGAAGCCTTACGGTTAATCGTCAAGTAACCCAGCCCCACCGCATTGAGGAACGAAAGTCGCCCGCGGATTTCCTTCAGAATTTCCTTGCCGATTCGCTTTTCCTTCTCGGACAAGTCAATCTTATTGAAAAATTCCACCGACTTCTCGACGGACCATTCCGTCATCTCGGTCAGATTCACGCCATGGAACGTGACCGCATTCGCCGTGCGGTTGATTCGCGTGCCGTGGCATTCGGGGCAAACGCCAATCTGCATGTACTTGCGGAAGTGGTAGATGTGCCACATGTCCCACAGTTCTTCCATGATGGGCATGATTCCCCGTTCGCTCCCGCTGGGCGTGCCGTACAGCACGGCATCCTGTTGTGCCTTCTTGAGCTTGTTCCACGGCGTATCCAGCGAAAAATGCATCTCGTTCGCGATGTTCCTCAAGTTGCGGCGACCGAAATCACTGAAAATCAGCGTCCCGTCGTCCTTCTTGATGGTGGCGATGCAACCGTCCTTAATCGATTTCGTCTTATCTGGGATAATCAAGTCCAGGTCGAACTTGTAGCTTTCGCCCATGCCCTTACAGGCGGGGCAGCGGCCCTTCGGGTCGTTAAAGCTGAAGAACCGCGGTTCCAGTTCCGGAATAGAGATGCCGCACTTAGGGCAAGCGAGCAAAGTGCCCTGCAAGCGGTATTCTTCCTTGGCCGACGCATTTCCAGTCTGCGACGCATCCCCCGCACCTGCAGAACCAGCCGCAGCTAGCAAAAAGCTCACCAGTTTTCCGTCGGTCAGTTTCAGCGCGCCTTCCAGCGCCTCGCGCAGGCGGCTCATGTTCTTGCGTTCCAGCGTCAGGCGGTCAATCACCGCCTCAATCGTGTGCTTCTCGTAACGCACAAGCGCAGGAACATCTTCTAGGCGATAAATCGTGCCGTCCACGCGGGCACGCACAAATCCGTTTTCCTTGAGTTCCGCCAGTTCCTTGCGGTATTCGCCCTTGCGCTCCTGCACAATCGGGGCCATCACCGTAATCTGCTTACCTTCGTCACTCACATACAAATTATCGACAATCTGGTCCACCGTCTGCGCCTGGATCACTCGCCCGCAATCGGGGCAATGCGGCACGCCGAGGCGGGCAAAAAGCAAGCGGTAATGGTCCAAGATCTCCACCACCGTACCCACCGTCGAACGCGGGTTACGGTTCACCGTCTTCTGGTCAATCGAAATCGTCGGCGAAATGCCGCGCACGCTCTCCACCTCGGGGTGTTTCATGCGGCCAATGAACTGGCGCGCGTACGCCGAGAGCGATTCCACGAATCGCCTCTGACCTTCCTGGAACACCGTATCGAAGGCGAGGCTCGACTTGCCCGAACCGGAAACGCCGGTTACCACCACGATGGAATCGCGGGGAATGGAAAGGTTTACATGGCGGAGGTTGTGTTCGTGCGCATCGCGGATTTCGATAGACTTTGTCATGCCTCAAATATACTAAACATTTGAGCATGTTTCAATATCCAAAACACCCATAAATTGCGGGTTTACACCACAAAAAAACACCCGGCCCGAAGACCGAGTGCTTTTTTGGAATAGAAAGCGTACACCCAATGAGTCCTACCCCGCGATTCGATCCGGCATCCCTTCTCTAGAACCAGGACTGACTGGAAGCACATCCATAATATACCCCATAAAACGCCCTTGTGAACAAAGTTTTTCACAAGAAGCAGTTCCCGCAAGGAACATTCCAACGTGGAATAAGTTACATCAGGTTTTCTGCTTAGCCTGCTTCCACAGCTGCTGCAGGCCTTCCAGACCAAATTCGGGCAGGGCCTTCCCCTGCTCGCGGGCAAGGCGTTCCACCTCGCGGAAGCGTTTTTCGAACTTCGCATTTGCGCGGCGGAGTGCCACGTCGGCATTGAACCCGCTATGGCGCGCCACGTTCACAAGGCAGAACATGATATCGCCGAACTCGTCTTCCAGGCGGTCGGTATTCGCATTTTCGGGAGTGACCTTCTCCATCTCGGCACGAAATTCCGCGAATTCCTCCTGAGCCTTGTCAAAAACGGGAGCAGGCTCGCCCCAGTCAAAGCCCACTTTCGCCACCCTGCGGATGATATCCTGCGTGCGGGCAAGCGTCGGCATGCTCTTGCTTACCTTATCCATAACGGACTTGTCGGCATCCTTCTGGTGCAGCGCTTCCTGAGCCTTGATCTTTTCCCAGCGTCGGCTCACCTCGCCTGCCGTATCCACCTGCGCGTCGCCAAAAACGTGCGGATGCCTGCGGATCATCTTCTCGCAGATTCCCTGAACAACATCATCGATATTGAAGTCACCACTCTCCTTCATGACCTGCGCATGGAAAACCACCTGCAGCAGCACGTCGCCCAGTTCCTCGCACATGTGAGCCTTGTCGCCTTCCATCGCGGCATCGATAAACTCGCTGCTTTCTTCTACCAGGTACGGCAAGAGCGTGTGCGTATCCTGAGCACGGTCCCACGGGCATCCATCTTCGGCACGGAGACGCTTGAGAATGTTGACCAAATCATCGAACGTGTACTTCATGGCTATAAAGATAGAAATGTGCGCGGCCACCCCGCAGAATTATCAATCATCCATCATCAATCATCAATTACTTTTTGCTATATTGTTCGCGGGCCTAAACTAAATACAGGTACCGGACTTTCCGGACCCGGGCGATTGCCACAAACGTTTATCAAAAAACGCGCGGCATGTTCCTTATAGCGCTTTCACTGGATTCACCATGAACAGCACTGATATTTACCGCATCGAAGCAGGGGATTTTCCGCTCCTGCTCGGCAGATCCACACACAAACCCGAATTCATCTACGCAAGGGGAACGCTCCCTCCCCCGACATCGACGGAAAATGACGCCAGCAAGACTCCCGTGGGGATTGCGATGGTCGGCACCCGCAGGCCAGGCAACAACGCTCGCGAACTCTGCAAGCGGCTCGTATTCTCGCTCAAGGGGACGCATGCCATCGTCATCTCGGGACTCGCGCAGGGCATCGACAGCCTGTGCCACGAGGCGGCACTCGAGGCAGGCATTCCGACAATCGCAGTCCTTGCGCAGGGACTGAACACGAGAATTGAGGGAAGCCGCGGGGACCTCGCCAAGCGCATCTTGGATGCAGGCGGAGCACTCGTAAGCCAGTTCGAACCCGACGTAGTCGCATACAAGAGCAATTTCCCTGCAAGGAACAGGATTATTGCGGGCCTCAGCAGGGCAACCGTCATTGTCCAGAGCAAGAAAAAAGGAGGGGCTCTGCTTACTGCGGAATTCGCGCGCAAGGATTCGCGGGAACTGTTCGCCGTTCCCGGAGATTTCGACAGCGAAGTGGCGAGCGGCGCGAACGACTTGCTCGACAGGGGCATCGCCAAGCCGATATTCCGGCCCGAAAGTTTATGTACCGCACTCGGGCTCCCCAAGAGCGGGGGCATCAGTTTCGAGGAACTCTCGCTTGCAGGCTGCAACCTGAGCGACGACACCAAAAAGTTCTTTTTGAAAGTTAACGGATTCCGCAAAACATTTTCTGAACTTCAATCGGAATCTGGCCTTGACGTGAATCAACTTTTAACTATATTGACGGAACTAGAAATGGCTGGACTTGCCTACACCGAAGACAACTTCAGTTTCCATTTCAACGGAGCCACCTGATGCACAAGAGAATCTACATCTTTATACTCGCCTTCCTGTTCTTCATAGGCGTTCTTGTGCTGCAGTTGTTCTTCAGCAAGGGCAACCTCTTCGAGCAAAAAAAGATTGAGCACCTGATAACGGAATACGAGTACAAGGTGGATTCGCTCAAGGGCATCATCGATGACTACAAGTCCGAAATTGAACGCCTCCAGAACGACTCGCTCTACAAGGAAGAAATACTCCGCACCAAGTACGGCATGAGCCGCGAAGGCGAGAAAGTTTTCCAGATGGTAAAGTAGTCCGTTCGGGCGCGACGGCTATGCTATGGCTACGCCACCGTGAGCGACTATGCCATTTTCGACGCGTCGGTAGCGGTCGTTGCATCGACCTTGCCCGCAAAGAAGCTGTAGGCCGCAGGCACAATAAACAGCGAGAGGAACGTGGCAAACGTGAGGCCACCCGCAATGGCGATGCCCATCGCGATGCGGCTCGGGGTGCCGGTCATGATGAGCGGCACCGCGCCCAACACTGTGGAAAGGCTCGTCATGAGGATTGGGCGGAAGCGGCGTTCCGCCGCTAGCCTAGCCGCCTCGAGCTTAGAGCACCCGGTATTCGCCGCAATCTGGTTTGCAAATTCCACAATCAATATGCCGTTCTTCGTCACGAGCGCGATAAGCAAGATGAGCGCAATCTCGCTAAAGATATTGAGCGTCTGGCCGGTAAAGAACAGGCAGGCGAGCGCGCCCGCAAGTGCGAGAGGCACCGTAAAGAAAATCACGAAGGGAGCGCGGAAACTTTCGAATTGCCCCGCAAGTACGAGGAACACAAGCGCAAGCGCCAGCAGGAACACGATGTAGAGCCCGCTGGAACTTTCCTCGAACTCCTTCGACGACCCGCTCAATGCGGTACTCACGCTCGGGTAATCCTTCAGGAGGTGCTTCGCAATCCGGCGCATCTCCTCCACGCCGTCGCCAATCGTCTTCCCGGGAACAAGGCCCGCCTGGATGGTGGCGGCAGAGAATCGGTTGAATCGCGGGAGCGACGGCGATGCGGACTGCTCGCTGAACGTGATGAAGTTATCGAGACTCACGAGTTCGCCCTTCGCATTCTTGACCGTAAGCATCGCGATGTTTTCGGGCATGCTCCTGTACTGGTAACCCACCGCACCGATGATATCGTACTGGCGTCCGTCCTTGTAGAATTCGCCGTAGCTCTGGTCACTAATCGCAAGCTGCACCGCCTGCGCGATGTCGTTCACCGACACGCCTTCCTCGTTCGCCTTGTCGCGCAAAATCTCAATATGCAGTTCGGGCTTCGTGAATCGGAGGTTCGTATTCACCACGCTGAACACGGGGCTCTTGCTTGCCTCTTCCTCGAACTTGGGCACGAGCGTGCGTAGAATCTCGATATTCGGGGCCTGCAATACAAACTGTACCGGGAGGCCACCGCGCTGCGTGCTGATGCTCTGCGGTTCAAAAACCATCACGCGCAAATCGGGGTATTCGTTACCGAGCACCTGGATACTGCGGGCAATTTCACTCTGCGGGCGACGCGCCTTCTTGTCGTCGTTCAGGAATATGCGCATTCTCGAGTTGCCCGCATTCCAGGCTCCCGCCTGGATTTCAGTATACTCGTTGCTGTCCATGAGCGCAATCACCTCTTCGGCAAAGGCATCGGCCATGCGCTTGGTGCGCGTGAGCGTCACTCCCTCGGGCATGTTCAAGTTCACCATGACCGCGTTGGAATCTTCCGTCGGGGCCATTTCACTACTCATGTTGTTGAAGCAGAAATATGCCGCCGCAAGCAAGCCCGCCACTATCGGGAAAAGCAAGAAGCGCAACTTGAGGAAGATTCCCAGAAGTACAGAATAACCCCGGTTGAGCCAATTGAAGAACGGTTCCGTAACGCGGAAGAACCAGCCCTGTTTCTGGCGGCTCAGGAACTTGGAGCAGAGCATCGGCGAAAGTGTAAGTGCACAGAGCGTCGAAAGGAACACCGTACCGATCATCACCGCAACAAACTCGCGGAAAAGGAGGCCCGTAGTACCGCCCAGCGCAAGCACCGGCACGAACACGGCCATCAACACGACCGAGGTCGCAATCACCGCAAAGAAGATTTCATTCGTTCCCGCGACAGCCGCCTGCTTGGGCGTCATGCCGCGTTCAATCTTGTGGTAAATGTTCTCCACAATCACGATGGCATCGTCAACCACAAGGCCAATCGCAAGCACCATCGCAAGC
>JAEEGF010878453.1_pt1 | contig 15680 bp, 11 predicted proteins | sample 9134171 | NCBI WGS metagenome assembly JAEEGF01 (sample SAMN16246542, study PRJNA631951) | gut metagenome | biome: gut microbiome; feature: rumen; material: AP-attached | host: Bos | place: Iran: Karaj | collected 2018-10 | reverse complement strand
AGCGGCTATCACCGGCATGGGCAAAGTTTCGATAGTACGGAATATTTTTGCTCCCAAACGAGCAAATGCCAAAGCCTGCTCCTTGTTGAAACCACTCATTTCAGCAATGTCGGCACCGGCGACAAACGAACGATCGCCATCTCCGGTAACAATCAACACATGAGTGCCATCGGGTATATTGGCTAAAAAATGTTCCATTTCCGCCAAGACTTTAGAACTCAAAGAATTCAAAGATTTAGGAACGGAAACTGCCATTATGCATATTCCTTCTTGCGGGATAGTGACTTTTAGAAAATTGTACTCCATTGTTTATTGACGCATAGGTTGTAAATTCTTATCAATAATCAAAGTAGCTTCTGTAGCTGCTTGCACTTGGTCAACAGTGAATTCCGGATTGATTTCTTTCAAAACAATACCTTCGGGAGTAATTTCCATGACACCCATTTCGGTCACTATCAAATTCACTTGTCCTGCTGCTGTAAGCGGCAAAGTACAAGATTTTAATATCTTAGGATTTCCTTTAGCGGTGTGTTCCATTGCCAATATTACTCTTTTGGCACCTACTATCAAGTCCATAGCTCCACCCATTCCCGGAGTTTTTTTGCCGGGTATCATCCAATTGGCCAAATTACCTTTTTCATCCACTTGCAATGCACCCAAAATAGTTACATCCACATGTCCGCCGCGAATAATACCGAAAGAAGTGGCACTATCGAAAGATGCTGCACCGGGAAGTGCAGACATAGGTGCTCCTCCTGCATTATTCAAATAAGGATCTTCGTGACCGGGTTCCGGAGTAGGTCCCATACCTAACAAACCATTCTCTGATTGCAAAACAACATGTACATTGTCAGGCAAATAGTTAGGAATTTCTGTCGGCAAGCCAATGCCTAAATTCACTACGTCACCATCTTTCAATTCCAAAGCACAACGCTTGGCTATTGTTTCTCTAATTTGATTCTTATCCATATCTTTGTTTTTTTATTATTTATCTAAACTATATTATTTTGCTTTATGCATTCTTTTATCCAATTCCTGGGCTATATAAGATGTTACATCGTCAGCATAGGTATTCATACCGAAACCGGCATCATATCCCAATTCCTTTGCTAACTCGTGACTGATACGCGGACCTCCGCAAACTAAGATAACCTTGTCACGCAGACCTTCCGCCTCCAACAATTCCACCAGATTGACCATATTGGTAATATGAACATCTTTTTGTGTCACCGTTTGCGACACCAACAAAGCATCTGCTTTGAGTTCTATGGCCTTGGCAATAAAATCTTCATTAGAAACTTGGCTACCCATATTTAATGCCTCAAACATTTCGTAACGTTCTATGCCATAGTGACCGGCATAACCTTTCATATTCATGATGGCATCTATGCCTACTGTATGAGCATCGGTACCGGTGCTGGCACCCACTACCACAATCTTTCTACCGATATGTTCTTTGACAAATTCATCACATTCGTGCATATCCATCACATTGGTTTCTACCTTGGGTACATGAATATTGGTGTAATCAACTGTATGTGAACATGAACCATAGCAATTGAAGAAAGTGAAGCCTTTGGTCAATTCTTTGCTATATACCACTAATGGATTGGTGAAACCCATTGTTAACATCAACTGTTTAGCAGCCTCTATAGCCTCGTCACCGGCGGGAACCGGCAGTGTAAAACTCAACTGCACCTTGCCGTCGTTCATGGTGTCGCCGTAGGGTTTAATTTTTTTGAGGTCTAAGGTTTTGTCATAATCCTTTGCCTCCATGGAATATAATCCTTCACTCATAATTCATTCTTTATTTATCGGTTTCTAAATATTTTATATAAGAAATTAAGAAACTTTCTATTTATTTTTTTATCGTTTTCCTTTCATCAATTCAACAAACGGATTGGAATAATGTGCTTGTTTCAGAGTTACGCCGTCCAAACCTTTTCCTCCATTCTTCGGTCGTTTGACATCTGCAAACATTCCTTTTTCCAAAGCATTGAAAAGTCCTTCTTGCTCCAAAGTTTCCAACAATACTATGGCATCATCCAAAACTTTCTTGGCTCTTGACTTAACAATTCCACCTTCTTTGAATTCCACTTCTTCGCCAATATCTTTCATATTGTTGAAGATATATTTTGCATTTTCTATCGACAAATATCTATCACTCATAAATGGTGTATGAATTGCCTCGGTGGGCATACCTAACAACTGTATGCCTTGGTGAGTCCAATTGCCGATCATATTGAACAAAGCATCTTGTATGTGTCCACGGAAAATATTGCCGGTCATAAATTTGGTAGGCGGCATATATTTCAAAGGAGCTTTTGGAAATATTTCTCTTGTCATTTGTGCTTGTGCCAATTCATACAAGAAACCGTTTTCCATCATAGGATCCATTTCAAAAGCATGTCCCAAGCCCATTTGTTCCTCCGGCAAACCTGCCAACAATGCCAATTGCTCGTTGATTAAATCTGATGCCAAAACCGTGTGAGCTTCTTCGTAGGCATCGGCAGTTGTGAGGTAATTATCTTCTCCTGTATTGATGATAACACCTGCAAAGCCGTTGATGATACGGGAAAAATATTGATCCACCAAAGTTCTTTGCATGTTGATATCTCTGAACAAAATACCATACAAGGCATCGTTCAGCATTACGTCCAATCCTTCCAATGCTCCCATGGCGGCAATTTCCGGCATACACAAACCTGAACAATAATTGCACAAACGGATATAGCGACCAACCTCCTCACCTACTTCGTCTAATGCCTTACGCATAATGCGGAAGTTTTCTTGTGTGGCATAGGTACCACCGAAACCTTCTGTGGTAGCTCCATAGGGAACATAATCCAACAAACTTTGACCGGTAGTTCTAATAACGGCAATAATGTCGGCTCCCTGACGGGCTCCTGCCTGAGCTTGAACCACGTCTTCGTAGATATTACCGGTGGCTACTATGATATAAAGATATGGCTTGCTGCCTTCTCCTAAGGTTGCCAAATAGTTTTCTTTGCGTTGACGGCGTTTGCGGATGCATTCCACACTGGCGGCAATGATAGGTTGCATGGCAGCCTCTCTTTCTGCTTGTGAATGCATGGGCAATTGAGTGATATTCAAAGTTCCCGATGCTACTTGCTCGGCTATCTGCTGTGGATTTTGCTTTGTCTCCACTACGGCATTGCTTAAGAACAACATAATTCCTTGTCCTAAAACGCCATTTTCTTTAATTTGGTCAACTAAAATATTAGGAAGCGGCACTTCGTTTTCGTCAACTCCATCTACTCCTAACAAACGGCAGATAGTACGTTCTACGGCAACTGTAGTATATTGGTCTACAAATTGCTGAACATCGTCTGCAATATTTTTGGCAACATTTTTAGCATGTGCAACCTTCTGAAAATCTAAACCTACCTTGCTTTTCACTGCAATTATCTTGTTTTTATAAATTCTACAATTTTCTTCTTTGTTAAATTTTACCGCATAAGGAGCAAATTATTGCACACTCTGTCCGCAAAAAATAACAATTTGCAAATATAACATTTTTTTTCAAATCTACAAGCAGATTTGAACAACAAAAATTTCAAAGATTTTTTTAACGATTGAGCAACTTGATAGTTTCTTGTTGTTTGGCATTGCTAATGCTGGCATTGAGTTCAAAACCTATCAAAATAATCATCGACAGCAATTGAATCCACAACAAAACAATAATCAAGGCACCTATAGAACCATAAATGGCATTGTAGCGGGAAATATGGTAAATATAATCATTAAAGCCGCCACTTGCCAAAGCTATCAACACTGTTGACAAGGATGAACCGGCTGATAAAAATTTAAAATCCTTTCTTTTGGCCGGAGCAAAATAATATATCAGCGAAATAGCAACATAGATGGCTACTAATATCAACAACCATTTACTAACCGACAACAATAAAGTCCACCAAAACGGACGCAACAAATTTTTAGCCATTATCAACTTCAAAACTTGCGAACTGGCAATGCTAATTGTCATAACAAAGATAATCATCACTATCAAAACCAACGACAACCACACTGCAGTAATATATTGCATAACTCCGTTTCTGGTCTCCAAGGTATGATATGTGCCGTTGAAAGTGGCAATCATTGCTCTAACACCTCTTGTAGCGAAAAAGAACACCGAAATAGCACTCACCGACAATAAAGTCCCGTTTTTTTTCAGCAAGCCGTCTATTGTTTTAAGAATCATGCTTTGTGCTTGTTCGGGAAATGCGGTTTTAATAAAATCGTATGCCAAAGGAACATAACTATCGATAGGCAAATAGGCAATAATGGTAAACAAAAACAAAATGAAGGGGAATAATGCCATAAAGAAATTATATGACAATGCCGATGCTCTAATCGACAACTTCCCTTTTACCAATCCTTTGATAAAATAAACAATCGCATCATACAATGGCACCCCACTAAAACCGGGTAGAACAATATGTTTCAACCAATCAATTGACTTGACAACATATTTATAAGTTAATGTTTTCGACAACAACTCGTTAAAGTTGATTTTTTTCATATTTTAATGGGTCCACTGAAATGTTTCAATCAAATGAAGCATATCTTTTTTAACATAATCTATTACAGGTTGCAAAGAGTCGTTTTGAGGTTTGCAACCCATATATACAGATGCTCTAAAAAAATGTTTTTGCTTATCTGTTAACCAAAATTGATAAGGACAAGCCGCCTCGTCTCCTATTGTTTCATAAATTTTTCCATAAACATGATTTTCTTCATCCAACACCGAGGATTCCAAAATATCGTCTGCCTTGTTGATTTGCTTAAACACCATCGTCCTTGAATCGTTAATCATGCTATTGAGTGTTGAATCATCGGCAAAAGTTTTATAACTCACATATACCACAGCATTCAAAGGTTCGTAGGCAATATAAATCCAATAGTCCGAAGAATCGTGATCAATGTATTTGTCTATGGTTGCATAATCGGAATATTCAAAAGAATAAGGATAACCGGATGGTAAGGACTTATAACCGACATCTTTTATATCTATCCGATAGTAGCCACGCGGCTTAGGATTATAGACATTGCTGTCGTTGCAAGCAGTAAAAATCATCACTGACAAAATCAACAACAAATACTTAGCACTCATTTTTTTATACCACATATATCTATTCACCAACTCAACAAATATTTCTTTATATAACAATAAATTATATGATTGATATCATGTGTTTGGTTCTATTACGCATCTTCTGCAATAAATCTTTTATCTTGCGGACCATTCTTTTTGTCGTATAAGTATAAGCCTAACCAAATAAGAGATATTGTTATCACTTCTAAAATAGAAGCAATTATCAGCGCTTTAGTACTAAAATGGAAAACATATAAATTTAAAGGCACATCCACCGCGAGGGATGTTACTATCCATACTATTGCTAATACCAAATATCTTTTTTTGTTGAGCTTCACAATTACTTATTCTCTTATAACATTAAAATTCTGCGTTTTGCGGAGTTCTTGGAAAAGGTATCACATCTCTAATATTGCTCATTCCTGTAACAAACAACAAAAGACGTTCAAAACCTAATCCGAAACCGCTGTGCGGAGCCGTTCCAAAGCGACGTGTATCAAGATACCACCATAATTCTTTTTCGCTCATATTTCTTTCATGAACTACGTTCATCAATTTTTCGTAGCTTTCTTCTCTTTGTGAACCTCCAATTATCTCTCCGATTTTCGGAAACAACACATCCATAGCTCTGACAGTCTTTCCGTCATCGTTTTGCTTCATATAGAAAGCCTTTATTTCTTTTGGATAGTCTATCAAAATAACCGGTTTTTTAAAATGCTCTTCTACCAAATAGCGTTCGTGTTCCGACTGCAAATCAATTCCCCACTCCACTTTGTATTCAAATTTGTGTCCAGAATGAATCAAAATGTCTATGGCTTCTGTATATGGCAAACGGACAAATTGTACATCTAAAACTGATTTTAGTCTATCTATCAATTCTTTATCAAACAAATTGCTCAAAAATTGCAAATCGTCCATATTGTTATCCAAAGCATAGCGGACACAATATTTGATAAAGTCCTCTGCCAACTCCATATTGTCTTGCAAATCATAGAAAGCCATTTCCGGCTCTATCATCCAAAATTCTGCCAAGTGGCGAGGTGTGTTGGAATTTTCCGCTCTAAAAGTCGGACCAAAAGTGTATATATTGCCCATGGCCATGGCTCCCAATTCACCATTGAGTTGTCCGGAGACTGTCAAATGGGTGGGTTTGCCGAAGAAATCTTGTGAATAATCCACTTCACCGGTTTCTGTGCGTGGCGGATTGGCAATGTCAAAATTGGTAACATTGAACATTTCTCCGGCACCTTCACAATCCGAACCCGTGATAATAGGTGTATGCAGATAGATAAAACCTTTGTCGTTGAAATATTTATGAATAGCAAATGCCATGGCATGACGCAAACGCAACACGCATGAAAAATAATTCGTTCTTGGACGCAAATGAGCAATTGTCCGCAAATATTCCATACTGTGACCTTTTTTTTGCAAAGGATAATCTTGTGCAGATGCCAATCCTAATACTTCTATGGCTTCAGCTTGAATTTCAACTCCCTGCTCTTTTCCCATTGATGCCACCAGCAAACCGCTAACCGACAAACAAGCTCCGGTAGTAATCTGTTTCATCAATTCTTCATCAAATTTAGCCACATCTACTACTATTTGTATGCCATGAACAATCGACCCGTCGTTCAAATTGATGAATGCCACATTGTTGTTGCCACGTTTTGTTCTTACCCAACCTTTTACAGTTACATGACTATTCAAACCGATTTGTTCGGTTTCTTTCAATATCTTTTTTATCTTTATTGCTTCCATTAATTATTTATTGATTATCTAATTCTTTTCCCTTCTTCGTAATCTCTTATAACTTGTTCCAAAGATTCCACGCCTATTTTCTTCGCTATAATTTTTTTATCTTTGTCTAACACAAATATTTGCGGAGTGGTTCGTATGTCAAACACTTCTCTAAAATCCAAGTTGGCTTTGTTACCTCCTACATTGACAAATGGCAATTGCCGTTCTACAATGGCTTTTTTCCACTTGCCGACATCACTACCCATACAAACTGCATATACTTCAAAATCCAACTCTTTTTTAGCACGATTGTAAAATTCCACCAGTGTGGGGGTGGCAGACTTACAATGCCCGCAATCCACATCCCAAAACCACATGATAGTATATTTTGTATTGAAAGAATAATTGGAGATAAATCTATCGTTGGTATCAAACATCCACAATTCCGGACATGGACGACCTACAAGAATTTTATCCAATACATTGGCTCTATCCACCATGCGTTCCAATACTGCCTCATTGGTCCACGGACAACGGCCTTGTGCATAATAAGTTTGTACCATGTGAACAAAAATTTCATCGTGTCCGACATATTCGCTTCGTTCATATTTATTGGTAATAAACCAAACGGCATATTTAAACATTTCAGGATTGTCTTTCATTTTGTCCAACAATTGGTCGGCATATTTGATAATGGTATCTACCAAAGGTGGCAAGGTCTTGAAAAATTTATCTATACGAGGTTGAAAAATAGGCGTATAGGCCATAGCCTGCTCGTTGAAATCGCAATTATCCCAATAATGATTGACATAATAATGATAGGCATAATTCGAATCTTTGTTGCCTTTTGGAGGATCGGGCACTTCTACATCTTGGGCAAATTTTTGAATTCTACCGAACAAAGTCTTGTCACCATATTTAACAACAAAATCGTCAATATAACTATTTAAAGAATCTTGATAGCGTACCATTAACTCTTTTGCGGACTTTATTTCTTTTGCATTAGGTTTTGCAGCACTTTCCATGGTTTTTATATCATTGCGTAGTTCATACATTTTGCCTTGGAAATAGCCTGCATGTTTAAAAAAGTCGCAGGCCTGCTCATTTTCCGGACTGCCGGTATAGGTTACATTGTTGATAAAATCGGTACCTTCTACACGAATGGTGAAAAAGACGGAAGAATCTACCACAAAATCCATGTATTTATTCTTGTTTTGACCTGCCAACACATAAATACCCCTTGGCAAGGTAGTATCGCCTTTAAGCACATAAGTATGCGGTTCTGACACTCTGATGGAATCAAACATATATGTTTTATCGGCATAATAACTTGCCACATACAACATGGTGTCATCTATACTTTCTAATATAAATGTTATATGATAGGCATCTTTCTTACTATCCTTTGGTTTCTTTTGAGCATGCACGCTTGACACACCCCCCATCAACAAAGTTATAATTAAAATAGCGATTATCTTTTTCATATTTTTTTATTTTTAATTTCTAAATGATACCTTCTTTCAGCAAATCATGCAAATGAATAACGCCGGCATAATTACCGTCTTTTGTTACTAAAACACTTGTAATATTATGCTTTTTCATCATTTCAAGAGCCTTTATTGCCAATTGATTGCTTTCTATGGTCTTTGGATGACGACTCATTATCTCTTTGGCGACAACATGCTGTGGATTAGGCGTTTTTTCCAACATTCGCCTTAAATCGCCATCGGTGATAATGCCGGCAATGTTGCCTTTGTCTATCACTGCTGTCACTCCCAAACGTTTGGAAGAAATTTCATAGATAATTTGTGACAAACGAGCATCAGGAGAAACAAATGGAATTTCATTGTCTTTAAATATATCATCTACTGTCATGTAAAGTTGCTTTCCCAAAGCACCTCCCGGATGAACCCGGGCAAAATCTTCTTTGGAAAATCCACGCATGTGAATTAAACATACTGCCAATGCATCCCCCAATACCAATTGTGCGGTAGAACTGGCTGTAGGTGCCAAATTGTTGGGGCTGGCTTCTTTACTGACAGTACTATTTATAACAAAATCAGCATGTTTTGCCAAATAGGAATCCACATTGCCGACAATGGCTATCAACTTATTGCCACGTGTTTTTATCATCGGCACCAATAAATTGGTTTCCGGAGTATTGCCGCTTTTTGAAATGAGAATCACTATATCGTGTTTTTGCACCATTCCTAAATCTCCGTGAATGGCATCGGCAGCATGCATAAATATAGCAGGTGTACCTGTAGAATTGAAGGTTGCAACAATCTTTTGGGCAATATTGGCACTCTTGCCAATGCCGCAGACTATCACCCTGCCTTCGTTGTTGTTGTATATGAGTTCACAACTTCTTACAAAGTCATCATCCACATAATCAACCAATTTTGAGACAGCCGCTGCCTCATCTTTCACACATTGAATGGCAATCTTTTTTATTTCTCCTTTTGTTTTCACAAACCAATATTTTTAACTTGCAAAGATACAACAAAGTTATGAATTATTCAGTATTTTTTTCTTCTAATAACTATAATATAATTATTAGACGATTATTTTAAGCAAATTGTTGCCTGATTAAGCCTATTTTTTTTCAACAAATGTATTGCAAAAAGCAATTATCAAAAAAAATGCTACCTTTGCAAAATAAATTAAGAAAACAATGAGTCAAAAATACGATACCATTATCATCGGTGGCGGATTGTCAGGATTGTTGTGTGGTTATTTGCTATCAAAAAAAGGACAAAAAACACTTGTTTTGGAGCAAGATATGCTTTTGGGAGGATGTTTGCAATCTTTCAAACGCCACGGACAAACCTTTGACACCGGATTTCATTACGTTGGCGGATTGGAAGAAGGACAATTGTTGAATCATTTGTTCAAATATTTTCATTTGATGGATTTGCCATGGAAAAAAATGGACAAACATTTTGACGAAATTTATATTGGTGAGCAACACTACAGTTTTGTTACCGGCTACGACAATTTTGCTGAGCAAATGTCCGCCTATTTTCCAAACAAAGCCAATCAATTTCAACAATATGTGAATATTCTCAAAGATATCCACACCTCCACCATTGAGCGACTACAAACGATGCAACAAGCTGACATCACCTCCGACCAATGGTTCAACACTTCTGCCTACGATTATCTAAAATCCACTTTTGAAGACGACCATATTGTTGACGTATTGGCCGGCACATCGCTAAAAATGGATTTAGACAAAAAAATGCCATTGTATGTATTTGCCCATATCAACGGATCGTTTATTGAAAGTGCATGGAGAATTATCGGTGGCGGCATGCAAGTAGCAGATTCTCTTGCCAATGACATAAGAAAAATGGGTGGAGAAGTACTGAAGAAAATGCCTGTAGCCCATTTGCATTTTGAAAACGGATACATTCAACATGTGCAGACTGAAAACGGAGAAATTTTCCATGCCGACCATATCATCTCCAGCCTGCATCCGCAAGCGACTTTTCATTTGATAGATTCTGAAAATTTTGCCAGAAAAACTTATATATGGAGAATGAATCATCTGGAAAATTCCACCGGCATGTTTACCGCCAACATACTATTAAAAGACAATGCCATCCCCTATCAAAACCGTAATTTGCATATTCATCAAGAAGGCAATCTTTGGCAGACTCGCTACGGCAAAGATATGTTGATAAGTTTCACTACCGATAAAGAAGATGCCGTTTACACCAAAAATATTGATATTCTCACACCGATGTCTTGGGAATATGTAGCTGCATTTGTCGGGACTCATCGTAATAGTCGTCCGGAAAAATATCTGCAATTGAAACAAAATACTGCCGACTTTTTGATAGACAGGGCGGAAAATTATATTCCCGACCTAAAAGAACAAGTGGAACAAGTCTATACTTCCACTCCTCTCACCTACCAAGAATACACTTCTACACCCAATGGATCTGCCTATGGAGTAAAAAAACAGTATGACAATGTTTTAACAACATTTCTAACTCCTAAAACCGCCGTTAAAAATCTTTATCTCACAGGACAAAGTTTAAATTTGCACGGCATTTTGGGAACCACCATTACCTCATTATATACCTGTGCAGAAATTTTGGGTGCCGACACCATTGCTGATGAAGTTTTCGGGAAACAAACTCTAAAAAAGTTTTACTAATACAATAATTATCAAACTAATACATAATTTACAACTTAAAAAAATATTGCACAAAAAATTGTAAATTACTTTTAGAATAAAATCATTGATAGATATTAAAAAAAATGTTATCTTTGCAAATTGTATAATATTTTTTTTATTATATGTAAGCAATTTTTAAGTAACAAAATATAATTTATCAAAATACAAATAATTAAAATTATGAATGACAATTTTGCATCACGTCATGTAGGGCCTCGTCCAGAAGAGGTTGAAAGAATGTTAAAAGTGATAGGTGTTTCTTCAATGGATGAATTGATAGACAAAACCATTCCTGCACAAATTAGATTAAAAGAACCATTACAAATGGATGAACCGATGTCAGAAAGTGCTTTTCTTGAACACACCAGACAATTGGCTCTAAAAAATAAACTTTACAAAAGTTATATCGGCATGGGCTACTATGGCTGTGCCACTCCTGCTGTAATTGTTCGCAATATTTTAGAAAATCCGGGTTGGTACACATCCTACACTCCGTATCAGGCAGAAATTTCACAAGGTCGTTTGGAAGCACTGCTCAATTATCAAACGGTTATTTCCGACATGACAAAAATGCCTTTGGCAAATGCATCTTTGTTGGACGAAGCCACTGCAGCAGCAGAAGCAATGATCATGTTCTTCAATGCAAGAAGTCGTGACATGCAAAAAAATGGTGCCAACGTTTTCTTAGCATCTGAAGATATTTTCCCGCAAACATTGCATGTTATTAAAACACGTGCCAAATTCTTAGGTATCAATGTAATTGTTGCCAAAGAAAGTGAATTTAATTTTACTGCGGAAGTATTTGGTGCTATTGTTCAATATCCTAACCAATGGGGTGAAATTAAAGACTATGCAGCCATGACTGCAAAGGCTAAAGAAATGAATATTAGAATTGCAGTTGCCACCGATTTGATGGCATTGGCATTGTTGACACCTCCGGGAGAATGGGGAGCTGACTGTGTAGTAGGTTCTTCACAACGTTTCGGTTTACCGATGGGCTTTGGTGGACCGACAGCCGGTTTCTTTGCTTGTACAGAAGATTTCAAACGTCAAATGCCGGGTCGTATCATCGGTATCACTATAGACAAACATGGCAATAAAGCCTACAGAATGGCATTGCAAACCAGAGAGCAACATATCAAGAGAGAAAAAGCAACCTCCAACATTTGTACAGCATCTGCTTTGATGGCCATCATGTCAGGATTTTATGCTATCTACCACGGACAAGACGGCATTCGTGCCATTGCTATCCGTATCAACAAATTGACAGAAAAATTAAATCTTGAATTAGCAAAATTAGGCTACAAACAACATAATCAATCCTTCTTTGACACATTGGCAGTACAATGCCCTGTGCCGACAGCAAAAGTAAAAGAAGTTGCTTTGAAACATCATGTCAATTTCCGTTATATTTGCGATGAATGCATCGGCATTAGTTTAGATGAAACCACCACCAAAGAAGATGTAAACGAAATTTTAGTTGTTTTGGCAGAAGCTGCCGGCAAGGTTTACGAAGGTTTGAAATGCGACGGCCAATGCAAAGCAATGACCAACATACCGGAAAACTTAAAACGTAAATCTTCCTTCCTCACTCACCCTATCTTCAATAATTATCGCAGCGAAACAGAAATGATGCGTTATATGAAGAAATTAGAGGTGAAGGATTTATCACTCAACAGAGCTATGATTCCACTTGGCAGTTGCACCATGAAATTGAATGCTGCAGCCGAAATGATGCCAATAAGTTGGGCCGGTTTCCAAGCCATTCACCCATTTGTTCCTGCCGATCAAGTGGAAGGTTACTTGGAAATGATTCACGAATTGGAAAACGACTTGATGAAGATAACCGGTTTTGCCGGTGTCAGCTTGCAACCTATGTCCGGTGCATCGGGAGAATATGCAGGCTTATTGGTTATCCGCAGATATTTCGATGCCAACAATCAAGGACACCGTAATGTTTGCTTGATACCATCATCAGCACACGGCACCAACCCAGCTTCGGCAGCCATGGCAGGTTTGAAAATAGTTGTGGTAAAAGCTACCGAAGGCGGTGAAATAGACGTAGAAGACTTGAAGGCAAAAGCCGAAGAAAACAAAGACAATTTGGCATGCTTGATGATTACCTACCCTTCTACTCACGGAGTTTTTGAAGAAGCTATTTTAGACATTATTAATATAATACACGAAAATGGCGGTTTGGTATATATGGATGGTGCCAATATGAATGCCCAAGTCGGCTTGACAGGTCCCGGCTACATGGGAGCTGATGTTTGCCACTTGAATCTCCACAAAACCTTCGCTATGCCTCACGGCGGTGGCGGTCCCGGTGTTGGTCCTATTTGTGTATGCCAAAAATTAGTTGACTTTTTACCTAACCACACACAAGTAGAAGTTGGCGGAAAACAAGGCTCTGCCGTATCTGCCGCTCCATTCGGCTACCCGCTTTTGTTGCCCATCTCTTATGGTTATATAAAGATGTTAGGAGCAGAAGGATTGGCTATGGCTACCAAATATGCCATTTTGAATGCCAATTATATGAAGGCTCGTTTGCAAAATGCTTACAAGATATTATACACCGGCAAACACGGCATGTGTGCTCATGAAATGATCTTAGATTGCAATGCTTTCAGTTTGAGTGCTCAAGTCGGTGATATTGCCAAACGTTTGATGGACTATGGTTTCCATGCTCCAACAGTGGCCTTCCCTGTACACGGCACACTGATGGTTGAGCCGACAGAAAGCGAACCGTTGTCAGAAATGGACAGACTTTGCGATGCTTTGATTGCTATTAGAAAAGAAATTGCAGAAATTGAAAGCGGCAGTGCTGACAAAGACAACAATGTCATTATCAATGCACCGCACACCATGCAAGTAGTTTGTGCAGATGAATGGCAACTGCCGTATAGCCGTCAAAAAGCTGCTTTCCCAATGCCTCACAATGACAAATACTGGCCGACAGTATCTAAAATTGATGATGCATACGGGGACCGCAATTTAGTATGCCGTTTAAGTGAATAAACATTATTAACAATAATCTAAAATTAAATCATTATGAACATGAAAAAGTATTTAGCAGAAATGTTTGGAACCTGTGTATTGGTTCTTATGGGCTGCGGAACTGCAGTTAGTTTAAGTTGCGGTGTGGACACTGCATCGGTTGTCGGAACCTCCATGGCTTTCGGTCTTGCTGTAGTGGCAATGGCATATACCATTGGCGGCATCTCCGGTTGTCATATCAATCCTGCTATCACCTTCGGTGTATGGTTGTCAAAAAGAATGAGCGGTAAAGATGCTTTGATGTATATGCTTTTCCAAGTTATTGGTGCTATCATCGGCTCTGCCATTTTGTTCCTTTTAACCAGCAATGTGGAAAGTTTGAGCGGAACAGGTGCCAACCAATGCCAAGATGGTGTTAACATGGTAGGCGGCTTATTGGCAGAAATTTTCTTCACCATGGTATTTGTATTGGTAGTATTAGGTTCTACCGATTCAGAAAAAGGTGCAGGAAATTTTGCAGGATTGGCTATCGGCTTATCATTGATATTAGTACACCTTGTATGCATAAGATACACAGGCACATCTGTAAACCCTGCCCGTTCTATCGGACCGGCTATATTTGAAGGCGGTGCTGCTTTACAACAATTGTGGATATTCATTGTAGGACCACTTGTAGGTGCAGCATTGTCAGCAGGCATTTGGAAACTTATTGCTTGCCAATGTAAAAAAGCAGAATAAGCTTTTTATTAGTTGTCATATAAAAAAGGCGTGCTACAGCACGCCTTTTTGTGTTTTTCGACAATATTCACTCAATTTTAACCTATTCTAAAATACTTATTGCTCAAACTTGCCGATTTTTTTCATTGTAAATCTGTTCGTTATATGTTTATAGTTTGAATAATAAAATAAAATAAAATAAAATAAAAAATAGAATAAAAAAAATTATTACTTACTTTTTAATATATTGATCTAACTGTTTTTTTAATCTAGGATTTACAGATTTCATTTTTAAAAAAGAAGATTTATAAGTAGAAAAATTTGGAGAACTAGTCTTAAAATTTCCATCTTGTAAAATAAAACATTGTTCAGAATTATTATCTTTATTAAAAAAAGAAAAAGAATCAATACTATAAGACATAATAGATTTTTGTTCATCAGGAAATTCTTTTAAAATACTTGTTTCATCAATATCACCAATTAATACTTTTTCATCAATTTCATCATCATAATTTTCATTTAAAGTTTGTTTTGTTTCATTATGTTTAATTTTAATTGGACTTAATATTTGATTTGGTTTATTTTCTTCTAATAATTCAAAATCTGATATTGTTATTTTTTTTTCTATTTTTATATTTTCTTCTATATCATTTGAACCTATACTTTTTATATCATTATTTTCAAAAAGTAAAATTTCATTTTCTGAATTTTTTGAATTATCAATTCCTAAAATTTCATATATTATATTATTTGAATTTATTTCTTTTTCAAATGATGGATTTATTTCTAAATATTTATAATAATATTCTTTAATATCAATTTTAATTTTATCACTTTTATTTATTATCTCTTTTATTGATAATTGAAATGTATTTTTTTTATCATTTTTTAAAGGATATTCCTTTAATTCTTTTAAAAAATTTAAAA
>JAEEGF012037054.1_pt1 | contig 15682 bp, 14 predicted proteins | sample 9134171 | NCBI WGS metagenome assembly JAEEGF01 (sample SAMN16246542, study PRJNA631951) | gut metagenome | biome: gut microbiome; feature: rumen; material: AP-attached | host: Bos | place: Iran: Karaj | collected 2018-10 | reverse complement strand
GCCCGAGGGAGCTTTACGGAGGCTTCACCATGATCCGTGCCGCATCGCTTGAGTACGGCGGGATCATCAACGCAATGGAAAAGGGCGATTTCTATGCATCCCAGGGCCCCCTGATCCACGGTTTTTCCTTCGAGGACGGTCTTTTCAAAGTGGATTGTTCCCCTGCGAAAATGATCTTCCTCACGAACAGCGGGCGGAGAAACTGGAGAAAATCGCTCAAAACCGCGGAGACCGGACTGGTCACCCATGCAGAGTTCCCGCTTCTTCCGGAGGATCTGTACGTACGGCTGACCGTCGTTGATGAGGCAGGCCGCAGCGCCAACACACGCGCCTATTTCCGTGAAGAATTTACCGATACGCCGGCTGCCGTTCCCGACATTCTTCACCGGACGATCGGATAAGGAGCACAGAAAATGACGATCGAAGAACTACTGGAAAAACCGTACTGGCTCATCGACATTCTGCCGGAAAGAGTGCCGGCGGATTCTGCCGGGCAGTACTTTGCCGTGGAAAAGTATTTCCTCGGGAAGAAACAGCTGGCCGCCGTAAAAGACAGACACATAGGCCTCATCCTCCGGCTGAATTGCTATATGGAGCTTCTTTTTGGAGAGGAAGGGGAGCGAAACCCCGATCCGGCGAAGATCGCCGGGGCGATGCGCAGCGAAGCGGTCTGGCTCAGGACCGGTGATGCGCTGATCATGTCCGAACCGGACGACCTCTGCATGACTTTGTATAACCCGGATGAAGCGCTTCTTCAGCTGGTCCGCACCCTGGCGGCCTCGGAAGGCCTCTATGTCTGGAAAGGCACGGAATCATGAGAGAATTCACGGAAAAGGATCTGGTCCGGAAGAAAGACGCGCCTTCGCGCCTTGTCTATCACGGCGGCGCGCTGCCGTATTTTTCTTTTGCGCCTTTTGATGAACGGGGACTCATAAACGCCTTCACGACAAAGAAAGGCGGGATCAGCACAGGGTATTTTGAAGAGCTCGATCTGGGTCTCTCACTGGAACCCATGGAGATCCTGAGAGAAAACTACCTGCGGGCGGCAGAAGCTTTGGACGTCGATCCGATGAAACTCGTTTCATCCTGGCAGACCCATACGACAAATGTTCGCCGCATGACGGCGGAGGATGCGGGAAAAGGACCCTTCCGGAATCGCGATTACAAGGACGTGGACGGGATGGTGACAGACGTTCCGGGGCTCACACTGGTCACCTATTACGCGGACTGTGTGCCGTTATACTTCTATGATCCCGTGCACCGCGCCATCGGCCTCTCGCATTCCGGCTGGAAGGGCACCGTCGGCCGCATGGGAGAGAAAACGGTACGGAAGATGCAGGAATGTTTTGGTACGGATCCCAAAGAGCTTCTGGCGGGCATCGGACCTTCCATCTGCCGGGGCTGCTATGAAGTCTCGGAGGATGTCGCAGAGGCCTTCCGCCAGAACTTCCCGATGGAAGAATGCGGATCGATCCTCTTCACCGGGAAGGCGCCCGGCAAGTATCAGCTGGACCTCTGGGAGGCGAACCGCCGGGTCATGCTTTCGGCGGGCATCCCTGCCGAAAACATTTTCGTGACGGATATCTGCACCAAATGCAATGCGGATCTTCTCTATTCACACCGTGTTATGGGCACGAAACGAGGCATTCAGGCGGCCTTTTTCGGACTCCCGGAAGAGAAAAAGACAGAAGAGAAGCCCAGGGACTCACGGAAGAAACAAAAATCCTGCGGGGCGGTGGTCTTCCGGGACACGGATTCCGGCAGGGCGTTTCTTCTGGTCAGGCAGCGGAAGGGCCACTGGTCTTTCCCGAAAGGCCACGTCGAAGGAAATGAAACGGAAGCGGAGACTGCAGGCCGGGAGATCCGTGAGGAGACGGCGCTCGGCGTTCAATTCTTCCCGGGTTTCCGGAGGGAATACACCTACGAGAAAATGCCAGGTGTATGGAAGACCGTGGTGTTCTTCCTTGCGAAGCCTTGTGGAGGAACGCTCCGCTTCCAGAAAGAAGAGCTTCTGGACGCAGGCTGGTTTACCGAGAAGGAAGCCGGGGAGCAGATCACGTTTGAGAGAGACCGGAAGATTTTCCGGGAGGCAGTGGAATTCCTGAACGGGAAAGCACTCGTACCTTGACGGAAACGCCGGTTTTCTGATATATTTTCTTGGTTACGGTCCACGAACGGAAGTTTTTCCGTACGCCTTACAGGCTCTGGGCCGTATCCTTATGTGACAGGAGTGTTTTGAAATGCTTTGGTTTATATTTGCGCTGATCTGTGTGCTGGGCTGGGGCCTTGCGGACCTGTTTTATAAAAAGGGAACGGACGAGAACGATCGTTATTCCCACCTGAAGATCGCCGTCTGGGTCGGTCTCGTCATGGGCGTCGTTTCACTCATTCTGCTTCCGTTCTCGGAAAGCCGGATGAACGGCGGTTCGCTCCTTCAAAACGCGGTCAAATACCTGCCCGCATCCCTTGGCTACATCATTTCCATGGTGATCGGCTATGCCGGACTCCGTTATCTGGAACTGTCCATCGTGTCGCCTGTGCAGAATGCCTCCGGCGCGCTGTCCATGATCTTCATGCTGGTCTACTTCATGATCGTGGGCCGCATCGCGGACTTCTGGGAAGAGTTCTCGGTGCTGGACGTCATCGGCACCGTTCTCATCATCATCGGCGTCATCTGGCTTGCGGTGGCAGAGCATAAGCTTGCGCGCAAGGAGTCGGAAGAGATCCTTCAGGCCGCCGATCCGGAAGAGGCAAAGAAATACCGGAAGTACCGCTACGGCGCACTGGCGCTTCTGTTCCCGATCCTGTACTGCGTGTTCGACACCATCGGCACGGCGGCGGACGGCATCATTCTGGACGGGGAGGCCGGACTCGGTCTCGGCGAGATCGACGTTCTGGTTCTTTACGGACTGACCTTCTTTGTTGCCGCTCTGGGCTGCTTCATTTTCCTCTGGATCAGGAACAAGAAGCCCTACAATCCCTTCGCGTTCCGGACGGAAGGCAACAAGGCGCTGGCCTCTGTCGCGGAACAGTTCGGACAGATCTTCTACGTGTTTGCAATGGCGCGGAATCCGGTGCTTGCGGCCCCCATGGTGGCTTCCTACTGCATCGTTTCCGTCATTCTCTCCAGGATTTTCCTGAAAGAGAAGATCAAGACCAGTCAGGCCATTTCCATCGTGATCGTCATCGCCGGCATCGTGATCCTCGGCATCGCGGAAGGCCTGGCGGAGATCGGGGAATGAGTCAGCTTCGAACAGGTACGCCCGGCGGCATGACCGCCGGGCTTTTGTTTTTTGACGGTATTATTATGTAGATTAACAGTTGCCAGTTTGAGATTTATATGTAATAATAACATTAACTGTAAGTGCGGGCAGAGCGGCTCCTTGGCTTCACCGCACATGACTCACTGAAGATTTATTCACTGGGAGGGAGCGTCCATTGAAAATCACATTTCGCGGAGGCGTGCATCCGAAGGAGAAAAAAGAACTTTCGTGCAATGCGCCGCTCCGGCTTTTTGACCCCAAGGGGGAAATGGTCTTTCCTTTGTCCATGCACATCGGAAAGCCTGCAAAGCCGGTCGTCAAGAGAAATGATCTTGTACTGGCCGGCCAAGTCATTGCCGAGGCGGACGGTTTCATTTCCGCCAACGTCATCTCATCCTGTTCCGGCAAAGTGAAAGCAGTCGAAAAGCGGCGGACGATCTCCGGCGCGCTCTTGGACTGCATCGTCATCGAAAATGACGGTCTCTTCACGGAAGTGGAAGGGATCGGGCAGGAGAGAGACGTTTCGAAACTCACGAATGCGGAGATCGTTCAGGCGGTCAAAGACGCCGGCATCGTCGGTCTTGGCGGCGCGGGTTTCCCCACGAACGTCAAACTGATGCCGAAGAATCCGGACGCCATCCGTTTCGTCATCGCCAACGGCGCGGAGTGCGAGCCTTATCTGACTTGCAACGACCGGCTCATGCAGGAAAACGCGTCGGAGATCCTGGACGGTCTTGAGATCATGCTCCGCCTTTTCCCGAATGCGGAGGGCGTGGTCGGCATTGAGAAGAACAAGCCCGAAGCGATCCGTACGATGCAGAAAGCGGCCGAGGGGCGTGAACGCATCCGCATCCTGCCGCTGAAGACCAAATACCCGCAGGGCGGCGAGCACAACCTGATCCAGGTCGTTACCGGCGCGGATTATCCCGTCACCATGCTGCCTGCAGACGTCGGATGCATCGTTTCCAACGTCGGCACCATCTATGCCGTGAACCGCGCGGTCCGTTTCAGCGAACCGCTGTTCAAGCATGTGATGACCCTGACGGGCGAAGCGGTCGCCGAGCCCTGCAATCTCATCGTCCGTGACGGCACCATCGTCCGGGAGATCCTGGAAGCCAACGGCGGTCTTAAGGAGGGCGTCGAACTGAAAAAAGTGCTGGCGGGCGGCCCCATGATGGGCTTCGCGCTGGGCTCTCTGGACGTCCCGGTCGTGAAGACCACGAACGGTCTCACGATGCTTTCGGAAGACGGCTTCGAGAATGCCGGAAAGCAGCAGACGGCATGCCTTCGCTGCGGACGCTGCACCTCGGTCTGCCCGACAGGCCTTCTTCCGGAACTCATGGCGGAAGCGGCCGAACTCAAAGATTACGAACGTTATGAGAAGAAGCTGTACGGACTCGAATGTGTCCAGTGCGGCTCCTGTTCCTTCATCTGTCCTGCAAGAAGGCCTCTCACGGAAACCTTCAAGCGGGTGAAAGCGGAGATCATGGCCGCGAAGCGTGCGAAACAGGCGGGAGGTGCAAAATGAACGAGAAGCTGCACATTTCCTCCGGCCCGCATGTAAGAAGCGGGTGGACCACCCAGAAGATCATGTTCACGGTCGTTCTGGCGCTTCTGCCGGCGACGGTCGTGGGTGTCATCGTGAACGGCTGGAAGGCGCTCTTCGTCATTCTGGCTTCCGTTGCGGCAGCGGTCCTTTCCGAAGCCCTTTTTGATCTCGTCACCAAGAGACCTCCGACTTGGAAAGACGGCTCGGCGGTCGTGACCGGCCTCATGCTGGCGTTGACGCTTTCCGCGGATACGCCCGCGCACATCGCGGCGATCGGCGCGGTCTTCGCGATCATCGTCGTCAAATGTGCCTTCGGCGGCCTTGGAAAGAACTTCATCAACCCCGCGCTTGCGGCCCGGTGCTTCCTTCTGATCTCGTTCCCCGGCTCCATGACGAAGTTTTTGGTGGACGGCGTCAGCGCGCCGACCCCGATCGCGGAACTCGCCGCCGGCAAGGCCGTCAACATCACGTCGATGTTCCTCGGCACGTCCAACGGCATCATCGGAAGCTCCATCATCTGCCTCCTGATCGGCGGTCTGTTCCTGTGGGCGCTGGACATCATCAAAGGCCAGATCTGGATCTCTGTCCTGGTCGGCTTCATCCTGTTCCTCGGCATCTTCGGCGGACAGGGATTTGACCCGAAATTCCTTGCGGCGCATCTCTGCGGCGGCGGCGTGGTCCTCGGCGCTTTCTTCATGGCGACAGACTACTGCACATCGCCCGTAAGCCGTCTCGGCCACACGATCTACGGCGGGATGATCGGCATCATGGGCGCGATGTTCCGCGTATTCGGAACGGCAGCGGACTCCTTCAGCTATTCGATCATCATTGCGAACCTCTTCGTGCCGCTCATCGATCACTTCATCATTTCCAAGCCTTATGCCTTCCGTAAACATGCGGAGAAGGTTAGAAGCGGCGAGACCAAAAAGCCGCTTTCCGAGCGGATCCCGAGGCCGGTCGTCGTCTTAACGGCGACGGCGCTCATCGCGGGACTTGCGCTGTCGGGCGTCTACATGCTGACCAAGGACCGGATCGAGGCGGAAAAGGCAGCCAAGGAAATGGAAGCCTACAGAACGGTCGTTCCGGGCGCGGAGACATTTGAAAAACTGGCAGCGGTGGAAGAGTTCAAGGGGGAGGTCTACGGCACGTCCTTCGGACGCGTCTACATCAACGAAGCCGTGGCCGGAAAGGATGACACTGGCAACACCGTCGGCTATGCGGTTTCCGTGACCAGCTCGGAGGGCTACGACGGAGATCTGACCCTCTCCGTCGGTATCGGCATGGACGGCGCGATCACCAGCATTTCCTTTACGGAGCTTCATGAAACGCCCGGAAAGGGAATGCTTGCCGGAGAACCGCTCTTCATGGATCAGTTCAAGGGCCGGAACGTCACGTCATTTAAACTTCTGAAGGACGGCGGCAGCACCAAGGAGAATGAGATCGACGGCGTCTCGGGCGCGACGATCACATCCAAGGCAGCCGTCAACGCGGTGAATGCCGCTTTGGACTTCTATCACAAATCGATCGCAGGAGGTGGACGATGAATAAATACGTCGAACGGCTCTATAACGGTCTGATCAAGGAAAACCCGACATTTGTCCTGATGCTCGGCATGTGCCCGACGCTCGCGGTTTCCACGCGTGCCATGAACGGCATCGCGATGGGACTCTCGACGATGGCGGTGCTGATCCTTTCGAACCTGGTCATTTCGCTCCTCCGGAAAGCCATTCCCAACGAGGTCCGGCTTCCCGCGTACATCGTCATCGTGGCTTCACTGGTTACGGTGACGGAGCTTCTCATCGAAGCGTACCTTCCGAGTGTATATGAGACCCTGGGCATCTACATTCCGCTCATCGTGGTGAACTGCATCATTCTGGGACGCGCCGAAGCCTACGCGAACAAGCATTCCGTCGGGCTGTCGGTCATGGATGCCATCGGCATGGGACTGGGCTTTACTGTCGCGCTGACACTGGCCGGACTTCTCCGTGAAGTCCTCGGCAACGGCACGGCCTTCGGCCTTCAGATCTTCCCAGAGAGCTGGGAACCCGTCGCCATCTTCGTGCAGCCGCCGGGAGCCTTCCTGGTCATTGCGCTCTTCATCATCATCATGAACGCGATCGGCATCAAGACACGGCAGCGGAAACTGGTGGAAATGAATGCCTGCGACGGATGCTGCGCAAACTGCGCCAAGGTCTGCAACAAAAATGAGGAGGGCAAAGAATCATGAAATCTCTGATCCTCATCGTCATTTCCGGCGCGTTGATTAACAACGTCGTGTTGAACCAGTTCCTCGGCATCTGCTCCTTCCTCGGCGTTTCGAAGCAGATGAAGGCATCCGCCTCCCTGGGCGGCGCCGTCATTTTCGTCATCACGATCGCCTCTGCGGTCTCAAGCCTCTTGTACACCTATGTGCTCGCGCCTCTTGGCATGACCTTCATGAAGACCATCGTCTTCATCCTCGTCATCGCGGCGCTGGTGCAGATCGTGGAAATGTTCCTGAAAAAGAAGTCCCCTGCGGTCTATCAGTCCCTGGGCATCTTCCTTCCGCTCATCACCACGAACTGCGCGGTCTTGGGCGTGGCGCTCACCAATGTGCAGAGCGGCTACAATTTCCTTGAGTCGGTGCTTTCCGGCTTCGGCACGGCCGTCGGTTTCACGATCGCGATCGTCCTTCTGGCCGGCATCCGCTCCAGGATCAATGAAGAAGACCTTCCGAAGCCGCTTCGCGGCGCACCGGTCGTTCTCATCGCGGCAGCCCTGATGTCCATCGCTTTCATGGGCTTCTCGGATCTCGCGTTTTAAGGAGGGGCCGGATGGAAACGATTCTGATCACAACAGCAGTCATTACAGTCATAGGCCTCATCGTGGGCATCGGCCTGGTGTTTACCGGCAAGAAGTTCCGCGTCGAGGTCGACGAGAAGGAAGTGGCGGTCCGTGAGGCGCTTCCGGGCAACAACTGCGGCGCCTGCGGCTATGCGGGCTGCGACGCCATGGCGGCGGCCATCGCGAAGGGCGAAGCGCCCGTGAACGGCTGTCCGGTCGGTGGAAATCCGGTGGCGGCGATGATCGCCTCCATCATGGGGACCGAAGCAGGCGAGATCGAGCGGAAGGTTGCCTTTGTCAAGTGCAAAGGCACCTGCGAAGTCACGAAAAACCAGGGTGAATTCTATGGCGTCAAGGACTGCGTGAGCGTGGCCTTGAACGGAATCCGTACCAGCGCGTGCGACTACGGCTGCCTGGGCTACGGATCCTGCGAGAAGGTCTGCCCCGAGAAAGCCATCCGTGTCGTGGACGGCTGCGCCGTCGTCAACCCGGAGCGCTGCGTCGCCTGCGGACTCTGCGTCAAGACCTGCCCGAAGGGACTGATCGAACTGGTGCCCTACGACAAGAAGGTCCGCGTCCAGTGCTCCAACAAAGACATGGGTGCCATCGTCCGCAAGGTCTGTTCCGCGGGCTGCATCGGCTGCGGCATCTGCGCGAGAAAGTGCCCCGCGGAAGCCATCAAAGTCGAGAACAATCTGGCGCACGTCGATTATGCGAACTGCGTCCAGTGCCAGGCCTGCGCGACGGCCTGCCCGGCGAAAGTCATCACCGTACCCGAAGAAGCAGGAGAGGAGGCCGTAAATGGATAAGCAGAGAAGTCTGATCAAAACGATCGTCTCCGTGGCGCTCGTGGTCGGTTTTGCCTTGTTCGTTGCCGGCATTCTGAGCGGCAAAGATCTGATGTATCATCTCAAGAACCGTGACAAGATCGGCCCGCTGACCCGTGAAGACGTGAACTACCAGAAGGCGGATCCGGTCACGCCCTCCGGAAAAGACGGCACGGCGAACGCCAACGATTACAAGACCATGTATCCTGAGATCGTGACCACGATGAAGGATAATGCGAAGAACGAGTACGTCACGGATTATCTCGAACAGGATCCGTATCTCGTGAATATTTACGAGGGATTCGGCTTTGCAAAAGACTACGGCAGCGCCCGTGGACATGAATACACGCTTGAGGATGTTGCGAAGACGCAGAGACCCCACGCGCTGGCCAACTGCCTGACCTGCAAATCGCCCAACTTCGCGAAACTTGTGAACGACATGGGCGTGGAAGCCTATAAGATGGACTTCAACGAGGCCATGGCGCTGATGGAAGAAGCCGTCAGCTGCTATACATGCCACGGAAATGAAGCCAATGATTCCGGCAAACTTGTGGTCACGCACAGCTATGTCACGACGGCGCTCGGCGAATCCTACGCCGGGATCGATCCTTCGGTGCTGTCCTGCGGCCAGTGCCACATCGAGTATTATTTCACCCCGACGGACAAAGAGACCATGATGCCCTATCACGACGTGGCATCCATGGATCCCGAAGCCATTCTGAAGTTCTACGATGAAATGGAGCTTCCGGACGGAACGGTCGGTTTCTATGACTGGATCCAGCCTTCCACGGGCACAAAGATGCTCAAGGCGCAGCATCCGGAAATGGAGACCTTCCTTCTCGGCAAGCACGCAGGCACCTTAAACTGCGCAGACTGCCACATGGAGATCGTCATGACGGAAGAGGGCCAGGTCTACATGAGCCATGACCTGGTGAGTCCGCTGAAAAATGAGGCGCTGCTCACGACCTGTTACGTCTGTCACAAGGACGTCAGCGACATGAAGGCCTTCGTGCAAAGAATACAGGACCGCGTGACCGCCAAAGAGACCGAGGTCGGAAACCGTCTGTCCGCATTCAAGGACGCGCTGGCGGCTGCTGTCTCGGAAGGCAAGATGACGGAAGAAGAACTCGACGCGGTGCGGAAACTGCACCGTGAAGCACAATGGTTCTTCGATTTCTGCTACGTGGAAAATGCCGAAGGCGCCCACAACTCCGATCTGGCATTCAGGTGTCTGGATCTTTCCGAAGCGCGTATTTCAGAAGGCATGCAGCTTCTGGGCATCATCGAATAAGCGAAAGGAACGCCGATGAAAAAGCTGTGGAAGTTTCTGACTTCCATGAAATTTGCCGTCATACTTCTGGTGATCCTGTCCCTTGCTATGGCAGGGGGCAGTTTCATTACGCAGAACCAAAGCTTTGAATGGTATGCCGAACAGTATTCCGAGCGGACCGCCACGGTCATTTTCGCGCTCGGGCTGGACGACATCTTTCACAGCTGGTGGTTCTTCGCGCTGTTCGCCATCCTGTGCCTGGACCTTCTGTTCTGTAACGTCACAAAGCTTCCGAATCTCATCCGGAGAGCAAAGGCTGCCGCAAAGCCGAAGGCCGGCGTGTTCGGACCGTTCGTGTCCCATATCGGCATGCTGCTTCTCATCATCGGCTTCGTTCTGGGGCAGGTGACCAAGGAAGAATGCACGGTCTACGGCTTCAAGGGGGAGACCAAAGCGGTCTGCGACACGGGGATCCAGGTGACGATCGAAGACTTCGAGGTCAGTTTCAACGAGGATGATTCCGTCAGCCAGTATACCGTGTCTCTTCAAGCTTCAGACGGGGAGAAGAGCGCGTCCGGGACAGCTTCGGTCAATCATCCCGTGAAGCTTCTGGGCTACAAATTTTACCAGAATTCCTTTGGTTATACCGTCATGGCACGTGTGACAAAAGGCGGCGAGCTGCTTCAGGAAGGACGCATCATTGCCGGTTCGGGCTTCCGGATCCCGGGTAACGACAATCTTTCCGTGGTCTTCAACGCCTTCTATCCCGACTACATTTTCATCGACGGATCCGGGCCTGCCACACAGTCCGGCGTCATGCGGAATCCGGGCTGTCTTTATACGGTCTACTACGGCGAGACGGTCCTGGGCATGAACGTGCTGCTCTCGGGAGAACGGATCAAGATCGATGATTATGAAGTATTCCTGGAAGATCCAGGGTATTATACGATCCTTCAGGTGAAGAGAGACTCCTTCGTCTGGCTTGTGTTTGTAGGCGGCATCATTCTTCTGGCCGGGCTGTTCCTTTCCTTCTACGTGAAACCGCTGTCCCTTCAAAACGGCGAGAAACAGAAGACGGAACCCAAAGAAGAGCAAGAAGTGAAGGAGAACGAAAATGCTTCTGACCATTGAAAATATTCTGTTCACGGCGGCGTTGATCATTTACGTCGTGACGATGCTCCTTTATTTTCTGTTTGCGGTCACGAAGAAGGATTTCTTCGCGAGGATCGCGCTGATCACGGAAATCTCGGGCCTTGTGCTGCACCTTGCGGCCATCGTGATCCGCGGCATTGCGGCGCACAGACTGCCCTTGACGAACCAGTATGAGTTCGCCAGCGCATTTGCTTTCGGACTCTGCCTCGTGACACTGATCTTCAGCCTGAAGTTCAAGTTCCGCGCGCTCGGGGCTTTTGCGATGCCGCTGGTGATCCTGATCATCGGTTACGCGGCGATGCAGAGCAAAGAAGTCCATGAACTCATGCCGGCGTTGAAAAGCAGCTGGCTGGGGATCCATGTGTCCACGGCCATCATTGCCTACGGCGCGTTTGGACTGGCTTTCGTGCTTTCGATCGTATACCTTCTGAGGGACAAGATGAAAGAGGGCGGCTTCCTTGCAAAGCACACGCCGCCGAAGGAAAAGCTGGACCTCATCGCCTATCGGTCGATCTGCCTGGGCATGCTGTTTTTGACTTTTACGATGATCACCGGCGCGATCTGGGCCGAGCAGGCCTGGGGCAGCTATTGGTCCTGGGACCCCAAAGAAACCTGGTCTCTGGTCACCTGGCTCATCTATGCAGTCTATCTGCATTTCCGGCTTGTCTGGAAGAAAAAAGGCAAATTCTGCGCCATTTTCGCGATACTGGGATTCATTGCCGTGCTGTTCACCTACGTCGGCGTGAACACCTTCCTTCCCGGCGTGCACAGTTATAAATGACCGGGTGTGCTGAAAGGTTCCGCGAAGTACAGTTTCTGAAAGACCATAGGAAAGACGCCGGGCGATACGCTTTGACCCCGGCGTCTTTCTATGTTATGATAGTCAGACCAAATAACAGTTTATGAGGTGATTTCATATGATCATGGATCCGGCAGCTGTTCCGCATGTGGTCCTCACAGGCCACAACCTGACGCTTGAGTGCATGGTAGCAGTTGCGCGTTTTCACGCGGAAGTCTCTGTCTCCGACGAGGCGGTTCAGGCCATGCAGGCTTCCAGGGAGCTTGCAGAGAAGATCGACCGGGAAGGCAGGGCTGCCTACGGCATCACGACCGGTTTCGGAGAATTCCAGAATATAGCGGTTCCGAAGGAATTGTCGGACCGTCTGTCCACCAATCTGATCCTGAGCCATTGCACCGGCTCGGGAGATCCTTATCCCGAAGAAGCCGTCCGCGGCATGATGCTTCTAAGGGCCAATGCGCTCGCAGGAGGCTATTCCGGCGTCCGTCCGCTTTTGGTCGAGATGCTCGTGGACATGCTCAACAAAAATGTGATCCCGGTCGTTCCACAGAAGGGTTCACTGGGCTCTTCCGGTGACCTTGCCCCGCTTGCGCATATGACACTTCCCATGCTCGGAAAGGGAGAGGCGTTCTTCGGCGGCGTCCGGATGAGCGGCGCTGAAGCGATGAAGAAGGCCGGCATTCCGACTTTGGAAAACCTGGTCGCCAAGGAAGGGCTCGGTATGACGAACGGCACCTGCGTGATGACCGCCGTCGGCGGACTGGCGCTTTACGATGCGATCTGCGCCTGCCAGCTTTCCGACGTCCTGGCGTCATTATCCATGGAAGCGCTGACGGTCCAGCTTGAAGCCTTTGAACCCAGGATCCACGCGGTCCGCGGCCAGCTCGGACAAATGACGGTCGCAGCGAACCTGGTCCGCCTCCTCGAAGGTTCTGAGATCGTGATGCACGCCCAGAAAGAACGGGTGCAGGATGCCTACGCGCTGCGCTGCGTTCCGCAGGTCCACGGCGCCTGCCGCGACGCGCTGGAGTACGTGCTTCAGAAAGTCCGGATCGAGCTGAACGCGGTCACCGACAATCCGCTTCTGTTTCTGGAAGACGAGAGTGTGATCTCCGGAGGCAATTTCCACGGCGAACCGATGGCGCTGCCCTTTGACTTCCTCGGCATCGCGGCGGCCGAGATCGCGGACATCTCAGAGCGCCGTATCGAGCGTATGGTGAATTCCGACCTGTCCTGCGGCCTGACGCCGTTCTTGACCACGGAGCCGGGCATCAACTCCGGTTTTATGATCGTGCAGTACGCAGCGGCCTCCATGGTCAGCGAGAACAAGATCTATGCGCATCCGGCTTCCGTCGATTCCATCAGTAGTTCCGCGAATCAGGAAGACATCGTTTCGATGGGCACCACCGCGGCCCGCACCGCCCGCATGATCGTGGACAACGTCCTGGACGTCCTGGGAGATGAGCTTCTCACGGCCTGCCAGGGCATCGATATCCGAAGAAGAGAAGGCTCGCACGGTCAGGGTATCTCGCCGGTGCACGAGGCTATTTATCAACATGTGCGTGAGAAGATCGCTTTCTACGAGATCGACCGCGAAATCGCGCCGGATATCCGGGAAGCTGCGCGGATGGTCCGCTCCGGCGAGATCCTCCGGATCGTGAAAGAATTCTTCCCTGATTACGATTAAGGGAGTTACGGCAGTACTCAAATAAACTGCAGCATAAGATGAACACATTTTTAGATCTTGCTTCGGACACCTCAGGAGTCCTTCCGGGCGGCTGGTTCGGTGATTTTCTTCGCAATACGGCCTGGCCGATGGAGCCGCCGAAGCCCTATGGCTGGTTCCACCTGGGCTTTGTGCTGGTCTTCGGCGCGCTGTCCGTGTTCCTCGCGCTTCGAATGACTAAAGCCTCCGACCGGAAGTTCCGCGCCGTACTGGCCTTCTGCGGCTTCTTCCTGATCCTCACGGAGATCTACAAGATCTCTTTCTACGTGTACGCGATCGACACGCCCGTGCCCATCGGTCAGTTCAAATGGTGGGTCTTCCCCTTCCAGCTCTGCTCGGTGCCGATGTATTTCTGTCTCCTCGGGGCTTTTCTGCCGGAAGGCAGATTTCGCCGTGCCGCGCTGGACTTTATGGCGATCTTCAACCTGATGAGCGGCGCCGTGGCATTTACCGAACCCTCCGGTCTGAATCATTCATACTGGACGCTGACGCTCCACGCCTACGTCTGGCACATGATGCTGGTCTTTGTTGGACTTATGATCGCTTTCCGCCCGGAAATGCAGTGGAAGATCAAAACTTACTGGCGTGCGGTCATCGTTTTTCTGTGTCTGTCTGTGATCGCCTTCTGCATCAACCTGATCTTCTGGAAGGCAGCGGATGGCGACATCAACATGTTCTACGTCGGTCCGAGGGAGAACCCCATCATCGTTTTTAAGGATATCGCAAAAAACTATGGCTGGTACGTCTGTACACCGATCTACCTCTTTGCGCTGTCGCTCGGCGCCTTCATCTTCTTCATGCTGATGAAAGGAGTCAATGCGCTCCGCGCGAAGAGGGCGGCCGGGAAGGCCGATAAGGGCAGGTGATATTTTCCTATGTCAGAGAAGGGAAAAAAACGGATCATCCTGATGGCATTACTGTACCGATACGGAGGGATCTTTCTCATTCTGACCCTGAGTATATTGCTTGGCGTGCTCCTGTCTTCGAAGAACGCTTTTCTGATCACTTTTGGGACAGGAATGATTCTCTATGGCACATACTGGTTTTTGGGATACCGTCTACAATGGCGTCATGTGTTTTGCGCTTATCAGGAAGCCCGCAAGGAAAAAATGACTCCGGAACAATGTGATTGGAACAGATTCCCGAAAAAAGAAGGGTACGGGGTGCCTCTGATACTGTATCTCATTGGAAGCGGATGCATTGTTGTTGGACTGATCTTTGGATAAATGGACGAAAGCGTTGTTTCGTCTGATTTTACAGTTCTGAATAAAAGGGACTCCCGGAAGCAGGTCTTGAGGGAGTCTCTTTTTATGGTTTTTATGAGAACTTATGAAGGATACAGGGGGAGTTTCTGTACTCTTGGCGTCTGTTCACCCTTCGATCTTCTTTGTGATCTCGCCGTACAGATCGGCGGCCTCTTTGAGCACACGCTCCAGGATGCCCTGACCCTTCGCCTTGTATTCCGCGACGAAGGCCTCATCTTTGATGGAGCCGAGGTTAATGAGGACGTTCAGCCAGGCGCCCTGGACGGCGGACTGGAAGGAGAGGACGGAAACACCGAGGTCGGAGGCGGAAGTCTCGTTGAAGCCGACGGAGAGGAGAGAGCGTGTGAAGGCAATTGCCTCTTCGCAAAGTTCCATCATTTCCAAAGGCGTCTTGGTGCAGCCCTTGAGGCCTTCCTGGATCGCACTGCGGCGCGCGGCTTTCTCTTCGTCGGTGTCGCGCGGCATGCCGTAGGCTTTCGAAACAACGTTGAAGGCCAGTGTGTCGCGATGCATGACGTCCAGGAAACGCTCCTTGAGATCCATGCATTTCGCCTGGACAGCAAATGCATTTTCCGAAAAGGCGGCGTACTTCTTTCTGCCCTGCGTGAGACCCGCGACCATGGCGGTCAGCGCGGAGCCGATGGCACCGTAGAGCGCCGCGACGGATCCGCCACCCGGAGCAGGCGCGTCGGAGGCTACGAGATCCGCAAAGCCGCGGACAGTGAGATCGGAGAGTTCCGGTTCTTTGACCTTCGGCTGAAGGCCCTGCGCCAGATCGATCAGATGATACTCAATGACTTGCTTCTTGCAGTCGAAATCTTTGATGTTGAAGTAGTATTCCGCAGCATCCGCCAAGGCTTTTGCCGGCGTAAGGCCGACCAGCTCGCTTTCCACGATGTGCGTGCCCCAGCGCTCCGCAAGGGTCTTGACCGTCTCATAGACCAGCCAGAGCGGGGTGTCTTCGTAATTTACCATGTTGACGGAGACCTGCGTCATGCCGCGGTCCTC
>JAEEGF011295903.1_pt1 | contig 15682 bp, 12 predicted proteins | sample 9134171 | NCBI WGS metagenome assembly JAEEGF01 (sample SAMN16246542, study PRJNA631951) | gut metagenome | biome: gut microbiome; feature: rumen; material: AP-attached | host: Bos | place: Iran: Karaj | collected 2018-10 | reverse complement strand
CGTGTGCTCCAGCGCTTCGTAGCCCGCGCAGATTTCCTCGGTAATCGTAAACGACAGAGCCCCGTCCCGCCGGGGCGAGAGATATTCCATCTCCCCGATCTTGGAGCGCAGCAGGCGGCTGGGATGCAGGTCCGGATTGATCACGATCTTACGGAATCCGCGCAGTTGCAGGGCCCAGAATCCGCCCAGGGACAGCCCTACGATCAGGTCCGGCCGTTCGGCCTCGCAAATGCCTCGCAGCAGCGCCAGGGCCGCTTCCGGCTCGATCGGCACGTCCGGCGAGATCACCTCGCGGGGCCGCAGGAGCGTCCGGAGCGTATTGGCTGTCTTGTAGGCGCCCGACGACGCCAGGCCGTGGATGAACAAGACTTTCATCATCGATGGTTACGGTTTGGACTGGAAAAACGACAGGGGCACGCGCGCCAGGTAGATGCCGGCGCGGGCCTTTTTCTCGAAGCTGGACAGTTCCACTTCATTCTCCAGTTCGTGGGAGGAATAATAGACGACCCAGAGTTCGTCCCCGACCTGAAGGAAACCGGGATAGCTGTTGTCCCCGCCCGAGGGCAGGATCATCGCCGCGCTGAACCGGCCGTCCGCATTCCCCTTCCACAGGTAAGTCTTGTGCTCGCCGAAGACATAGGCGCGCCCGCCGGCGACGAGGGTCCCGTCTTCCAACACGATGAAGTCCGGACCGCCGATCTGGAAGTTCAGCGGCTTCAGGTCCCATTCCGTGAAGGGCGGCTGGCTGACGCCCCACCAGGCCATCTTGTCCTCACGCTCACGGCGGATAAGCATGCCCAGGCGCCCGTCCGGAAGCAGCCGCAGGGTGCTTTCGTTGGGGAATCCGCCCAGCCCGATCTCCGTCACGGCTTCGAAATGCAGGCCGTCGGTCGTCTTGTACAGGACCAGGTCCTCGCCCCCGACTTCGCCGTAACTGACGGTGTAGCCCGTGTCCCCGACCCAGGTCATGCGCCAGAACCAGTGCATGCCGGGCGCCGGATCATCCTTCACCACGACAGGCTCAGGGTCCGAAAAATGCCGCCCGTCCGCGCTGAAGGAGACCTGGGGAATACGGTCGGTAAGTTTCCGGTCCACGTAGACGGAGCCGCCCTGGATGACCATCAGGCGCCCGTCGGCGGTGACGGAAAGTTTCGGATCGCGCAGGTCATAACCCTCTTTGGAGAGCAGGGCGACGCTTTCCCAGCGCTGCCCGTCTTCCGAGCGCAGGATGCGGGTCTGGCCGGCGGCTATGCCGTTGCGGTCGAAGATGTGACTCTCAGCCTCGCGGAAGGACACATAATAGGCGTCGCGGAAACGCACGATTGAAGGGAAGGCGCTGTAGCGTTTCTCCCAGATGCGGTCGACGCTGTACGAGCCCGTGAAGGAACGGACGGCCTGGAAAGATTCGGCCTGCGCACCGTCGTCGGAAGCCGGTTTCCGGCCGCAGGAGAGCGCGCAGAGCAGCAGGGTGGCGAAAAGGAAGATTCTATTCATAAGGGACAAATTAATTCAGTCAGGGCAGCGGCGTCCAGGCCGTCGAAGTAACGGGGCGGGTCGGCGGCATCGATGCGGGCGCGGAGCGAGGCCGGATCATAGGGACAGCCGACGAGTGCCTGCGCCAGCTCCTCCGCGGGCCGGTTCCCCAGGAAATCGCCGCCGAACGAGAGCTCCGTCAGGATGCCGCGGGTAACGGTGAAACGGGCCTCCACGGTGCCGCAGGGGTACTTGGCCGCGCGCTGGAAATTGGTCTGGGGGGAACGGCCGAGGTTCCATTCGCGGGACGCGAACTTCTCCCGGGCGATGCGGTCGATTTCGGCCTGCTGTTCCGGTGAAAGGGTGATTTCCCCGTCGCCGTCCGCCAGGATGTCCTGCAGGGCGGCCTGGAGTTCGTCCAGGTCCCGATATTGGGGCAGGAGGGCCTTGAGGTTGGCGACGCGGCTGGGAACGGAGGGGATGCCGGCGGCCTGGGCCGGGACGGCTGCAGTCGGCTGGGCGGCCGCCATCTTGCTACCCGGCACGGTCAGGGCGCGGGAGAGCGTCTCCAGGTCCACGTCATAAAGCAGCGTCCCATGGACCATCAGCCGGTCGTGCCAGACGCGTTTGGCATAGCCGGACACTTTCCGGCCGCCGACCAGGATGTCGTTGCGCCCGCTCAGTTCCGCGGGGACGCCGAGCCGACGCAGGGCGTCGCAGAAGCAGTGCAGATATCCGGGATAGTCCCGCTCGAGGTCGGCGGAACGCCCCACGATCGTATAATTCAGGTTCTGCAGGTCGTGGTACACCGCCCCGCCGCCCGTCACCCTGCGCGCCAGGACGATGCCTTTTTTTTCCAGAAAAGCGAGGTTGACTTCGCCGTAGGCGTTCTGGTTGAGGCCGATGATGACCGAAGGCCGGTTGCGCCAAAGATAAAACACGGGCTCGTCCAGGGGCAGTTGCTCCAGGCAGAACTCGTCGAAAGCCATGTTCCGGTGCGGGTCGGTGCAGGGGTTGGTCAGATAGCGCATACTCCTTGCAAATTTAACAAGTGGCGGGTGAAAAACAAAGACTGCAAAAAGATTAATTAAATTTTTTAATAACTCATAAAATGTGTATCTTTGCGGGCGAAATAATGAAGCATAAACCATGAAGCAGTTGAACACGAAACTGATGCATCCCGCCGAGCAGATCGCCCTGATCATCGGCCGCATCTACCGCAGCGGCATGACGACCACCTCCGGCGGCAACCTGTCCATCATGGACGACAACGGAGACATGTGGATCACCCCTGCGGGCATCGACAAGGGTTCGCTGACCCCCGCCGACATCATGTGCGTCAAGGCCGACGGCAGCATCGTCGGCCCCCACCGCCCCTCTTCCGAATATCCTTTCCACCGGGCCCTCTACAAGATGCGCCCGCGCCTGCATTCCGTCATCCACGCCCATCCTCCGGGCCTGGTAACCTTCTCCATCGTCCACAAGATCCCGGACACGAGCATCCTGCCCCAGGCCCGCAATGTCTGCGGCCCGATTGGATTCGCCCCGTATGACGTGCCCGGCAGCGAAGCGCTGGGTGAGAAGATCGCCGCCGAGTTCCGGAAGAACCCCGAATACAAGGCCGTCATCATGGAGAACCACGGCGTCGTGCTGATGGGCGAGGACATCGCGGATGCCTACCAGCGTTTCGAGACCCTGGAGCTTTGCGCCCGTACACTGCTGAACGCCAACACCTTGGGCAAGCCGCATTTCCTGACGGAAGAGCAGCTGCAGTTCCACGAGAACCAGCTTTCGGCCCCCGTGGAGCATTATATGAACGTGGCCCATCCTTCCGACGAGCGCGCCATCCGCACCGAGATCTGCCGCATCGTCCGCCGCGCCTGCGACCAGCGCCTGATGAGCAGCTCCTACGGTACCGTTTCAATGCGCTGGCGGGGGAACGACTTCCTGATCACCCCGACCGGCGTGCGCCGCTGGGACATGGATGAGGAAGACATCGTCCAGGTGAAGGACGGGATGGCCGAGGCCGGCAAGACCCCGAGCCACGCCGCCGCCCTGCACCACGAGATCTACCGCCGAAATCCGAAGGTCAATGCCATCATCATGACGCAGTGCCCTTCGCTGATGGGCTTCTGCACGACGGATGCCAAGTTCGACGTGCGCACCATTCCCGAGAGCTGGATCTTCCTGCAGGATGTGCCGAAATTCCCTTTCGGGGCCCACTTCACGCAGTTGGGAGAGGTGGCGGAAGTCTTCCGCACCCGGCCTTGCGCGATGCTGTCCAACGATTCGGTCATCGTCGCGTCAGATTCCCTGATCAACGCCTTCGACCGGCTTGAGGTCGCGGAATTCAGCGCCAAGTCCCTGATTCTCGCCGCCCCGGTCGGCAAGCTCCATCCCATCACCGACGAAGAAGTCGAAGACCTCCGCGTCGCCTTCCACGTCGGGGAATAAGCGTAGCGTCCCCGGGGCTGGCTCTCTGAGGGCGCAGCAGCTAAGCGATTGACTATCAGTCAAATCCATATATCTCACCCCACCTGAAATCGGTGGGGTGACGTGTATTGATTCTGCTGATAGTCAGCGACCTAAGTGCTGCAAGGTAAATTTGAGTTGCGCGGGCACGGATCTTTGGCTATCTTTACCAAAGTAAATTATGAACAACTTCAAGCAGAGGAGGTAGGAAGATGGGCAAGGGCTATCGTGTTTACAGGGAAGGATACCCGCATCACACTTTTATCAGAGGCGTCGACGGCAACGTCATTTTCTATTCCACTGCGGATTGCCTCTATTTCACGACCTTATATTGCTGCCTGGCGAGGCGCTATGGGATAGTCCCCCTGGCGTTTTCAATCATGCCGAACCATGTGCATTCCAATGAGAGGGCGCCCGGAAAGAAGCGATTCCTTTTATTCCACTGCCGGCTGAATTCCGAGGGCTCCCACGGATACAACGAGGCTCACAGTAGGTCGGGTGCGCTCTTTGAATCGGAATTCGGCTTTGCCGCCAAGACAGTGGGCAAGCGGATCCGAGACAATTTGTGCTACATCGCCAACAATGGCTCAGTTGGAAAGTTGAGCGATGACATCCTCCAATATCGTTGGAACCTGCTGGCGTATCGTGAAAGCGATCATCCTTTTTCGAAGGAAATCGTGCTGAGACGGTCTTCCAGGGCATTGCAGCGGGCCGTCCGGCTCGTCCGTTACTTCAGGGAAAGGGATTATCCGCTGACCTACATCCGTCAGGCTATCATCATGAAAGGCTTAAACGCCGATGAAAAACAGCAAATTACCGATTTCATCATCGCACAGTACAACTGTCTGGATTTCAAGGCGATGGAATCGTACTACCAAGGGTCATTCGCACAAGCTTGTCTTTCGTTCCGGGCAAATTCCGGTAGTGAATACGACATTCCGGAAGACTTTGAGGACTACAGCATATACAGGGAAATGAGTCTCCTGGCGAAAAACAGAGGAATCGACCTAGAAAACTGTAATTTCGAGACGACGTCCCCGGGAACCATAGCAAGTTTAGCCCGGCTGTTTCGTATGCGAGGCTTTCCTGATCGGCAGATCAATCGCTTTCTCCATCAGAAGCCATAACGACGCAGCAGATAAGATGCTGACTATCAGCCAAATTCCTATACATCACCCCACTCAAAACCGGTGGGGTGAGATATATTTATTTCTCTAATTATCAGTGCTTTAAGTGCTGCGACACTTTAGGGCGCCAGGCGGAGAGAGCAAGGCAAGCCCTACCGGAAAGACAGCGGCCGGCGGAGCCTGGGGCCGGCGAAGCCCAGGACCTCATTGCGGGTACGTTCCGGGTCGGTGACGGTATAATCGTACGGCACGGACACTTCACCGAGGGAAGGAACCTCGAAACCGGGATCCCAGCGGCAATCCCGGAAAACGTAGGCCTTGGGCGGCGCGATGTCGATGCGGTAGTCGCAGAAGGGTCTCGCCTCCGGTCCGAACCAGCAGCCTTCCACGAGGAATTCGGAATGCCTGCGGGGGTTGATGCCGACCGTCCCGGGGCAGTCGAATACATTATTCAGCACATGGATGGTGCCGAAGCGCGCCATCGGGATGCGGGACCATACATTCTCCCACAGGCAGTGGTCGAAGGTCACGTTCAGGTAATCCTCGTCCTCCCAGCTCTCGTCCCCGCTCGCGATCAGCACGCCCAGCGCGTGGCCGTTGGACTGCTCCGTGAAGCGGAAACGGCACCAGCTCGCCGTGATGCAGTCGGCCCGCCGGGTGATGCCCAGCGCCAGGCAGCCGGGATCTTCGAAGGTGCAGTGGTCGATCCAGACGTGGTCGCAGCCGTCCCGCAGGCGGAGCATCGTGTGCGGCTTGCCCCGGAAGGAACCGGGGCCGTCGAAAGTCAGGTTGCGGATGACCAGGTTGCCGCAGCCCCGCCGGAAAGCCCAGATACCGCTGCGCATGAAACGCAAATCCCTGTCGCCCGTCAACTCCATGATCGTCTCCATCATCGCATAGCCGGGGAAATTGCGCGCGAGCGAATCGTTGCTCAGCCGGAAGCGCCCGCCGGACTCCGGGACCGCGCCGTCGAAGCGCTCTTCCGCCCGCGACAAGGCCTCCTGGATCTGGGGGGTACACTGGAATACCGTCTGGATCACGGCGCCGTGGATGCCGACGATCGTCTTATTCCGAAGATCCTCGAAATCAGAGGATTCCGAATACAGGAAAGGCCCTGCGGAGCCGTCCAGCACGATGATGTCGTAGGTGCGCATCGCGTCTTCGATGGCGCCGCGCATATCCCCGCCGTCGGACTGCAGCACGATCTCCCGCCCCTGTACGCCCTTGGCCGGGCAATAGGACCCGCCCGTCAGCGCATAGGCGCCCCCTTGCAGGTTCTCGCAGGCGGCCCAGCCCGTCGGCCGGTTGGCGTCATCGGGCGACAAGCCGGAAGGCCGGCAGCCCGCCAGCAGCAGAAAAAACAAAAGTATCCAAACGCGATCTTTCATCATCCGTGACTTTACGCTACAAGATAATCATTATTTTCGTAACTTGCAGAACATTACCACACCCCGGCGCGCAAGCGCACACGATAACACTATGGACGACGTCAAGATCGCCGTCATGGAGGAGGACGTCTTCATCAACCAGAAGTACTACAAGGACGCGATGGCCCGCGCCGTCGTGGACTAGTCCCGTTCCTTATGATGAAAGCGGCCCCCGGATGGTTCCGGAGGCCGTTTTCTATTTCTGTTTGGAGCGATTATTCCGGGAAGAGCTCCCGGGCGCAGGCGGGCAGCAGGGCCCGGATCCTGGCGCGGTTGTTCCCGTCGATGTTGTCGTCCGAGAAGGGAACGGGGCGCGTGCCGGGGTCTTCGACCGAAGCCGGGCGGCCGTATTTGTATTCGAAGGTCAGGGCGCCTTCCGCAGTCTTGCAGGCCGGATCCAGGGAGGCGGCGGGGACGGAGATGAAGCCGCGGACGCTGCGAGGGGCGGTTCCGGCCGGTTTCAGCAGGCCGTCTTCCTGCAGGGAGCGGTAGCATTCGATGGCCACATAGCGCGCGGGATCGATGAAGGCCAGGTCCTCTGCAAGCAGTTCGCGGTAGGGATAGGCGCCATTCTCCTGATAGTCACGCAGTTCCGCTACGGTCCGCTGAAGGGTTTCCAGCAGGAAGGGGTAATGCGTACAGCCGAGGATCACGGCCTTCAGGGGCGCCCGGGAGCCCGAGGCGCGGTGCCGCTCGACCAGCGAGACCAGGTTGAAACGGGCGTAATTGGCCGCCGAATTGAGCTGCAGGTCCAGCTTGAGGGGGCCGGCGCTGCGGTACAGCAGGCCTTCCGGCTCGAAGTTGTAGGCGTCCAGCAGTTCCTCTTTGATGTCGGGGTCCGCCGTGCCGAGGCGCGGGCCGCGGTAACTTTCGCGCGGGGCCGTCAGGGCCGGATTGACATAGTCCGGCTCGCTGTCCACCGCTTCGGCGAAGCCATAACCTGCCTGGTTGACGACCGTCACGGGGGTCTGGATGCCGCGGGCTTCTATCTCGGCGCGCAGCGTGCGCTCGTAGGCTCCGGAACTGATGGTGCCCGGAGTGGCCAGCACACCGACGGCGAAGGGCTCACGCTCCCCTTCCAGGGCATCCAGGGCGGCCTTGACGCCGGCGTTGATCACGCCGATGACCTTCGTACCCTTTCCCTGGCCGTCGAGCATCTGTTTCACGTCATTGAGTCCGTAGGCCGTCGCCGTGTTGCAGGCGATGACCAGGATCTTGCAGGGGGCTTTCCGGCCCGTGGGCCTGGGTTCCCCGGCGTTTTGAAAATATCGGTCGCCCAGCAGGAAACAGGCGTCATCCAGCACCAGCCTGCGCAGCAACGCCGCATTCCCCTGGGCGTCATAGACCCCGTAGGGCATGTTCGCCTGGTCGGCCAGATACTGGAAATCTTCGGCCGCGAAATCCGGCACGCCGTCCGGGGTCTGCGCCCCGCTGGCATTGTCGAAAGCGTCCAGGGACAGGATCTTTTCAAGCACGGTCAGCCCGCCGGTCCCGGAGTCGAATACGCCGACGGGCTGCGCCGCCTTCGCTTCCGTCCCATCCTGTCCGCCCCGGCAGCCGACACAGAAAAAACCCAGTATCATCAGTCCGCAGAATCGCACACTTTTCATGTCTTGTCCATTATTATGAAAAAGCTGTGTTATCGCTGAAGTTAATCTCTAGTCATATTCATCGTGAAGCGAACCGTCCCTGAACCAATGGTCCAGTTGGTTGTTGACGTCTCTTCGATAGTGGTGGGTTGTCCTGTATAATGGGATGCTGCTGTTCCGCCAAAGGCTGAAGAATAAGAACTCGACCCCGTAGCTGCCCTCGACTGGACAAAGATCAGGCATCCGCCAACATTCGCCAGCGATTCATAGAAAGTCATATAGTAGTCAAGCCCCGTCCCCGTGACGCCTTTGATAATCAGGCCGGGGAATTTTACGTTCCATAGACTGGTGTCACCCTTGAACAATTTCTTAAAGTTGTCGCAATCTGATGTATCGAAATCCCAAGACATGACCAATGTCGACAGGCTCGTGCAACCGGCAAACATTCCCTCGACCGTAGTTGGTCTTCCTTCGAGGGCAGAGGCATCAAAATAACTCGGAAGGCTCGTGCAATTGGAAAACATGTACGACACGTCTTTCAAGGCACTCGTCGTTGAAGGAAGCTTGAGTGTCGTCAACCCCGTACAGGCTCCGAACATATACTTGGCATCGGCCAGCACCGGAGCATTCTTCCCGGAAAGGTCCATCGTGGTCATACGGAAACAATCATAGAACATATAACTCGTATCCATGACCTTTGAATAATCGAATCCGCTGATGTCCCATGACGTAAAATAGTAGCATTTATAGAACATGTAGCCCATTTTTGTCACGTTGGTCGTCACAAAGCCCTCTCCCAGCGTCAAAGTCTGAAGATTCGCGCAATTGGAGAACATATGGTCCATAGACTTAACCTTCCCCGTATCAAATCCGCTCAAGTCCAGACTGTTCAGCGCCGTGCAGGAGCCGAACATACTGGCCATCGTCGTAACCTCGGAGGTCGTAAACCCGCTCAGGTTCAGGCTGGACAGTCTGATACAGCCGTGGAACATACTGTACATGCTCTTGGCGCTGGAAGTATCGAAGTCGCTGAGGTCGAGGGCCGTCAAGTTGGTGCACATCTGGAAGAAATCGTCAAAAACGGTAACTCGCGAGGTGTTGAGTCCGATGGCGGGACGGGCAGTCAGCCCCTGGAAGTTCCGGAACATATCGGAAGCGTCGCTATTGGCGTAGATCGTCCCCGCAATGGTAGAAAGCGTCATCACTCCCGTTTCGGCATTGAAGTTGGCATACACCGCCGCCTCGGATGCGGGATCACTAACTACAGTCCCTGTCGTCACCGGGCTCAAGGTCTCAAGCACGATATCCTTGATCTTGACGTCGGCCGTCGTATAAGTAACCGCACTCCCCGCAGCAAGCGTCTTCAATGCCGCATTGAAAGCCGAACCCTCGGCCAGCGTAGCATCCAGCGCTGCCACATGACTCTTCATCGGAGTGACGACATTGCGCTTGATCTCTATGGTGCGGTCGGTGGAAAGGGTCTTCTCGACGCCGCTATCGAAAGTCACGGTAACCGTGAGGCCGTTTGTGAAGACAGTCGGCGGTAAGGCGATATAGAACGGCGTCGGGGTCGTCGGATCCAGGGCCAGGTAGGGAGATTCGATTTCGACAGTCTTGGTGAACTGCCAGTCCTCGAAATCCCAAGCGTCGTCCGTATCCATGCGGACATACGGTGCGTCGGAATTGATCTGCTCGATATAGCCGCGACCGGAAAGGACCAGCGGGTGATCCTCGTCGATGACATGACCCCGGACAGAGACTTTCCTGACCGGAGAGGCGCCCGTCAGCTGGAGTTTGAGCCAGCCCATGCAGCTGCGGAAGGTCACATCCGTAAAATCGTCATCCACCTTGGCGAGCGCCACATTGCCGTAGCCGAACGTGTTGGCAGTCGGGGCGAAGGTCTCCGTCGCCGGAAGATTGATGTACAGACTGTTGAGGCCGAACAACAGGAAAGAGTCCCAGCCCCAGTCATCATACCAGGCGCTCTGCGTGTTGGACGGATCGCTGAGGAACGCTTCCAGTGCCGCAGCGTATGAGTCGGAATAGGGATAAACGGCATAGTTGTGCTGCGTGTCGCCATTATAGCTTTGTGTCCCCCGGTAATCATCCGTAAGGAAGAAATGGCTGTCACGCGTAAAGGTTCCGTTGGCATCGGTGCAATCATAGCGATTGACCCAGGAGACCTGGTCCCCGGGAGGACACGCATACTTATCTACCCAGAGAAGACGGTCCCCCACCTCCCAGAAATGGGAATAGGTCTTCCCGTCCGCGTCGTACTCAAACCCGGCACGGGTCATGGCAGGGGCTTCAAAACCGGCGTGTAGGACGGCCGGGGCGAGGCTCCGGGCGTCGGACTGCGGCTGCGCTTCTTTCCGGCAGGCCATGAGGGCGGCGAGGGCCGCGATCATCAGAATGCTAATCTTTTTCATCGTCAGTCCTCCCAATCTTCTTCATCGTCCTCGTAACTCGGGTCTATGGAATTGTTCAGGACCCCCGCGAAAGGCTCCAGCGTGATCCACTCCACGCGCGGAGAAAGATACTCCGTCTGGTGCTCGAATATCATGGCTATCCTATTGGTTTCTCAGATAATCCCCTCTTCCTTCGCCCGGCGCACCAGGTCCGCCATGTTGGCCGCCCCGAACTTGGAGAGCAGGCGCTTGCGGTACCATTTGATGGTCGGAAGGCTGAGGTACAGGTGCTCCGCGATCTGCGGGCTGGTCAGGCCGGCGGCAATCAAGGTGAGGACCTCCCTCTCGCGCTCCGAAAGGAACAGTCCCGGGGACTCCCGCGGCTCAGCCCCGGCGGACGGAGTGGCGGGAACGGCGGGCGAAACGGGGGCAGCCACGGCCGGAGAGACCGTTTCGTCCGGATCCGGTCCGAGCGAGGACAGCACCTCGTCGATCACGGCATCCGCGCCCTGCTTCTCCTGCTTCAAGACTTTCATCCGGCGCAGCACGAACTGAAGGACACCGAGCAGGGCCAACAGGCAAAGTGCGAACAATGCCAGCACCGTGCGGCTTTTCTTCTGCTCCGTCAGGACCTGGCTCATCACATCCAGGGTCTCCAGCCGCGCGCGGAACTCCTGATCCTGGTGCAGGGAATAATAGCGGTCGGCCTCTTTCAGGCAGCGCAGGGCCTTGCGCGTCTTCCCCTGCTTCAGGTACAGGGACCCCAGGCCCTTGAGCGGGCTGGAAATCTGCAGCGAATCCCCGGAAGCACGGGCATAGTCCAGCGACTTCCGGTAGCATTCCTCCGCCTCTCGCAAGTCGCCTTCCTCCAGCCAGGTCTCGCCCAGGTTGTACCACAGGATGGCATTGCTCTCATTCCAGCCGTATTTCTCGAAGATCTCCCCCGCCTTGGCGTAATACTCCATCGCCTGGGGAAGCGAATCCATCAGATTGTAGAGGTTGCCGATCGCCCCGTACAGGCCCGACCGGGCGTCATCGACCGTCCTCTCGTCGAAACCTTCGGCGCGGGAACTCCGGCCCTGTCCGGCCGCCATCCGTTCCACGGCTTCCAAGGCGGCGCCGTAATGGACCTTGGCGCTGTCCCAGACCTCCTGCGCCCAGTAGATCTGGCCCAGGATCTTCTCCGCGCTGACCACGGCCCGCAGGTAATCCCGGCTCCGGGCGTTCCGGAGCAACTCCCGGGCATAATGCTCGCTGCGGGGGCCGTCGATCTGGAGATAACCCATCATCAGCCCCTCCTGCGCATCGAGCAGGGTGCCGAACTCCTTGTCCGTGGCGCGGGCGATGCGTTCCGGGGTCCAGGCGGCAACCACCCGTTCCAGCGAATCCACATTCCGGCCCCGGTGGTCGGAATACGCGCGGGACGGAAGTGCGGCAGCAAGGCCGGACAACACGATCAGGAGAAATCGTCTCATTATTTCAAAAATAGAAAAAAGGTCGCAACTTAGACAGTTACCTGACAAGTTTTTAAAAAAATCCCTCCTTTAGGATAGTGGCTTATTTTACAATGAAACCTTTTTTCCTTATATTTAGGGTTTGGATATGATTAATGATAACACATAAAACATAGCATCATGAAAAAAATCTTAGCCATCGTGCTCGCACTCTGGGTTGCGGGCCTCACTGCAGACGCACAGAACATCCTCGGACGGCTCGGCGAGCGCGCCAAGCAGGCCGTGGAGAACAACCTCGGCAATAAGATCGAAAAGGGTGTCAACGACATCCTGGACGGCAAGAAGAAAAACAAGGAGAAAGTGAAGGAACAGGCCGAAGTCGAAGAAACGGTTGAAGAAACGGTCGAAGAAGCGGTCGAAGAGGCCGATGCCGTGACCCAGAACGCCAAAAACGATTTCGTCCGCGGCAGCGTGATCCTGTTTGAGGATACCATGGATAACGAGCAAATCGGCGAATTCCCTTCGAAGTGGGATATCGTCGATGACGGTTCCTTGGAAGTGGCGGTCCTGAACGGCAAGAAATATGCCCAGTTCACGACCGACTACAACCGCGTCACCCCGCTGATGACCAATCCAAAGCATTATCTTCCTGAGGTATTTACGGTGGAATGGGATGTTTTTGTCTCTCAGCAGGATACGGAAACGAAGGAGTTCGGGGAAATGACCTTTGAAATAAACTTCGGCTATTCGACGGTTGATTACAGGAGCAGTCAGGTCGAGTTCTGGTGGAGAGCGGGAGACCAGGGGACAAGATGCCATTATTCTATGCGCAAACCGGGCTTCAAGGGGGATGCTGACTACATCGATGGCGAAGAATGGGACCTCGTCGAGAAGAAAATCATCAAGAAGAATGCCTGGAACCATTTCGCCGTTTCATTCAACAAGCGGGCGATGAAGGTGTATATCAATGGTGTCCGCCTCTTCAACATCCCGAACATGGAGGCACCGGAATGGATCTGGTTCTGGCAAGGTGGTAATTATAAATACAGGGGCTTCACCAATGTGGTTCTCGCCAAAGGCGGCGTCGATCTCTATGAACAGAAGACCACTGACCTCTCCGCCGTCGAAAAGGCCATCGCCGAGACCGGTAAGTTCGTGACCAACAACATTCTCTTCGAGACCGGCAAAGCTACGCTGAAGCCCGAGTCCATGGCGGAGATCGAGAAGGTTGCCGACTACATGAAGAAGAATCCCAGCGCCCGTTTCGAAGTGCAGGGCCATACCGACAACCAGGGTTCCGACAAGATCAACGACCCGCTCAGCCAGCAGCGTGCCGAGGCCGTCGTGAAGGCCCTCGAGGGCCTGGGCGTGGATCCGTTCAACCTCCGTCCCGTCGGCAAGGGCTCGCATGAGCCCGTCGCTGACAACGCCACTGACGAGGGCCGCGCCAAGAACCGCCGCGTCGAGTTCATCAAGAAATAGACCCACCAACTAACTTACAGACTATGAAACGTTTAGTGATAGCTCTGGCAGCCCTGGCGCTGCTCGGCACCCCGGCCCATGGCCAGGCGTTCCTCAACAAACTGAAAGAAAAAGCCAGCCAGGCCATCGGCAACGTGGTAAGCGGCGCCATCGGCGAAAAGATCCAGGAGGCCCTCCCGGAGAGCGTGAAGGGTACGGAAGACCAGACCGACCAGACCGTAGCGGCTCCGGCCGACGCGCCCACGGCCGTCACCGGCGAACAGGCCCTGCCGCCGCGCCGCGAAAGCACATTTGGATGGGACGGTCCCGTCACCCCGTCGGAGGCCAAGTTCCCCATCCCGCTGATGAATGAATTCCCGGCGGTCCCGTCCGCCACACAGTTGGCCAACCCGACCGAGGAGGCCCAGATCGCCTATTACAAGGCCATCAAGGCCGTCACCCTGCGGGCGGAGGAACTCAACGCCGACACGACCTGTGCAGACGAAGAGACCCTCCTCTGGCGCGAGAAGAGCAACAAACTGCTCCGCGAAGTCTTTGGCCTGACCGAGGCCGAGATCCGCGAACTCGATGACGAGAACCTGCCCGAGGCCGAACGGAAGCGCCTGGAAGATAAAATGGCCCGGGCGCTGCTGGGCGACATCGATATCGATGCCGTCCAGAAACAGGCCGCCGAAATGGAAGGGAAGAGCGCCGACGAGGTCGCGAATGCCATGATGGACAAGTCCCTGGCCGCCACCTTCGCCGTCTATGACCGCAACGCGGCAGACATCCGCAAGTACTGCGGCTGCTCTGCCGAGGACTTCAAGGCCGCGGCCATCGCCCAGAAGAATTCCCCTACCCCCGACAAGACCTGCCCGGAGATGGAGGCCCTGAACGCCCGGATGAAGGCCTACCAGAAAGAGCAGGCCGCAAAGGATCCCGCCTTCAAGAAAGAAGCCGACGCCTTCGAGAAGAAGATGCAGAAAGAGTCCATGCAGGCCGTGATGTCCTCCAGCGGGCTCGGAGCCTTCGGCGGCATCGCCAAGGCTGCCCAGAAAGCCGCCCCCTTGATGGAAATGGAGCAGAAACTGGCCCAGTATTTCGCCCAGGTGTCACAGCTTCTTTTCATCCCGGATCCCGCAGCCGACGCCCGGTTCTCCGCGGCTGATCGCAAGAAGGTGCTCGCCCTCAAGGAGCAGATCTATGCCACTTCCGACCCGTCCGTCTACAATCCCCTCTACCTGCAGGCCCTGACGCTGATCAAGACCTATCGCGAGCGGGCCGCGGCCGTCTGGGCCGCCGATGTCCAGAAACGTTTCGACACGGCGAAGGACAACATGTCCGCCCTGATCAAGCTCAACCGTCAGGCCGTCGCCGACGGGCTCATCCCCGAGTGCGCCCTCTGGCGCATCCCGCTCAACGAAGTGATCATTGCCGGAGACATCCTGGCCCAGGCCTACAGCGAATTCCCGTGCGACTATCCTCCCATGTACGGCGAGGAAGTGGTCCGCGAGTTTTCCCTGGCGGGCGTACCCGGCGGCAGCGCCACGGGCTGGTTCCCGGAGTTCTCCGTCTTCGGTCCCGCTTACTTTGACGAAATCCTTTCGGGCAAATACGTCTTCGCATCCAACGCCGCCGGCGAAGTCTATCAGTTCGACGCCGGGAGCTGGACCCTCCTTGACAAGGAGCGGGTCAGGACGTTGAACGACATGAAAAAGACCGCGGCGCCCCGCAGCCAGACCTGGACTTCCCGGGACGGCAAGCGGGAGGTGGTATTCAACGCCGAGGGCGGATTCTTCCAGTTCCCCGAGGGGGACGTAGTCTATCCCGACAGCTGGAAGGCGACGGACGGCGGGATCCAGTGGATCCGTTTCCGGATGCCCGAGACCGGTGAAAGCGCCGGCAAGTACCAGATCGTCCTGTGCACCTACAAGTTCTAGCACTCGCATTCACATTACTGGCAGCGCCCTCTTCCGAGGGCGCTGCATGGTATGATGTCTGGCGGGGGCTGGACGTCGATCCGCTGATCGTCGAGTCTGTCGTCTGGCCGGAGATGGAACGCTACTCCCGCCTGCAGGACCTGATGGAGACCGGCGCCAACTACGGCACCTATATCGTGAGCGGCGGCGGGCCCGACTTTTCCATCGGCCTCTTCCAGATGAAACCTTCCTTCGTGGAGGAACTCGAAAAGGCCTGGATGCGCAGCGGCCTGGCGCGCCGTTATTCTCTGTGGTTCGATACGGCGGACAACGTCACGGCCCGGAAGGTGCG
>JAEEGF010639954.1_pt1 | contig 15682 bp, 17 predicted proteins | sample 9134171 | NCBI WGS metagenome assembly JAEEGF01 (sample SAMN16246542, study PRJNA631951) | gut metagenome | biome: gut microbiome; feature: rumen; material: AP-attached | host: Bos | place: Iran: Karaj | collected 2018-10 | reverse complement strand
TTAATGATGCTCGTGGGTAATTTGATGAAGTGGAAGTTCCGCACGCCGAACTTCATGAAGAAGGCGTTGCATGCTCTCACGGAACAGACTATCACGGACATCCTCACGAAGAACAACTGGAAAGACGAGGCAACATACAAGACTGTGGGTGTGGTGCGTCAGTTGCAGCAGCAGCTTGGCTATTCGGCCGAGTGGATGACGGAGTTTGTTTATAACGTTGTCCGCCTTGCGAAGAAGGAGAAACGTCCGAAACAGTCCGAGACTGAGGAAAAGAAGAAATAAGGAATTCCATATACATTCTTCATCCTATTAGAGAAATGACCCGCGACGACGAGATCCTGCTTGACACCTTTGATGAGAAGCTTCGCCTGCTCATCGGACGGCATGATGCGCTCAAGGCCGAGAATCTTGAGCTGCGTACCCGTCTGACGACTGCCGTTGCCGACCTGACGAAGGCTCGAGAGGATTACGCCGTGCTGGAACAATCTTACCTGAACCTAAAGACAAGCCGCGTGCTTGAAGGCATCGAAATAGATGATGTCGGTTCCACGCGCGATAGGCTTGCCCGATTAGTGCGTGAAGTTGACCATTGCATCGCTCTGCTTAACGCATAGCTGTGCGGCTGGAACCCCTATATATAATATGGTATAGAAAACCACCCTGACAATGGACGACAAACTGAGAATAAAACTGCTGATAGGCGACGCGAACTATCCCCTGCACATCAATCGAAATGACGAGCAGCTGTATCGCGATGCCGCCAGGCAGATTAACGATATGTTGAACCGATATCGCGAGACTTATCCCGGCCTCAGCAAAGAGCAATACCTGGCTATGGTGGCCCTCCAGAACAGCTATATGAATCTGGAGCGTCGTCGGGACAACGATACCGCGCCGTTTGCCGAACGCCTCCAGCAGTCCATTGATCTGCTGACGGACTATCTTGGCAACGAGCCATAAAACCGCGCCTATTCCCTCTCACGCACTACTTTTTTGTGGATTCTTATATGTTTATCGTAATAACAAACAAGTAGTATGACAGTAACAACAGTGATAATTGCAGCCGTAGCCGGCCTTGTAGTGGGCGCCCTTGTGGTGTATCTCATCTTCCTCGTCGGCTCGAAATCGAAGTACAAGGCCGTCATCAAAGAGGCGGAAGCCGAGGCCGAAGTAATCAAAAAGAATAAACTCCTTGAAGTGAAGGAGAAATTCCTCAACAAGAAAGCCGAACTGGAGAAGGAAGTCAATATCCGCAACCAGAAAATCCAGCAGGCTGAAAACCGCATCAAACAGCGCGAGCAGCAGCTCAACCAGCGTCAGGAGGAACTCCAACGTCGTGGAAAGGAGGCTGATGCCATTCGAGAGAATCTCGACAATCAGTTACAGGTTGTTGAACACCGCAAGGAAGAGCTGGAACACCTGCAACAACAGGAACGCTTGAAGCTTGAGTCCATCAGCGGCCTTTCTGCTGATCAAGCCAAAGAGCGTCTCGTGGAATCGCTCAAGGAGGAGGCAAAGACAGATGCCGCCTCATACGTCAACGAAATCATGGAGGAGGCCAAGCTTTCGGCCAATAAAGAAGCCAAACGCATTGTCATCCAGACCATCCAGCGTATCGCTACTGAAACCGCCATAGAAAACAGCGTTACCGTCTTCCACATTGAGAATGATGAGATGAAGGGACGCATCATCGGACGTGAAGGGCGCAATATCCGTGCACTTGAAGCTGCCTGTGGCGTTGAAATCGTTGTTGACGACACCCCCGAGGCTATCGTTATCAGCGGCTTCGACCCCTTGCGCCGTGAGACCGCTCGTCTGGCTCTCCATCAATTGGTTGCTGACGGACGTATCCATCCTGCGCGTATCGAGGAAGTCGTCGCCAAGGTACAGAAACAGCTTGAGGAAGAGATTGTCGAAACTGGCAAGCGCACCACCATCGACCTTGGTGTGCATGGCCTGCATCCCGACCTCATCCGTCTGGTTGGCAAGATGAAATACCGCTCCAGTTATGGCCAAAATCTGCTCCAGCATGCCCGTGAGACAGCTAATCTCTGTGGCGTCATGGCAGCCGAACTCGGACTTAATCCCAAGAAAGCCAAGCGCGCCGGTCTACTTCATGATATCGGTAAAGTGCCTGACGAGGATACCGATCTGCCACACGCCCTTTATGGCATGAAAATTGCTGAGAAGTACAAGGAGAAACCTGACATTTGCAATGCCATCGGTGCCCACCATGATGAGATAGAAATGAATACCTTGCTGGCTCCTATCGTACAGGCGTGCGATGCTATCAGCGGAGCTCGTCCTGGTGCCCGTCGTGAAATTGCTGAGGCTTATATTAAGCGCCTCAACGATTTGGAAGACATCGCCATGTCCTATCCGGGCGTTACCAAGACATATGCCATTCAGGCTGGACGTGAGCTCCGCGTTATTGTTGGTGCCGACAAGATTGACGATGCCACTACCGAAGCCCTTTCTGGTGAGATTGCCAAGAAAATTCAGGATGAGATGACTTATCCAGGCCAGGTGAAGATTACAGTCATTCGCGAAGTCCGTTCCGTGGCAGTTGCAAAGTAATCTTTGACACCTCTTTTGCAAAGAGGAAAACAAACGAAGAAGGGGACGCATTCAGGTGTCCCCTTCTTCGTTTCCGTAGCGCAGTGTGCTGTGTCGACAACGCACTGCGTCCTTATGCCAGCGCACTGCGTTACGCAGACAGCGTTTGATGTTATTGGTCCGATATTATAGTTCGGAATCAGTTCCTATTGTCACAGCTGAGTTGATGGAGAGCAGGGTTTGCGTACATCTCCAGTAGCTTGTGGCGGAGGAAGGGGAGGTCTGGCTTGTCGAGCTGCACCTTGGCAAGTTGTCCTGCAAGGTATGCTTCGAAAGCTTCACGTTCGGCAGGGGTGTAGTTATTCATTTGAAGGTTCTCTTTTCGCAGCAAGTCAAGGGCGATGTAGTTCGCGGGGAAGAGCTGGTAACCACGATAGATGGAAGTATCGATGTGGCGGGCAACGGCAGTGAAGAAGTCGGGCTTCGGCATGTTATCGGGCAGCGAGTCAAGGAAGTCGTTGATGCAAGGAGCTGCCTGATAGTGGATGCGTCCTTTCCAACCGAAGATGCCAGTACGCATGTTGAGAAGGTCGTCAGCCTGCGATTTCCGGTAGTTAGGAACATCGCGCTTCAGCTGGAACTCCTGTGCTTTCAGGTAGTCGCACGGGTCGTATTCGTAGCTGATAGCGAGGGGTGTAAGGTTTAGCTCTTTGAGGCGCTGCTTATTATCACCCGTGCCTGCAATGACGAACATCTTGAGAAGGCTCTCCTGCGTCTCGTCCGTTGAGTCTTTCGAGCGTCCCTCGCGTTGGGCAATCCAGATGGGCACTCGCTTGACACTGGAGGCATAGTGCATGTAGGCCGAGAGACGTTGGCTGGCATGAAGGATATCGTGGATGCCACCCGAGCGAGTGACGATGAAACTACGGTTGATTCGCACTAGTGTCTTTATCCAAGTGTAGATGAGCAAGTTGTCGCCAATGGCAATCTCAACAGTGGAGAGTCCTTGCTCGATAAGCAATAGGTCGAGCAAGCCTGAGTCAAGAACAATGTCGCGGTGATTGCTTATATAGGTGTAGTTCTGCTGTCCGGGAATGGGATTGACAGCGCTGAAGTCACAGCTAAGGCTTGTGGCACAGCGGTCAACAAGACCTTTCAGGAAAGGTCTGCAAAAGGCAGCCTGAAACTCCATGCAGGTCTTACAGCCACGCATAGTGTGCACGATGTGCTCGAAGGGAATGTCCGGAAAGACGCTTCGAGCGATTTTCTGGAACGAAGGGTCTTGGACAAGCTCGTCGTAGGCTGCGGGCAGTTCTTCCGGCTCAAAAGGCCGCATATTAGAGAAGTCCATATCAGAAAGAATCTTCGATGATGTCGGTGAGGACGTCCTTGATGTCGAGGCCTGCTGCGCGGATTTGCTGGGGAATGAAGCTGGTGGCGGTCATGCCGGGCGTAGTGTTGATTTCAAGGAGATTGAGCTTCTCGCCCTCGGTGATGATGTAGTCGATGCGAATGATGCCGCGACAGGAGAGGATGTCGTAGATGGCGGAGGTAAGTTGGCGAACGCGTTCGGCAGTCTCCTCAGGGATACGGGCTGGGGTGATTTCGCTGACACGACCGTTGTATTTGGCGTCATAATCGAAGAACTCGTCCTCGCTTACTACTTCCGTGATAGGAAAAACAACGCTTTTTTTCCGTGTCTTATAGCAACCACAGGTGATTTCGGTACCTTCCATGAAGGCTTCCACCATTACTTCGTCGGCTTCTTTCAGGGCCTCGGCAATGGCAGGTTGAATCTGTTCGCGTGTTTTGACTTTGGTGGTGCCAAAGCTGCTGCCACCGCAGGAAGGCTTGATGAAGCAGGGCAGGCCGATGCGACTGATAATGTCGTCATCCGTGACATTGCTTCCCCGCTTCAACGTGAGCGACTCTGCCACACGCACACCGAAACTGCGCAGGTATTGGTTGAGGACGAACTTGTTGAACGTCATGGCAGAAATGAGGGGCGTGCAGGTAGAGTAGGGGAGACGGATGAGCTCGAAATAGCTCTCGAGCAGACCGTTTTCACCTGGCGTGCCATGGATAGTGATGTAGGCGTAATCGAAGCGGATGTGCTGTCCGGCGTACTCAAAACTGAAGTCGTTACGGTCAATGGGGGCTGTGCTACCATCGGGCAGCTGGACGTGCCAATCGGTACCGTGGATGACAACGGTCCAGAGGTCGTAACGCTCTTTATCCATAAAAGAGTTAAGACCTTCGGCCGAACGGAGGGAAACGTGGTATTCGGAGGAATCGCCTCCGGCTACAATGGCGATAGTTCGTTTCATGGGAGTAGGGGATTTATCGAAATATTCGTAATAATCGGATTAATCAGAGGATATTATTCGAAGCAAAGTCTCCACGATGGGAGATGTAGTTGCGCCAGCGGTCGAGGAGGATTGTCATGTCATTGGGGAGGGAAGAGTTAAAAAACATCTCCTCACCCGTGCGAGGATGGACGAACCCAAGTGTACGGGCATGAAGCGCCTGACGCGGACAGACATCGAAACAGCCTTGCACAAACTGCCGGTAACTGCCGGAGGGTGTTCCTTTAAGGATTTCATTACCGCCATAGCGCTCGTCGTTGAAGAGCGGATGCCCGATGTACTTCATGTGAACGCGGATCTGGTGCGTGCGACCGGTTTCCAGTTGGCACTGCACGAGGGTGACGTAGCCGAGACGTTCAAGTACTGTGTAGTGGGTGACGGCGTGCTTGCCAATGGCTGGGTCGTCGTAGGTGGTGAAGCGCTGGCGGTCGTGGATATCACGTGCAATCTGTGTGCGGATGGTTCCTGTGTCTTCATCAATCAGCCCCCAGACAAGAGCGTTATACTGGCGTTTGGTGGTCTTTTCGAAAAACTGTTTGCCGAGTGAGGTCTTGGCGTCTGCTGTCTTTGCGACGACAAGCAGGCCACTAGTGTCCTTATCAATACGGTGTACAAGACCCACTTCGGGGTTATTGGGGTCGTAGTCAGGATTGTCTTTCAGATGCCAAGCAAGGGCGTTGACGAGAGTACCTTCCCAGTTACCGACGCCCGGGTGGACACACATGCCTGCGGGCTTGTTGATGACCATGAGGTCGTCGTCTTCATAGACGATGTCTAGTGGAATATTCTCTGGGTCGATGTTTCCCTCGTAACGAGGGCGGTCCATCATGACGGTGATGACATCGCAAGGCTTGATGCGGTAATTATTCTTAACGGGCTTGTCGTTTACGCGAATGAGGCCTGCTTCTGCCGCCTTTTGGATGCGATTTCGTGACGTTCCGGGGATGTGAGTAAAGAGGTATTTATCGATGCGAACTTGCTCTTGCCCCTTGTCGACGGTTAGGCGGTAGTGCTCAAAAAGCCCCGAATCCTCGTCGAGGGCGTCGTTGAGGTCATCCTCGTCGAGGTCGTCGGAGGCTTCAGGAAGCAAACCCACCGCTAACAGTTCGTCGTCAATCTCATCAAAACCAGTCATCGTCAACTACTGGTTCGGGTTTCTTCTCCTCTTCTTTTTCACCGTTGCCGACAACAAGGGTGATGGCAGCACCTTCAGGCACAAGGTCGCCGCCGTGCATCTCTTGTCCGTTGTAGCGCATTTTATAGACCCAGTCGGCCTCGCCGCGGATGGTGTCGTTGGGTGTTAGGGTGAATCCGGCAGCGCGAAGTTGCGACGTAGCCTGACGGAGCGAACTGTTGTCGGCAATGTCGGGTAGGGCTACCATAGGTTCGTTGCCAGAGCTGAGTGTCAGGTAGATGACACGTCCGCGCTTAACCTTGGCATCGGCTTCAGGACGTTGGTCAACGACCACACCTGCTGGAACATCCTTGACATACGTCTTGTCATAGGAAACGCCTCTCAGTTTCTTGGCCTGCAATGCAGCAATGGCATCGTGTTCGTCAATGCCTGTCACGTTAGGCACTAGAATGGCCTTCCCGTGCTGCGTGTAGGAGCTTATCCAGCGGAATGTGAGAAAGATGGCCAGTATGACCACCAGCAGCATGGCAGCAATGTTTATCCAGAAGACATTACGCTTCATGGGCTTTTTTTCCTTGGGAGATGATTTTTCCTTTTCCATTTTGGGTACAAATAAACGAATGGGGGAGCAAAGGTAGGCATTTATTTATAAAAAAAGAAGTAATGGCCCCAAAAAACCATTACTTCATCTCTCGGACGCCCCGACTGGGGACTTCCCGCGGATTACTTCTTGTTGCGTACTCCGTTGAATTCGTCTGAGATAGTCAGTTTCTTGCGGCCTTTGGCACGACGTGCGGCCAGTACTCGGCGACCGTTGGCGGTGGCCATTCTCTCACGGAATCCGTGCTTGTTCTTTCTCTTTCTCAGAGAGGGCTGAAATGTCCTTTTCATATTCTTATCTTTTGATTATTGTTCTCTCAATTCCTCAATTTGGGCTGCAAAATTAGAGCCTTTTTTTGGAATAGCCAAAATTCCATGCGTTTTTTTCGTGTTTTTTTTGTTTTTTTCTCCCAAAAGGCTTATTTTTGTAGCCGTTTTTCAGGAAGAATTCATCATTAACATTTAAAATCGATAAATTATGATTCTTTGTCAAGACATTAAAATCGGCACTTGCATCGACTTGGAGGGCCAGCTTTATTTCTGCATCGACTTCCTGCACGTGAAGCCCGGCAAGGGTAACACTTTTGTGCGCACGAAGCTGAAGAACGTTGTCAACGGCCGTGTGCTGGAGCGTACGTTCCAGATTGGTTTCAAACTTAATGACGTCCGTGTTGAGCGTCGTCCTTATCAGTATCTCTACAAAGATGACATGGGCTACGTGCTTATGAATCAGGAGACCTTCGAGCAGATTACCCTCAACGGCGATGTTATCACCGGCGTGGAATACCTGAAGGAAGGTATGGAAATCGAGGTCGTCACCAATGCAACCACAGGCGACGTGCTCTTTGGCGAGCTGCCCATCAAGGTAGTGCTTCAGGTGACCTACACCGAGCCTGGCCTTAAGGGCGATACTGCTACGAACACGCTGAAGCCAGCTAAGTTGGAAACCGGCACCGAGGTTCGCGTACCTCTTTTTATTAATGAGGGCGAATTTGTCGAAATTGACACCCGCGACGGCTCCTATGTCGGCCGTGTGAAAGCCTGATTCATTGGCTATCGTGTGAAAGAAACAAGCCTTGTTTTCGCAAAAACAAGGCTTGATTTTATCCAAACAGGGATGAACGAAAAGCTGAACATTAACCAGTGGGCTGAGGACGACCGTCCGCGCGAGAAGATGATGCGTCACGGTGCTGCTGCGCTCTCTAATGCCGAACTGTTAGCTATCCTCATCGGCTCGGGCAATACGCAGGAGGATGCCGTCTCGCTCATGCAGCGCGTGCTGAAGGATTGCGATGACAGTCTTATCCGGTTGGGACGCATGTCGATGGAAGAACTGACGGAGTTCCCTGGCATCGGTCCCGCCAAGGCCATCAGTATCCTGGCTGCCTGCGAATTGGGCAACCGCCGTGTCATGGATCGCATAGAGCAGCCTACCATCAAGTCAGCCAAGCAAGTCTACGAATACTACTATCCGCTCCTTTGCGACGAGGCTGCCGAATACAGCTATGCCTTGCTGCTAAATCAGGCTTCGCGCGTTATTAAAAGCTCGCTCATCGGTAAGGGCGGATTGTCGGAAACGCTGGTCGATATACGGATTGTCTTGCGCGAGGCCTTGCTCAACAAAGCCTCCAGCTTTATCCTTTGTCACAACCATCCGGGCGGCAGCCTTCGTCCCAGCCGTCAGGACGACCAGTTGACCTCGCGCCTCAGCGAGGCTGCCAAGCTTATGGACATCCGCCTTATCGACCACGTCATTTTTACTGCCTCGGGTTACTACAGCTATGCCGACGAAGGGAGAATATAGAAAAACCATGTCAGAAGAAGAGAAATATCAGTTGGAAGAACGCATCGTCGAGGTGCTGAAGACCGTCTACGATCCTGAAATCCCCGTCAATATCTACGACTTGGGGCTTATCTACCGCATTGAAGTGCAGGAGGACGCCCGCGTGGAAATTGACATGACCTTCACGGCTCCTAACTGCCCTGCGGCCGACTTTATCATGGAGGACGTGCGGCTGCGCGTCGAGGGCGTCAGTGGCGTCACATCGGCCACGGTTAACCTTGTCTTTGAGCCCGAATGGAACAAGGACATGATGACTGACGAGGCAAAGCTCGAACTCGGCTTTGATGTTGAATGATTGTGAACGAATGACTAACCGTAAATGATTATCCCATGTTGATCTACTTTCTTTCCGATGCCCATCTCGGCTGTCGTGCTCTCCGTTGGAACCGCACGCGTGAGCGTCGTCTCGTCCGTTTTCTCGACAGCATCAAGACGAAGGCCACGGCCGTCTATCTGCTGGGCGACATGTTCGACTATTGGTTTGAATACCGTCAGGTGGTACCCAAGGGGCATGTGCGCTTTCTGGGCAAGATCGCCGAACTTACCGACAGAGGCGTCGAGGTTCACTTCTTCATTGGCAATCACGACATCTGGTGCCACAACTACCTGAAGCGCGAGTGCGGCGTCATCATGCACTACGAGCCCTACACGGTAGAAATCGAAGGCAAGGTTTTCTACATGGCTCATGGCGACGGGTTGGGCGACGAGGGCGACAAGAAGTTCCGCTTCCTGCGTCGCCTGTTCCACAGCCGTTTCTGCCAGCGGGCGTTCTATCTGCTCCACCCCGACTGGAGCGTGCGCCTCGGCCTGAAATGGGCAGCCAACAGCCGTCGCAAGCGCGACAGCGAGGGCGAGCCTGCCTATAAGGGAGAGGAAAACGAGCCACTGGTTGTTTTTTCAAAGAACTACTTGGCTTCTCATCCCGAAATCAACTATTTCCTCTACGGTCATCGCCACATCGAGCTTGACCTCCCCCTCAGCGACGAATGTCGTATGCTCATCCTCGGTGATTGGGTGGAAAAGTTCACCTTCGCCACCTTCGACGGACGTGAGCTTACCATGCAGCGCTACCTGGAAGGTGAGACTCGCCCCTAATACGCATATTTTAATAAGGAATAATATGAAAAGGATAATTACACTCGTTGTTCTTGCCGTGCTGATGGCTATGCCGTTCGTGGCGCAGGAGTCCACGCGCTCCATCAGCGACAAGGAAATCATCAAGAAGGGCTGGAACTTCGGCCCGCTGCCCGTCGTCGGCTTCGACAGCGACCTCGGCTTCCAGTATGGCCTCTGCTGCGACATCTTCAACTATGGCGACGGCACCCGCTACCCCTCCTACGACTACAAAATCAACCTTGAGGCCAGCACTTACACCAAGGGTTCCAGCGTGCTCCGCTGCTATGGCGACTTCAAGACACTCATCCCTGACGGCAAGCTCTTTTTCGACGTCACCTACTTCAACGCCCCTAAGTTCGAGTTCTACGGCTTCAATGGCTTCGCCTCGCCGTATGTGCCCGATGTAGCTTACTTCTTATCCAATGGGCCAGGGGCAGTGGCTTCCTCCGTGCCTGTTCCCGAAGGAAAAAAGAGTGCGTTCAACTGGATGTCGCGTAACCAGTTCCGTGCTGTCGTCAGTATGCAGAAGAAGATTTCCGGCGCACTCAATTGGACGGCTGGATTCGCTTACTACAACATCAAGACGGGAACTATCAACCGCGACAAGCTGGCTGACAATGATGCAGAGAAGCAGGCATGGTATGGCGATCAAATGACCCTCTACGACCTCTATCGCGATTTCAGCCTCATAATGCCCGAGGAGGCTGAAGGCGGCAACGTCACTCAGCTCAAGGCAGGCATCACCTACGACACCCGCGACCATGACAGCGATCCCACACGCGGCTTCAACATCGAGGCAACGTTCTACTACGCTCCCGACCTGCTCTACCGTACCGACACCTACAACCACACCAACGGAGGCATCGTCTTCATGGGTAGCCACTACGTACCCGTTGTGGGCGACAAGCTGACTTTTGCCTATCGTTTGGGCGCGCAGTACACCCTCTTTGGCAGCGTCCCCTTCTACTTCATGAACAACATGAACACCATGTTCTTCCGCAAGATGTACACGGAGGGCTTGGGCGGAAATGCCTCTGTGCGTGGTATCCATCGCAACGGCGTCATCGGCGACGGTTTCGCCCTGCTCAATGCCGAGCTGCGTTGGCGCATCGTGGAGTTCCGTTTCATCAACCAGAACTGGGGCTTTGCCGTCAATCCGTTCTTCGATTGCGGGCAGGTCATCCAGCCGCACCAGTTCGACGTGCAGAAAAAACTGGCTACCCCCTATTATAGCGGTGAGGACGAGCACCTCCATTGTACGGCAGGTTGTGGCTTGAAACTGGTCATGAACCACAACATGGTCATCTCCTTCGAGGCAGCCAAACCCTTCAGCGCCAACGACGGCACGGGCCTTTGGACGAACATCGGCTTCAACTATCTTTTCTGATGATTCCTATGATAAAATGTCACTTTCCCTTTGTCTGCCTCCTGTTTGTGGCGTGCGGCAATCCGACGGCACAGATGTCGCCATCGGAGCCATTGTCTGAAGCAAGTGCGGAAGGGGTTGCGCAATCTCCGACTTCTGAACTTGCCGATTTGCCATCTGCATCAAAGCCGGCTGCCGTCATCCCTCTTGAAACGCCTCGCTTTGAGGTGCCCCGCAGCGAGCGCCTCATTGAGCACGAGGGCTTCCGCATCTCCTACAATCAGGGTTGGCTCATCCCCAACTGGGTGGCTTACGAACTGACGAAGGAGGAGACGCGCGGCACGATTGACCGTACCGATTATTTCGACGTCGACCCCACGCTCAACGGACGTCAGGCCAAGTTTGCCGACTACAGCCACACGGGCTATGACCGCGGCCACATGGCCCCTGCGGGCGATATGAAGTGGAGCAAGGCAGCTATGGATGCCAGCTTCTACCTCACCAACATTTGCCCTCAAGACCACAACCTCAACAAGGGCGACTGGAACGACCTTGAAATCGCCTGCCGACGCTGGGCACGCAAGTACGGGCGGGCGTGGATTGTCACAGGCCCCATCGTCACCTCGCCTGAGCCCAAGACCATCGGCCGTAACCGCGTGACGGTGCCCGACGCCTTCTTCAAGGTGGTGCTGGTGCCGAAGGGCAAGAGCTACGAGGCCATCGGCTTCGTGATGGAAAATAAGCCCGGCAACGGGCAGTACATGGACGACTGCCGTTCCATTGACGACGTGGAGAACCTCACGGGCATCGACTTCTTCCACGTCCTGCCCGACGACGTGGAGGATGCCGTCGAAGCCACCTTTAACCTCAAGGTCTGGGAGTAAAAATCAAGCCGAGCAACGAAGGGGCGCTAATTCGAGCATCTGCTTGATTCCTGTAGCTCTGTATGTAAATCATTTCAAAGAACGCTCCGCGACCAGAATCCGATGTCCCCGTATGCTGTGCACCCGCCTACGGAGCAACACGTTTTCGTCGTCGCTTTTCATTTCTGGTGCAAAGATAATACATCTTTTTTCCGCCAGTCGTCGTTGGCTTTCACAGCACCTTCTCGACGCGATTTCTCAATTAAGGAAATAACGTAGTGGGATAAATTTTTAACGTAGTGGGATAAATTTTTAACGCAATGGGTTAAATTTTTAACGCAATGGAATAATTTTTTATCGCAGTGGAATGAGAATTTAGAGTTAAGGACGCTCATACGGTGCAAAGGTAAGGACAGGCGATTGCGGTTCACGAATGATTTAGAAAAAAACACGCTGGGGCGGTCATTTGGTCATTTGGTCATTTGGTCAAAATCGTTTTCCAAGTGTCAAAATCCGCCACTATATAATAAATATTTATATTTATATATAGTGAGCAAATGACCGAATCCGAAAACGAAAATGACCATTTTGACCTTGACCACTTTGACCACTCCCTCTCTTACAAGCTCTTCTTCCCTATGAGGTGGAAGGGAATGCATACGTCGTTTTTACGTCTTTTTTAAAAAATATCTTATTTTTTCTCCTTTTTTGTTGCGCGCGCAAGGGATTCTTCGTAACTTTGGCCAATTTTGTGCGAATAGGCAACAGAAGGCATGAAAAAACATTCGAAAAAGGGAAAGAGTGGTTGGCTTATTGGCTTGACTGGTGCGGTGATTGGCATTGTGCTGACCCTCATTGCCGTGCATTTTTGGGAGCGTAGCTCGACGAACGAGAGCTGCGCCGTGTGCCACGTCCATCCCAAGGCGGAAGAGAACTGGAAATTGTCGTCGCACTACAACAACCCCAGCGGCACAAAGACCGACTGCGTGGCTTGTCACCTGCCGCCAAAGGGCACTTTCGCCTATTTCGCGGCAAAATCAAGGATGGGCATCAAGGACATCTGGGGCTATCTTACCAAGAAGAAGGACGCCATCGACTGGGAGAGCAAGGGTGAGCTGGAGCACGCCGTAGGCATTGTCTATAACAAGTCGTGTCTCACCTGCCACGTCAACCTGTTCCCCGCTGGCGTGAGCGACGACGGCATCTCGGCTCACCTCTACTATGAGGAGAACGAGAAGAAGCTTGGCTTGCAATGCATCAGCTGCCACCTCGACGTGGGGCACTACAACCCCAACTATAGCCACTCCAAGATGGTGGGCGTGCCGCAACCCAAGGTGCGTGGCGACATCTACGACGCCCCTGCCAACGTTACCGCCTTTGCCAACTTCAAGGAGCAGATTCCCGGCACCGATATCGACATCCCTATGGTGGCTGTCACGGGCGGCACCTATCAGATGGGTAGCGACAAGAAAGACGCCTACAGTCAGCCCGACGAGTGGCCTCGGCACAGCGTTACCGTCTCGTCGTTCTTCATGAGCGAGACGGAAATCACGTGGGACCAGTTCTGGACGTTCTATGCCGAAACCATGTCTGAAGGCCGCACGCCGCCCGAGGTTATCTACGCCAACAACAACCGCGACGACGTGGATGCCGTCAGCGGCCCCACGCCGCCCTTCGGCAACCCCGACCAGGGGTGGGGCATGGGCGACCGTCCCGCTATCACGATGACACACTATGCCGCTCAGACCTTCTGCCAGTGGCTTTCGCTGAAGACGGGCCGTCACTACCGCCTGCCTACCGAAGCAGAATGGGAGTATGCAGCACGCGGAGGTACGGAGACGCCCTACTTCTTCGACGGCAAGCCCCAGCGCTTCACCAGCAAGAGCCTGAAGAACCGCATCTTCGGAGCCGACACGACGGGCATCAACCGCTATGCCATCTACACCGTCAACAGCCGCAACCGCACGCAGGAGCCCACACGGGTGCAAGCCAATCCCTTCGGCTTAAAGAACATGCTGGGTAACGTGCTGGAGTACTGCTCCGACTGGTATAGCGCCGATGCTTATGCGCAGACACCCGATGGCGCCGTTGACCCGCAAGGCCCTGCCAGCGGTACGGAGCACGTCGTCCGAGGCGGTAACTATGCCGACGATGCAGTGGACCTTCGTAGCGCCACCCGTGCACACACCGAGCACGATGCCTGGCTCCGCACCGACCCGCAGAATCCCAAGAGCATCTGGTGGTATTCCGACATCAAGGGCATCGGCTTCCGTATTGTCTGCGATGTCCCTAATTCCCTTCGCCCATAATGATTCACATAACACCCCATAAATTCCAATAGACCCAAAACTCCTAAATCTCAATAACAATGGAAAAAATCAACAGAAGAAAGTTCCTCTCCACGACGGCTAAGCTCGGTTTGGCCAGTGCCGTCACCCCCGCGTTCCTCACCTCTTGCTCCTCCAAGGAGCCCAAGATGGTTCCTCTCCGCGCCGAAGGCGAATACTATGTGCCTGAATTGCCCGACAAGGCTATCGAAGGCCGCGAACTGAAAGCCGGTCTTATCGGTTGTGGCGGACGTGGCTCGGGTGCCATTGGCGACCTGCTCGATGCTGCCGACGGCATCAAGGTCACAGCCTTGGGCGATGTGTTTATCGACCGTCTTAACAGCGTGCGCGAACAGCTCGCCAAGCGTGGCCAGAATGTTCCCGACGAGGGCGTGTTTATCGGCTTTGACGCCTACAAGAAGGTGATTGATTCAGGCGTTGACTTGGTTATCCTCACCACTCCTCCCGTATTCCGCCCCGAGCACTTCCGCTATGCTACGGAGAAGGGCGTCCACTCGTTCCTTGAGAAACCTATTGCCGTTGACCCCAAGGGCTACCGCACCATTATTGCTGCTGCCCGTCAGGCTAAGGCCAAGAACCTCAGCGTCGTCACCGGCACACAGCGTCGCCACCAGCGCTGCTATGTGGAAGCCTTCAAACTGATCCAGCAGGGCATCATTGGCGACATTACCGGCGGTAATGTCTATTGGAACGGCGGAATGCTCTGGTATCGTGAGCGCCAGCCGGGTTGGAGCGATATGGAATGGATGATTCGCGACTGGGTGAACTGGAAGTGGCTCTCGGGCGACCATATCGTGGAGCAGCACGTTCACAACATCGATGTCTTCATGTGGATGACGGGCATGAAACCTGTCAGCGCTACAGGCTTTGGCAGCCGTCAGCGCCGCATCACGGGCGACCAGTACGACAACTTCAGCGTCGATTTCACCTTCCCCAACGGCATTCATCTGCATAGCATGTGCCGTCAGATTGACGGTTGTTCTAACCGCGTCAGCGAGTTCATCCAGGGTGCCAAGGGCTCATGGAACAGCGAAACCAATGAGATTCGCGACCTTCAGGGCAACCTTCTTTGGAAATTCGACGATGCCGCTGCCGGCGAGAAGTACAAGCAGCATAATCCCTATGTGCTGGAGCATGTTGACTGGGTCAACCACATCCGCAAGAACGAAGGCCACGACGAGGCTACCGAAACGGCCGAGTCGTCGCTCGCAGGCGTAATGGGCCGCGAATCGGCTTATTCCGGCCAAACCGTCACATGGGAAGAGATGTCCGCATCGCCATTGGATTACCTGCCCGGTACGCTGGAGCTCGGCCCGATGGATATGTCACAGTACACCGTCCGCGTCCCCGGCAAAGGCAGATAAACCGCATCTTTCTTAATTCATAACGCTTAACTGTTTAAGAAATGAACCGTCGCAATTTCTTCAAGACCTCCCTTGCAGGGGCTGCTGCCGTCAGCTTGACGTCGCCGCTTGCTGCCTTAACTTCG
>JAEEGF010483641.1_pt1 | contig 15682 bp, 15 predicted proteins | sample 9134171 | NCBI WGS metagenome assembly JAEEGF01 (sample SAMN16246542, study PRJNA631951) | gut metagenome | biome: gut microbiome; feature: rumen; material: AP-attached | host: Bos | place: Iran: Karaj | collected 2018-10 | reverse complement strand
ATATGTCACAATGGCCGAGATAAGAAGCGTAATACTCACTATGGTGATTCCCATGCTCATTCTGTTCGGAATGTCATGGTGGCTTGATATTCTCTCCATGGGTGAGTCTGAGGCCAAAAGCCTCGGCGCAAACATAAAGCTCATCAGGAATGTCGCAATTGCCTGCGCGACACTCATGACTGCGAGCTCGGTCTGTATCTCGGGAACAATAGGCTGGATAGGTCTCGTAATACCGCATTTCGCCCGGATGTGTGTGGGACCCAACAACACCAAGCTCATTCCGACCGCAGGTCTTATGGGAGGAATTTTCCTGCTCCTTGTCGATACGATCACAAGGACCATAAGCATGGCGGAGATGCCGGTAAGTATCCTGACCGGACTTATAGGCGCTCCTTTCTATGCGGTACTCCTTTACAGACAGAGGAGGACAATCTCATGATCATTGAGACAGAGAAACTCTGTTTCTCATACACAAAGGGCGGCAGGCAGATTTTAAAAGATATAAATCTTTCCCTCGGCGAGGGAGAGGTAATGTCCATACTCGGACCGAACGGAGCGGGCAAGTCCACATTGCTGAACTGTATCGCAACGCTCCTTATGCCGGATTCCGGCATTGTCAGGCTCTGCGGAAAGGACACGAGGGAGATGAAGCCGAAAGAGGTGGCTTCAATCTTAAGCTATGTTCCGCAAAACCACGTGCCCGCGTTCTCATACACGGTTTTCAATTTCGTGCTGATGGGACGCGCACCGAAGGTGGGCATGTTCGAGAGACCGAAAGATGAAGACTTCGCAATTGTTGAAAAGACACTTGAGGAAATCGGTCTCACGGAACTGAAGGATAAGCCGTATACGGAAATCTCCGGAGGCGAGCGCCAGCAGGCGACTATAGCGAGGGCCATGGTGGCCGAGCCCAAGGCAATTTTATTCGACGAGCCGACGGCACACCTGGACTACGGCAATCAGCTCAAGACTCTGAGAATAATCAAAAGCCTGAAAGAGAAGGGCTATGCGATTATCATCACCACTCATAATCCGGATCACGCGATAATGCTCGGCGGCACGACTGCCATTCTTGACAGGGAGGGCAGACTCACCGTCGGCAAATCGGAGGAGATAATAACGGAAGAGAGACTGAGACAGGTCTACGGCACGGAACTCAGTCTTATACACATGGATGAAGTGGACCGCGATGTGTGCGTGCCGCCGAATCTTTAATCGGGAGGAATGAAAATGTTTAAAAGAGCAGTGGCATTGATTCTTGCAGCCTTGCTTGTGCTGTCATTTGCAGCCTGTACAAAACAGGGACCCGCAGAAGAAAAAGTGCCTGACGGTTATCATAAAGTCGTTGATAACATGGGCAGAGTGGTAATGGTACCCGACAACGCGCAGAGAATAGCCGCCATGAACGGACCGACTTTTGAGATGTGTCTGTGTCTCGGCGCGGCTGACAGAGTCGTGCTCACAAAGAAACCGCAGACTTCAAACTATCCCGCGGCGCTGCTCGCTTACCCGCGCGTTGCTGAAATTGAAGGCTTCAACAATATCAATCCTTCCGCGATAGTAAACATTGAGGATTACCTCTCAAGAAAAATTGACCTTGTCCTTTATTACAACAATGAGGAAGAGGTCAAGAAATTTGACAATGTAGGTATTGCCGCCGTAGTGCCGATACTCTCAACTTCCCAGATTAACAGTCTTGAATCCTGCCTCGCCATGACAATCGACGAGTACAAGGTCTTCAATTCAAATAACATGAGAGTCACTGCGGATGCGCTCGGCGGAGAATCACTTGAAATATACAAGCAGTGGAAAGAATACACTGACAATATCATAGATCTGCTTTACTCCCGTACAAAGGATCTGACGGATGAAGAGCGACCCACCTGCTACTGGGGTAACACCTGGGGTGAGAACATACTCTCGTCATACTTCATCTCCAACAGGGCATATGAGATCTATCTTGCGGGCGGACGCGTGCTGGGTCCTGTTACCGGCGGCAACTTCCCGGAGATAAACGAGGAGCAGCTCTTTGAGTGGGATCCGGATTATATACTCGTTGACAACCACGGCAACAGCCCGGATCTTGTAAAGAAATCCGTAATGAGCAACCAGAAATACGCGAATCTTACGGCGGTCAAAAATGACCATGTCTACAGAATCCCCGCCGGAGTATTCTTCATGGACAAGGGAAGCACAACGGCCCTTATGGCGCTCTGGCTCGGAACGGTTCTTCATCCGGACCTGTTCTCGGACATCTCCATGGTCGAAGAGATTCAGAAATACTTTAAGACATTCTACAAGTGTGAGATTACAGATGAGGATGCACAGCATATTATTGACGGCTGGTACTTCTCATCCGGAGAAGAGAATTCATGAAACTTGACGGCATAGAAAAGAAAACCTCCCCGCTTGTCTGGGGAATCATGATTGTGCTGCCTTTCCTGTTCTTCTTTGTATCGCTCTTTCTGGGACGATACATGATAGCACCGGGCGATGTAGCGAAGATTCTCCTTGATCAGATACCGGGTGTAAACATAAAGCCCACCTGGGAGACCACGGCGGAAACGGTTGTTCTGAGAGTGCGCTTCCCGCGCGCTGTCATGGCTGCCCTGGTCGGAGCCGGACTGTCCATGTCCGGCGCGGCTTTCCAGGGCATGTTCCAGAATCCGCTGGTAAGCCCCTATGTGCTCGGCGTTTCCGCCGGCGCAAGCTTCGGCGCAGCTCTCGGCCTGCTCATGTCATGGCCTATCTGGCTTGTTCAGATAGTCGCATTCGTGTTCGGAATCATCGCGGTTGCCATCACCTACTCCATGGCACACCTCTACAAGACGACTCCGATCCTGATGCTTGTCCTCTCAGGTATGGTCGTGTCTGCATTCTTCCAGGCGATGGTCTCGTTCATAAAGTTTGCGGCTGACGATGAGGATAAACTTCCCGCCATTACCTTCTGGCTCATGGGAAGTATCGGTAAGGTCGGACTTGAGGACCTTGCGCACTCAGCCATACCCATGATCATTGCCATGGCGGTTTTGTATGCAATCCGCTGGAGGCTCAATGTTCTTTCAATGGGTGAGCGCGAAGCGGAGTCACTCGGTGTAAATACGGAACGCATAAAGGTAATAGTCATTATCACGACAACGCTTATTTCTTCGATGACGGTTTCGCTCTGCGGAATCATAGGCTGGGTCGGACAGGTCATACCGCATTTCTGCAGAATGATTGTCGGACCGAATCACAAGGCTTTGATTCCCGCGACAATATTTGTCGGTGCGACATACATCATAATAATCGACAACCTCTGCAGACTTGTTTCCATAACCGAGATACCGATCGGTATTCTTACATCGGTTGTCGGCGCACCGGTATTTGCCTACCTTCTTCGTAAGACGAAAGGAGGCTGGACATAATGGCGGATGAGATAATCATCAAAGTCGAAAACGCTTCCTTTTCATACGGAAAGAAACCTGTCTGGGAAGATCTGAATCTTGAGGTCAGACGCGGCGAATGTCTGTCGCTTCTCGGTCCCAACGGATGCGGAAAGACAACGCTCTTAAACTGTATCAGCGGATCGAACTATCTGACTTCCGGCAGCATAAAGATCATGGACAAAGAGGTTTCGGAATATGAGGTGGGTGAGCGCGCAAAGAAGCTCGGCTATGTTTTCCAGGAGCACAGCGCGCCCTTCCCTTACAGCTCGATTGAGGTCGTGCGCATGGGCCGTACGCCGCATCTGGGATTCTTCGAGTCGCCGGACGAGAAGGATACCGAGCTCGCCTACTCCATAATGGAGGAGCTCGGCATCGCGCATCTGGCCGGCGAGAGCTATACCCAGATATCCGGCGGCGAGCGCCAGCTGGTGCTTATAGCACGCACACTCTGTCAGCAGCCTGACATACTGCTCTTTGATGAACCGACGAGTCACCTGGATTTCAAGAACCAGGCGCTTGTTCTCCGGAACATCAGGAAGCTCTCCGAGAGGGGCATGACGATTATCATGACAAGCCACTTCCCGAACCATGTCTGGCATGTCGGTGACCGTGTGGCCATGATGGGCTATGACGGTATTATTGCAGACGGACCGGTGGATGAAGTTATGACCGAGGAGAATCTCTCGGAGACATACGGAGTTCCCGTCCGCATATTTGAAGGAAAATCCGGGGAGAAACGGACAAAGTTCTGTGACCCCGATCTGGACTAGGAGGTATAAAGATGAAAAGATTGATCGCAGTTTTAATGGCTCTGGTTCTCGTCTTCTCGCTGGCTGCATGCGCGACTACCGCGCCCGCAACAACGGACGTTGATGAGCAGCAGACCGAAGGAACGACGACCTGGAAATCAAAGATGGCCAACTTTACTTTCAAGGATGGCATAAAGGTTGTCTTCTTCCAGAATTACATAAGACTCAACCAGGATAAGACCGAAGACGGAAAGGTTGTTTTCCCTGATTTCGGTGATGCAATGAATCCCACAACCATGACAATAGCCGGTGTGGATGTCAAAGCATATCCTCTTGACAGACTTCTCAAGATCTGGTCGGCTGCTCCGAAGGCGGATCTCAAAGTTATTGATGAGTCCGGTAAGGAGTACACAATGCCCGCGGCTGATCTCTCAAGCGCTTATGCAGGCGAATATGAGACTGAAGTTGACGGCGTGCCCGCAAACCGCGGTGTCCTGAAAGCAGGATCTCTTGAGGTCAAGGATTTCAAATATATCATCTCTGAGGACGGCAATGCCTTTGCGTTCCTGACAACCGGTGAGGCCGCTGCCGATAAGCCCGTAAAACTTCCCGACCTGCTCTCAGAGCTCGGCTGGCCCGAGGCGACTGAGTACAGAATGGTCTGCTTTGACAACTTCTGGAACTTCATAGATATGGAAGAGACACCGGCAGACGGCGGTGAGGACGGCGCGGCTGTCTTCGACGGAACGGAGATCCGTGCAACACTTTCCGGCTCCCTTAACTGCAGCATTCCGTTTGAGACAAGAGGCGGTTCCGGAAAGATGAACGACCTGTTCTTCATTGCGATTACGGATATAACGGACACGACCAAATAAGGAGACAATATGAAAAAGATAATTGCTGTTTTACTTGCATTGACATTCCTGCTGTCCTTTGCCGCATGCAGCAAGGTGGCGGTAAAGGATGACGCTGACCGCGGATCCATTGCCGTAAAACTCAACGGTTCTGATCTTGCCGGAGCTAAGACAATAACGACAGTTGATTTTCAGAAAGCCACCGAGACAAAGACCATAGGTGACACTACCTATTACGGCAAATCCCTCGCTGCGCTTTTCCCCGATGAGATTTCAAAGGTCAATGCCGCGTTTACAAAATCCGAGGACGGTTACGCAGCATATTTTGCTGACGCCAAAGACCTCTTTATCGCCACTTACAAGGTTGAGGGTGACGAATACATCTCCCTCGCCGACAGAAAAGGCGATGCGGCAAGCTTCACTGCGGTAACGGAGACCGGCAAGGCCAAGGCCGTAACCGAGCTTTACCTTTTCTCAGATGCACAGGACTGGTCTGTGCCGGTTAACATAAACGGCGAAGAGAAGACAGTCACAATAGATGACTTCATGGCCATGAAGCCTCAGTATATGACGCTCGGCCACAAGTATAACGGCGGCGCCGACTACTTTGAGGGTGAATTCCTCGCCGTTGATTCAAAGACTTTCTGGGAGGCTCTCGGCGTTGAGCTCACAGAGGGTAAGAACGATGAGACGGATGAGGACGGAAAGCCCCTTCCGGTTTACTATGTTCCTGACATGGACCTGAATATAACCGGTTTTGTTCAGTCGAGCAGCAGCGAACTCAAGGAGAAGCTGAACCGTGATTTAAGTCCCAATCCGCTCAAGGAAAAGACCGGATGGCTCGTATACTATTTCGTCATGATTGACGGCAGTGACAGACATGAGATAGAAGGTATCAATCCCATGGACCTTGATCTCTCATGCATATTCAGCGGCACAGGTGTTCGCTGGATGACAACTCCGATAACACACATAGACATCGTTCCTCACGTTGAGGTTGAGGAATAATTCTGGTTTTTCCGGGATGCGAGGCCCGTAAAGCATAAACACATTCATAAATGAAAAAGGAGAGATTCACTATGAAAATGTCAAAAGTACTTGCAGTCGTACTTGCACTTGTAATGGTATTTGCATTTGCAGCCTGTGCTAAGGCTCCCGCTGCTCCTGCAACAACAGCTGCTCCCACAGAGACAGCTACAGAGGCTCCCACTGAAGCAGCTGCTCCCGAAGGCGCACCTGAGATGAACGATGTTTCCGACAAGATCACTGCCTGGAACGGCGACTTCACATTCAAGGTAAACGACAAAGAGCTCAATAACGAGGCTCTTGCTGACCTCACAAAGTGGAAGGTTAAGGATCTTGAACTCGTAAACTCCAAGGGCACAGCCATGACTGTTTCCTATGCAGGTTACGCAATCAAGGACGTTCTTAAGGCTGCCGGCTGCGAGGACGCTACAAAGCTCACACTCATCTGTGACGACGGTTATGAAGTAGAGTACACAATCACTGCTGAAAACGCTCCTTATACTCTCATTGCTATTGAGAAGGATAAGGAACTCGCTTCTGCAGGCGTATTCTTCGCTCCCTGCCTTGAAGAGACAGCTTCCAACTACGCAAAGAACGTTGTTGAAATCAAAGCTGAGTAATCAGGCATAAGAGTTTATTCAAAGTGAATCAAGGGAGGGTGCTCGCACACCCTCCCACGATTTAAGATTATGAGGTGATTTTCATGGATATTTTTGAAGAGATGGTAAAGGCCGAAAAATCATTCAAGGCTTATGCGATTGTTACCGTTATTAAAAACAGCGGCGCAGGTACCGCTGATGTCGGAAAGAAAATGATTATGTACGCTGACGGCACTGTCGTCGGCACAATAGGCGGCGGCCAGTTCGAATTTGAGAGCATGAAAATCGTAAAAGGTATGATTGCAAAGGGCAAAGGCATTGAGACCGTATCCGTCTCGGGCGTGGACCTGCTCGTTGAAGTGTTCGAACCCTGTACGACCGTTGTTGTTGTCGGCGGCGGCAATGTAGGTAACAGCCTTCTCAGGACGGTTAAACTTTTACCTTTTGCAACCATACTTATAGACAGCCGTGATGAGAGCGTCATAGGAGAAAGCATAGGTCTTGCCGACTTCTTTATAAAATGCACTGACTATGAGGAGGCGATTCTCTCGGATGCCGTGCCTATGGGAGCATATTTCTTCTGCGGCGCATGCACGCATGACTACGATGCTCAGGCGCTTAAGGGCGCACTGCAGAAGAATCCGGCATATGTCGGAATGGTAGGCAGCCGTCAGAAGGTTGCCGAAATTTTCTCAAAACTTAAAGAACAGGGTGTATCCGATGAGGCGCTTGACAGCGTCTACACACCCATAGGCCTTGATATTGCCGACGGCACTCCCGCGGAGATAGCAATAGCGATTATCGCTGAGATGCTGCTTGTTAAAAACAAGGGGGAGGGCACAAACTGTAAGGACCTCACGACAAAGTTCATGAAAGGCTGCTGAAGGAGGTTGTGACGTGAAGAGAAGAATTGCTTTGTTACTTTCCGCACTGATGCTTATGCTGATGTTTGCGGGATGCTCTGCTGCGCCTTCAGAGGTCCCCGGTGAAGATCCGGGAGTGACGGCAAAGGAAGATGCGGTCTGTCCTCTTGAGTCCGGAGACAACATCCACACAATCGCATTTGTATCGGACACGCAGCGATGGAGTGAGAGCACCTTTAATGCCGTGTTCGACAGCATAGTTGCAGACAGCGGCAAATACAATATTGAGTATGTCGTCCATACCGGAGACGTAATCCAGGAAGGCGGCGACCCCGAAGCAAAGTGGGAGGCCGCAAAGACGGCAATCAGTAAACTTGACGGCAAGATCCCCTATGGTATTCTTGCCGGCAACCACGACCAGGTTGACGGCACGGAAAATCCCTTCGAGGTCTATTCGAAATATTTCGGCGACGAGTGTTACAGCGGCTGTGACTATGAGGTCGCATCATATGAAAACTGCCGTGCACATGCTCAGCTTGTGACTATAGGCAGCACGGATTTTGTCTTTGTCTTCATAAGCTACGGTCCCAACGGCGAGTGCATTAAATTTGCAAACGAAGTTTTCGCAAAATACCCCGACCGCGTAGGAGTACTCTGCACGCATGAGTATCTGACAGCGGATCTTGAACTCTCCGACATGGGCGAGTATATGATGAAAAAGATTGTCGAGCAGAGTGAAAACGTGAAGATGGTCCTCTGCGGACACGAGTCCGGAGCGGGCTGCTATACCATAGAGACATCTGACGGCCGTAAGGTCGCACAGATACTCGCAAACTATCAGGACGCAAACAATGAAGGCACGATACTGTATCTTCAGGTAAACGAAGAGACCGGAAAACTCGAGGGAATATCCTATTCCCCGGTCACGAATTCCGACGAGGGATACAGGGACTCCGATGCCGACCGTTTCACTGCTGATATTACCTGGTGATTTATGAAGTGTAATTACTGCGAATGGCGCTGTGAGCTTTCGGAGAAACCCGGAATCTGCGGACGCTACATTGAAAAGGATGGAGAAATCGTTGAACGCGAACCGTTCGACTGGATAGACTTTTATCCTTATACGATAGAGAGCATGCCGTTTTACCATGCCCTGTCGGGTGAATATGTCGTCCAGACCGGAACGGTTTCCTGTAACGCGCGTTGCAGTTACTGTATTAATTCACACCTGGCGATTGAGGAGAATGAGAAGCGGCTGCTCAAGCACAAGGACGCTGAGCAGCTTGTCAAAATGGTGAAACAGACGGGAAGCGCGGGCGTGGTCTTTGCGCTCAACGAGGTCACATGTTTCCTGCCCTCCGCCATAGCCGTTGCGGATTTGCTGCACGAGGAAGGTCTATATGCCGGCTGTCTTACAAACGGCTTCCAGACCGAGGAGACCGCAAATCTGCTGGCTGAAAAGATGGATTTCATAAACGTCAGTCTGAAATCCCTGTCGAATGAATTCTATAAGAAGGATCTCGGCCTTCCAGGCGTGGACCCGGTTCTGCGGAATATAAAGATTTTCAATGAAAAGACCCATCTCGAAATTGTGACACCGCTCGTCCACGAGGTGGTAGATAACGAGATATACGATATTGCCGATTTCATTTATTCCGTGAATCCGGAAATCGTGTGGCACCTCTTCCGGCTCATGCCCAATCATGAACGCAGTGATGAACGGGATATGACGCACGAGGAGATGCTGAAGATTTATGAGACCGTCATAAAGAAGCTGCCGTTTACTTATCTGGGTAATTTCGCGGGCTCGCTCTGGGTTGATACCTTCTGTCCGGACTGCGGCGAACTGATCGTAAAGAGGATATGTACGGGAGCATGGCTCGGAGGCACGGTCTATAGCAGGCTTGAAAAAGGATGCTGCCCGAAATGCGGCAGGAAGATACCGGGAGTGTACATGGATGCTTGAGATAATGCTTGATGTCAACGGCTGGCAGGGACTCTTCAATTTTACAAACGGAGAGGAACTCCCCATGGAAGGGAAGCCCTACCTTGACCTTGCAAAAAAGATAACAGCGGAACATCCGTATCCGGGTGATCTCAATCCCGAGACGGTAAAGTGGACTACGGATACTGCCCTGGACATATGCAGGGAGTATGATCCGCAGCTTATGCTGCTCTCATATGCCACAGCGGATATCATGAGAATCAACTCGAAGATCGATGAGGCCGAGGCCAAAAAGGTTGAGGCTGAAGTCATAGCCGAGGCAAAGCGCTTTGCGGAGACGGCGGGCTATGAACCGATTATCATAAGCACCGGCGGGCTCAGACCGATAGACAAACTGGTTGTGACAGATGATATTGAAGGGTACTTTCATGTGTCTGCCGATGCATATCTCGGCGGAGTTTTCGGTGCAACCGAGAAAGATTTTGAAACGGTAAAGAATCTGAAGGGCGTCCGTGCGGAGACCCGGCAGGAGTTTATCGATAAATACAATATAACCGGAGATTACGCACTTGAGCGTATGCCCGACATAGTCCTCTATGCTGAAGATGATTATGCCCTTACCAATACGGGAGGCAGGGGCACAACTCTTGAGATGATTCATAAACGTACGGAGACAACAAAGATTTTCTCGGATATACCGGATCTGCCGGAGGACATATTTGAATTCCGCGCTTTTGTCGACGGCCTGCTTGCGCAGGGCAGAAGAATTGCCGTGATAACAGCAGAGTCAATTGACGATGAGGATATGCCGGAAGGCTCAAAAGATATAAAACGGATTAAAGACGGTATCTGTTATGCGGAGGGAGTTCCCTTCTACTATGCGCTCTTAAACGGCAAACCGTTTAACGCTCCGGGTATGCCCTTCATTTTCCACAACCCGTTCCTTAAAAAGTTTTTCAGGGACAGATATCCGTACAGTTACGTAAAAACCGACAGTTATCAGGATCCCATCGGTTTCAACAGGGATTTTAAAACCGCTTCAATGGGTACCCGCTCGGGTATATTCCATTCGGCCTGTATGTGTGATTATTCGTTTGAGTGCCACTGCAGAGGCCTGGCAGAGTCAGGTGTCCTGGCATTCATAAACGGTGATAAACTGGCAAAGGTATAAGAGGTGTGGCTATGAAAAGACTTGTATGTATATTGATGATCCTATGCTGTGCCCTGACACTTTCGGCCTGCGTAAAGCCGGTTGACGGACCGGGTATGGAGAACGATCCTGCAAAAAGTGCACTGCCCGCGGCTGAACCGGACCTGGATTCAATGTTCGGTGTGGACAAGCACATAACTATTGCAAATATAGATGACTATCTCGGCAGGGATGATACGGTTTACCGTGACATGCGTATGCTCTATGATCCCGCGGATTATGCGGCTATAGGCGGCGACGCCGACCTGTCATTTTCAATAAAGGGATTTAAAGTCGTTCCTTACCCGTTCATCGGCTCTCTGCAGGCGCTGCCGGTTGACGGCGCGTATACGGGAGAGAGCCTCTACACAGTCGTATGGAACGACGACGGAACCATAGCCTCGGCGACGCCGAACTACAAGGAATCCGAGATGGCTTTAAACGAACTCTTCCCGAAGGACAAAAATATTATCCTGACCTGCGGGGGCGGCGGATACGCCGGAATGATGAGAACTCTTCTCATCTTCCTCGGCTGGGACGAGAGCAGGATTTACAACATAGGCGGAGCCTGGGAGTACAAGGGAAGCAACAAATTTGAAATAATAGCATATCCCGAAGACGCCAAAGAGGACAGCTTCCTCGCTACATGGCGTGCGGACTATGCATTCATCCAGTTTGACAAACTCCATCCTGCTGAGGGCTGAGAATATGAGACGTAAACTGATTCTTGCAGTTTTCCTTTTCCTTACAGTCTTCCTGCTTAGCGCATGCGGCGGGAAGACTGCGGGAAAGGACACCGGCAAAGTTGAAAACCCGTATGACATGTTTCACTTCACGCACTATGCGTCAGGCGGAACACCTGAGGAGGAGACTGCCGTCATCCTCTTTGAACAGGCGAATTCGACATTTACATCGTACCAGGTGGCATTTGTCTCCTGCACCTGCCGTGACCCTTCGGTAAACTATTACTCGGTGATGTATATTGAACTGCTCAATACGAAGGATACGCCCGATGAAGCGAGTATCAGGGCCATAACTTTCAGCGAAGGCAAGGGCCTCTGGGGTGACAGCAATCCCACATACGGCACGACGAACTACACACCGGAATACTTTGATGAGAATTTTGTTCAGCCCCTTGTCGGAAAGACAAAAGCTGATTTTGATGCCTGGGGCGGATATAAAACCCAGGTGGACGGAATAGATGTCGATGCAGTGTCGTCTGCATCGGTTTCAACGAGTAACATAACCTCGTGTATTAAATCTCTCTTTGAGTATCACACGGATAAATACTATGCGGATAAGACCGCGAAATGAGGAGGCAGATTATGAAAAAGAGGAAACTGTTGGTCCTTGCGATCATTGCCGTAATAGGCCTGTTCGTGCTGACGGCATGCGCGTATGACGCGACGCTTTTTGACGGCGTCGATTTCGCGTCATCGCCCTTTAAGCACATCACGAACGGCGGCAAGGACGGGGAGGACCCGTACAATATCAGTGCCATAACAGGCGCCACTCTGACCATAGAGGGCCCCGGTATGAAGTCATCGGTTCCGCTTTCCACAAAGGAACTTGAGAACCAGAATGACGGTCTCGTCCGCGGTGTCTACAAGGACAAGACAGGCAGACATGCCTTTGAGGGTATGGATGTATACTACCTCCTCAACAAGATGTCAGAGGGCGACAGCGGAATCGTGCTGACCGATACCGCGTATAAGGTTGTCTTCAAGAACGCAAACCGTGAGACGGTTGCCGAACTGACCCTGAAGGACATCGAGAAGGCACACAAGGATAAACAGCCCGTAATGATTGCCTACGGAATGGGTTCCGAGGACTGCAAGACGGTAGCGCCGTTTGTATTCTCGGGTGCTAATCCGGGCGAACATACAAAGGGCTTCATAGATGCGCTGAACAACGAGGACGGATGTCTCAAACTCGTATACAACACCACGAAGTACGGAAATAACAACTACAAGACTTTCTCAAACTGTGCGTATCTCTATATTGAGGAGGAGTCCACTCCGGGCTTCAAGCACACGGATGAGGAACTCTTAAACTATGTCATCTCAGTCGGCGGCAAGACGCTCGGCTACGAGCTCGACTTCACAGTCGAACAGCTCGAGGCCCTCGTCTCGACCGACAAGGACGGCAATGTAAAAGAGGGAGGCCTCGGTTATCAGGACTTCTACTCACTCGCAAACAATACCTATTGGTATGTAAATGAGTACCAGGGCCTCGACCTCTATAAATTCCTGCTCTACGCAGGCGTTCCGAGCGCAGCTGACCTGGGTGACAAGGCAGCGAAGACAGACGTAACGTTCTCGGCATCTGACGGCTACACCTCTGCAGAGAAGTTCAATATGGCACAACTGTCGGACTACAATAACTTCGGTTACTACAAAAAGAATTCCGCCGACTTTGACGACGGAACATATAAACCGACAAATGCCGATCTCATAAAGACCGGATATCCCGTAATGCTCGCATACGGCGTAAACGGATATCCTTATACAATCCAGAATGGCGGAGACGGATATGTCTCCGGTATTTCAAACAACGGCGGACCGATGAGAGTAATCTTCGGCAAGACCGAATACGGCCATGCCAACGGTTCCAACCAGATTCAGTATCTCTCCAACATAGTTGTCGGAGCAAACTTCCTTCTCCAGACCCATAACGGCACGAGGGAAGAGGCTCTTAAAGAGTATACCGACAATGAGATGAGCGTTCTCGTAAAGAACGTTGACGGTTCCGAACTGGCGAACACCACATACACAGTCAAGCAGTTTGAGGATGTTCTCTACGGTGAGGACACGACTTCGAACCAGCTCAAGGCCGGCAAGATCAAGGGTCTCTTCGGCGGCGATATCTATGAGGGCGTAAAACTTGAGTACTTCCTTTCAGACGTAATAGGAATACCCGGCACAAACGGCACGGTTGTATTCTCGGACGGCAAGAAGGATATTGAAGTTGAACTGACAGATCTCTTTGAGCAGGGCGGATTTGTCGCCTTTGCGAAAAACGGCACACCGCTTGTACCTTCAAAGGACAGCGAGGGCTACATCGCCTCACGTGACCTGAAACCGGTTTCAAACGAACCTGCAAAATATAAAGTAGAGAACTTCGGCGGACCGCTCATGCTCGTGCTTCCGGACAAGGAGAACGGCGCAAAGAAGGCCGAGTTCCTTGAGAACATAAAGAGCATTGTCGTAAATGTTGAACCCGATCAGTACGCCCATCTTGATGGCGATGCAGCTGCTCTGGCAGAGAATACGATTCTCTTCACCGGTGAAGGCGTAAATGCCGACAAGACCTATACGGTCGCCGACCTCGAGGGAATGCAGAAAGTCGCAAAGACTCTCGACTTCGGCAAAGAGCGTTTCAGGGGTATCCCGATTTATGACCTTCTCGTCTCCACGGGAATCAGATACAACGCGAACGAAGTAATCTTCACAACCGATGACGGCAAGACCGAGACATTCAAGCTCGGTGACCTGCGCGGCGGTGAGGACAAGGTTACTCCGCTCCTCGCCTTCGGTAAGGGCGATGTCGCAAAGGCCGTCAAAGAGGGAACACCTCTCATGGAAAAAGACGGCGGACCTCTCATGATTGTCACTTCCGACAAACAGGTAAAGAGCGTCACGAAGGTTGAAGTCACGACAATCGAGATGAACAGCTGGGATCATACGGCTTCCGATCTCTACACCGGATTCCTTGAATCCCCGTTCACCGTAGTCGTAAAGACAAGTTCCTCCGAGAAGGCCTATGAGTTCACCCTTAAAGACCTTGAGGGCATGACTGACCTCGTTGAGCGCACGGATTACTCAGTACTTGACCTCGGCACCTGCGAGGGTATCAACCTCTGGGGACTTCTTGAGGCGACAGCAGGTAAGGACTTCGACATATCCAATCCGGTTTCCGTTGTCGGATATGCGACGGACAACTACTCCAAGGACTTCCTTGCCATCTTCTCGCTTGAACAGCTTCAGAAGGGTATTGTTGACGCAAACGGACAGCGCAAGCCGATTATAGTCTGCTACGCAATCCAGGGATATCCGCTCGTTGACACGACGGATGACGAAGGCTACTCAGGTCTTGTCGCCAATGCGGACGGACCCATCCGTTTCATCACCGAGACCAACCAGGGTGCGTCAATCAAGCATGCCAACAAGGTTGTAATAACAATAGGTTAAAGATATGATTGATTTAAACAAGTGGCTCGAGGAGGCCAAGGCGGACCCGTCTGCCGAAAAATGCGGCATGTACCTCACGCACAACGGTGTCGTGAGGGCGACCGCCAAGGCACAGGTCCGCGAAGGCGTGGCCTCAGAGAGCGTGCGCGGCATGGTCTTCTCCTATGACGAGGAGAAGGTAAATGCCGCAATAGAAGAGGCATATAAACTGCCCGGCATATACTATGTGCGGGTATGGCTCGCTTCGGGTGAACTCTCCGTCGGAGACGACATAATGTATGTCCTCATCGGCGGGGACATACGCCCGCATGTAATTGACGGCCTGCAGTTTCTGGTCGGAAAAATAAAGAGCGAATGCGTAAAAGAGACTGAAAAGTTCTGAGGTAACGGTTTTGAAGGACAGTTTCGGAAGAGAGATTGATTATCTGCGAATCTCCGTGACTGACAGGTGCAATCTGCGCTGCGTATACTGTATGCCGGAGGAGGGCGTCGAGCCAATCTCCCACGCAGATGTCCTGTCATATGAGGAGACGGTAAGGCTGGTCCGCATCTTTGCGGAGCTCGGCGTTAAAAACGTGCGCCTTACTGGCGGAGAACCTCTTGTCCGCCGTGGCATAGAAAGTCTCGTCTCAGAGATAAAGGCCATGCCCGGCATAGAGACGGTCTCGATTACGACGAACGGAATTCTTCTGCCCGAGAAACTTCCCGCATTTATTGAGGGCGGGCTCGACGCCGTCAATATCAGTCTGGACACACTCGTCCCGGAGAAATTTGACCGTATTACGAGACGGACAGGACTTCCCGTGGTCCTTGAGGCAATAGACCTCTGTCTGGATGCA
>JAEEGF011400884.1_pt1 | contig 15684 bp, 18 predicted proteins | sample 9134171 | NCBI WGS metagenome assembly JAEEGF01 (sample SAMN16246542, study PRJNA631951) | gut metagenome | biome: gut microbiome; feature: rumen; material: AP-attached | host: Bos | place: Iran: Karaj | collected 2018-10 | reverse complement strand
GCTCCACCCTGTTTCGCGACACGGCCCTGATCCGGGCGCTCGACGGCAACCTCTGCGGCGCGAGGGGCGAGAGGGTCGGGAGTGACGTGAGAAGCCGGCTTCTCGGCGACGACACTCGGAGCTTCGGCAACACGCGGCGTTTCAACGATGGTCGGCGTCTCAATGGCACGCGGCGCTTCGACGATGGCCGGTGTTTCGCGCGGCACATCTGCCGCGGGGGTCGGGAGCGCGCCGGGAATTGGGCGCTCGACGACAACCTCTGTGGCGCGAGGGGCGAGAGGGTCGGGAGTGACGTGAGAAACCGACTTCTCGGCGACAACAGTCGGCGTTTCGACAACGACAGGTGCTTCGGCATCACGCGGCGTTTCGACGACGCGAGGTGTTTCGACAGCGCGAGGCGCTTCGACGACACGAGGTGTTTCGCGCGGCACATCTGCCGCGGGAATCGGGTGTGCGTTTGGGGTTGGGCGCGAGACGTCAGACGCGAGACGGAAGTCCTGTGACTTTGGACGTGAGACTTGAGACGCGTCTATCGTCTCTCGTCTCTCGACTGCCACAGGCGCGTCGGTCGTCTCGTGTCTTTCGACCACCACTGGCGCTTCTGCCGCATCTTGTCTCACGGCCACCACTGGCGCGTCAGTCGTCTCGGGTCTCTCGACAAGTCCCTGCGCTATCGCCGCGAGGCCGCGGCTCACATCCGGTTGCTGCTGCGAGTTGCCGTCATCCATGAACTGGCGGAACTTCTCCACCGAGCCCTCAAGCGGCATGGGCAGCGGAGCGAGTCCGTCGGAAGACACCAGGCTCAGGCTGACCGACGGAAACCCGCCAAGGTCGAAAGTCACCGCGTCGATCGTCATATCTCCTCCTTCCTGACGGTAAAGTCCTCGAGTTCCCCCTCAGCGCGTGCCTCCTGCTCCTTTGCCTCTTCGGCGAGCCAGACGGCTTTGTGTTCGTCGATCTTCATTCTGTTCTTTATTGCAATGTTGAGATTTGTCCGCGCCGCGTCCGCCGCGGCCTCCTTCTCCTTCACCTCGCCCTCGGCGCGCTTCACGTTGTCCGCCTTGAGGACCCCCTCCTCGTCGATGCGCGCCACGCCTTCGTTGGCCATGTCGATCTGGTCGCGGCTGACCTCGCGTCCGATGATGGCGTCGTATATGCGGTCGCGCCTCTCCTCCTTCGTCTTCTCCCACTCCTCGAGGTCGTGCTGGCGCGCGGCCAGCGCCTCCTCCGCCTGCGCCAGGTTGCGCTTCGCGGCGACGAGCTCGCCCGAGGCGCGGTCTTCGCGCATCGTGCGGATTCTCAGAAGCGGCTGGAGGGTGTAGGACATGGTTGGTTAGGTGGTTAGGTGGTTAGGTAGTTAGGTGGTTGGTTGGGTGGTTCACGATACGGCCTGTTTGAGCTTGGCGATGGAATCTTCGTAGGTGGGTCTCTCGTCGAGCCCCTGTTTGAGATAGTTGTTCACTGCGGCGTTCTTCGCGACCGCCTCGTCGGTTTCCGGATCCGTCCCCTTCTTGTACTCGCCGATCTTGAGCAGCAGCTCCACCTCAGCGTACTTTGCGAGGAGCGCGCGCAGCTTCGACGCTGCGGCCTTGTGGTCTTTGGGGATGATTGCGGACTGGCAGCGCGAGACGGACGCGAGGATGTCGATCGCGGGATAGTGGTTCATCTGCGCGAGCTTGCGCGAGAGGATGATGTGTCCGTCGAGAATCGAGCGCGTCTCGTCCGCAATCGGCTCGGTCATGTCGTCGCCTTCGACGAGCACTGTGTAGAGCGCGGTGATCGATCCCTTGGACGAGTTGCCGGCGCGCTCCATGAGGCGCGGCAGCTCGGAGAACACGCTCGGCGGGAATCCGCGCCTCGTCGGAGGCTCGCCCGCGGCGAGCCCGATCTCGCGCTGGGCGCGTCCGAAGCGCGTGACGCTGTCCATGAGGAGCAGCACCTTCATGCCCTTGTCGCGGAAGCTCTCCGCGATCGCCGTCGCGACGTACGCGGCCTTCAGGCGCTCCATCGAGGAGCGGTCGGATGTGGAGATGACGAGCACGGACTTCTTCAGTCCCTCGGGACCGAGGTCCTTTTCGATGAACTCGCGCACCTCGCGTCCGCGCTCGCCGATGAGCGCGAGGACCGTGACTTCCGCCTCTGTGTTTCGGATGATCTGCGCGAGAAGCGTAGACTTTCCTCCGCCGGCGGCGGCGAAGATTCCCATACGCTGGCCCTCGCCGCAGGTGAGGAGTCCGTCGATCGCGCGCACGCCGAGCGATATCGGCTTCGAGATGATGCGGCGGTCGAGCGGGGACGGCGGGTCGGAGTACACGGGGTAGTATCCGTCGGGGCGGAGCGGACCCTTCGTGTCCGCGTCCATCGGGCGGCCGAGTCCGTCGAGGACGCGTCCGAGGAGGTTCGTCCCCACCGGCACCATCTGGACGTGCCGCGTCGGGATGACCTCGGTCTCTCCGCTGATGCCGATCATCGCGCCGAGCGCGGTGAGCAGCACGGCCTCCTTCGTGAAGCCGACGACCTCGGCCTGCACCTCGTGGTCCTCCCACGGGTTCCTGAGGATGCACACCTCTCCGATCTTCACTCCGGGCACGGACGCCTTTATGATGGTGCCGACCACCTGGATGACCTTGCCCTTCACGTCGATGGGCTGCGCGTCCTCCACGGCGCGGTTCAGTACCTCCGGAATATAGTCGAACGGCGTAGACATCAAGCCCCTTTGCTTATGTGCCTCTTGAGCGACTTCTCGATAGCGGCGAGCTGGGTGTCGACGGACGCGTCCGCGACGCCGGCCTCGGTCTCGAGAATGCACGCCGGTCCCTTTAGGCGCGGATCCTCCACGACGTCGAAGGTCTCGACCGTCGGATAGGCGGTGCGGAACTCCGCGACGCGCGCGCGCACCGTCTCCACGAGCTCGGGCGCGACCTTGAGCGTGACCTGCCGCTGCGTGCGGATCACGGCGTTCATCGTCTTGCGGACGATCTGGACGACCATCTCGCGGTCGCCGATCTCGACCACGAACGACTTGAGGGCCTTCATCACGATGTCCGCCATCTTCGCCTCGACGGATTCCATGAACGAGACCGACTGGTCGACCTGATCGAGCTTCTGCATCGAAATCTCCATCTTGCCGTCCGTGAGGCCCTTTTCATAGCCTCGCTTCTTCTCGATCTCGAACGCGACCTTCGCGTCCTCGCGGATGCGCGCAGCCTCTGCCTCCGCAGCGGCGATTATCTCGGCGGCCGTCTTGGCCGTCGCCACGTCCGTCGCCTTCACGACGCGCCTGTCGGACTGGAGGACGAAATCTTCTTTCTTTAGGAGCAGCATAGCGAATACGCCTCCGGGAATCGCAACTTCAACAGAAGTTGCAGGTTTGGTAGTTTGGTGGCTTCGTAGTTTGGTAGTTTCGTGGTTATGTTTTTTGGTAGTTTCAGTCGAAGGCGCTGACGAAGCGGGTCGGGGAGATGCGCGACCGCTGCATGAAGAAGGGAGCATCCGACACCAACCACAAAATCGGCATTGAGCTTCATGTCCGCCCCTTCACCACCTAACCACCCAACCACCAAACCACCCAACTCTTTCACATCTTTCCCGAAATACGCGGTGAATCCGAACACCTCCGGATAGATCCCGCGCAGCGCCGACTTAAGTCCGCGCACCGTCGCCCCGTCCGTCACGCGGCGAAGCTCATCCGCGCAGGCGAGCGCGCCCAGCCACTTCGCTATCTCGAGGAGCGTCGCGCCGTCGAGAAGCGCAAGCCTGCTCCAGTCTTCCTTCGGGAAATCGTGGAAGAACGGCTCCACGCCGAGCGCCTCGAGGATGAAACGCTTGACGCGCGGGGAGGAAGAAGTCAGGTAGCTAGGTAGTTGGGCGGCTGCGTTGTCTTGGGATTGAGCCGACCCCTCACTATCTAACCACCTAACCGCCAAACCACCTAACCAGCTCTCATGCACCTGCGGCGCGAAGTCCCACAGGAATTCGCGCATGCGCGGCCAAAGCGCCGCGTCGCCGACAAGCTCGCGTGCCTCGTCAAGAGTTATGGATTCTGCTTTCGCCATTCAACTTACAACTTTCAACTTCAAACTTCAAACTTCAAACTTTCAACTTTACCCCGCCCATTTCCTCTCGGCGCCCTTGCGCGACTCGAGGTAGCGTCTCCAGCGCGCCGCCGATTCGGCCATCCGTCCCTGCATGCCGAGCGCGCGCGTCTCAAGGACAGCCGCGACGTGCGCGAGCGACTCCGGCATGTCCGCTCCGTGCAGGACCTCCAGCGCGCGGCGGGACTGCCCCGCGTCGAGAAGCAGCTCCGCGAGCGCAGCGGCGGACACTCCGCTGCGCGGATCGTCCTCGACGAGCGCCTCGCACACCGCGAGGGCCCTCGGACGCTGTCCGTGCCGCATGAACATCCATGCTGCCGTCAGCAGGAACTGTCTCTCGTCTTTCGACATATCAATTCCACCACCTAACTACCCAACTACCTAACTACCTAACTACTTCTCCGGCGGCGAGTCCCGGAATATCGTCACCTGTATCTTCTCGTACTGCAGGCCTTCGATCGCGTTCTTCACGAGGGCCTTCACGGACGGCACGAGGTCGGTTATATCGGCGTTCCAGCGCGAGCGTATCGCGACCGCGGCCGACGAGGGGAGCGAGTTGCGCGCGAAGGGATCGTTCTCCGGAAGGACGACGTGGACCCTCGCGTCCACCACTCCGTCGATCATCGAGATCGTCCGCGCGATGTCCTGCGCGAGCGCGTCCATGAAGCGGATCCTCTCCTCGGACGGAGACGATATCATGCCCGTCTTCTTGAACACCTCGCCGATTCCCTGTCGCGGCTCGTGCGGGAGTCCCTGCCTCTCGAGCAGGTTCACCGCCTGGGCGAACTTCGCTTCGGAGCAGAGGACGTTCCACGTGCCTTCCTCGCCCGGCGTCTTGCGGCACGTGATGCCGGCGTCGAGCAGCGCGGCCATGACGAGGTTCGCCTGGCGCTCCCCGAGCCCGGAATGCAGCGTAGCCTCCTTGTCGCATCCCGCGAGGAGAAGCGCGGCCAGCGCAAATGGCAATATTCGTTTCACGGCTGGATACCTTTCTGCTTTGACGTGAGACATCAGACATGAGACGCGTCTCGCGTCTTAATAATCATTGGTTCTTTATCAGCGTCTGTATCGCGTTAGACGACTTGTCCGCGACCTTCGTGACGACTTCCTGCTGGAAGGCGAGGTTCATCACCTCGTACTGCAGCTCGACGAGGTTCGCCATCGACGGGGAGTGCGTCTCCTTGAGGTCGCTCAGCGCCCGGATGCGGTGCAGGATTCCCTGGTTGTTGACCTGCGCGCTGCGCCACACGGCCGAAGCCTGCGACGCAAACGGTATCGGATCAGCAGCGGACACCGCCTGCGGTGCCCCGGCGGCCATCGCCGCCTCGAAGCGCGCCACCGCCGCCGGATCGGCGACCGCCTGCGCGGCACCGGTGGACATCGGGTCCGCGGCACCTCCCGCCCCTGCGGCTCTCACCGCCTCGACTATCATCTGTTCAGTCATGTCATCAGGTCCTTTGCTAGTTGCGCCGCCGCTGGATCGGCGGACTGGTTTGCGGCCTCCGCGAGCGGAACCATGGCTTCTGATCGGCGATCCATCCGCAGAAGCGCCATCCCCTTGAACGCCTTCAGCATCGGCGCGTCCGGGAAGCGCGGAATCGCCTCGCGGTCGAGATAGTCGACCGCGCCCTTGAAGTCGAGCATGCTGATGAAGAGGACAGCATTCGCCGACGCGACGGACGCCTCCCCGGGTCGGAACCGCTCCAGCGCCGCGAGGATCTTCGTGGCGGACCGGAAGCGGTTCTGACCCGTCGCCATCATGGCGACGTTCAACAACAGCCGAGCTTCTTCGCCCGTCAGATCAAACATCAGCGGAAGTTGGAGGCGATCGAGTTGAGCGCGTCGCCCATGTTCTTGTTGATGTTCGTCATCGTGGTGAGCGCGAGGTTCCACTGCTGGAGGTCGTACTGCAGCTGCTGGAGGTTCGCCTGGATGTCCGGGTGCTCCTGGTAGTTCTCCAGGGACTCCTTCAGACGGGCCTCCATGGCAGACGCCGCGTTCATGAGGGCGTTGTAGACGGAGTCCGTATGTATGAACTGTCCTGCGGCGATGCTGCCGCTGTCCACACGATAGAAGTGCGCATTCTGCGTAACTATCGCAGGACTCTCCGGGTTGTTGGTAAGTGCATCAACGAGGGGTGTTCCATCGAAGTTTGCCATTTTTTGTTTCCTTTGTTGTTTTTCTTGTTGAACGTCGCCTTCCGGCTCCGCTTTCTACGCCTAGCCGTCCACCCGGACGGTCAGCCGCAAAATCTTCCTTGCGAGGGTGTTGGCCTCCCTCAGTGCCTCCACCTTCGGAAACTCCTCCGGAGGCAGACCTTCCTTCAGCGCCGACTCGATGCGCCTGTCAAGCGCAACCAGCACGGCGTCATAGCGTGCCAGGGCCTCGTGCTTCCCGGGCCCAGCCAGCTCCTTCTCTATCTCAAGAAGTCTTATCGGTTCTGTTCTCTCTCTCTCCATCTTCCTTTTTACCACCTAACTACCTATACCACCTAACCACCTAACTACCTAACCACCCAACCACCTAACTACCTAACCACCCAACCACCTAACCTCTCTCTACGGCTTCCACACAAACCTCCCTGTCGCATTCGTCACCGTCACCGCGTCCGCCTCGATCTTCAGGACGACGCTGTCTCCGAACGACGCGCCCTCGTGTATCCGCGCTCCGCTGCGCAGCACCAGGCACGGATATGGCGTCGTGAGAATGCCGCACACGGGAAGCGACGGTTTCGCTTCCGCCTTCCTGGGTGCGATACGCTGCACGACAGGCGCGGGGGCGGCTTCCTCCGTCTCCTCCTCGGCAACGGCCCCGTTGAGCAGGGTAACGTCCGCCACGTCCACGTTCCTCAGCTTCGGCATGTCGGCGGCGAGCGCCTCCAAGGCGCGGCGGATGCGCCGCGCCTTCCCCGACAGCGCGACGACGCGGTTCGTCGCGGCGGCGACGCGCAGATCCTTCTCGGTCAGCATCGCGAGCGTGTCCTCCGCCGCGGTCTTCAGCGACTCGTCGTCGCAGAAGTCAATCTCGACCCCAGGCTTTGCGGCGTACGCCTCCGCCGTCGCGACGAGGCGCTCGGTGCGCGTCGCGAAATCGCCTACGAGAACGGTGCGCGAGTCTATGTTCGTGACAACGAGGCCGTGGTTCGCGACGACGTCGTCGAGGGTAAGCGTTTTGTCCGCTCCGGCATCCCCATCGGAAACGGCGCGGCGCTCCCACGCCCCCGAAACCGTGTTCTTCGTCCATGCCCAGATCTTCTGCCCCTTCGGGCTCCCCTTGAGGAAGAACGCTATAAGCGCGAGGACGAGCAGGAGTATGACGGAAACGACGAGACAGCCAAGGCATCCGCGGCCCTTCTTCTTTTCGGCCGTGTCTTCCCCGGCGGGCGCATCGGGAGACTCGGGGGATTCAGGGGATTCCGCGGACGCGGGACTCGACGCGCGCAGCGATTCGCCGCCTTCCTCGCGCCTCTCTTCTGACGTCTCCTTCCCCTCAGTTTTCTCTTCCGGCCACTTGAGCTCGCCCCAGGGGGCGTCGGAGGGACCGACCGCAAGCGACGTGGCTCCGCGCGTCACGACCTGGAACGGAGCGAGGGGGCTTCCGTCGAGCGTAACACCGTCCGACGCGGCAGTGACGGTGACCGGCTCTGGCGGCATGGTGGGGTCCGCGAGGATGATGTCGCACTCGTCGCCCTTGCCCAGGGTGACGGCAACGCCCTCCACGAGCGCGATCTCCGCGCCCTTGTTCGGCCCCTCGACTATCTTAAGAAGATATCCCATGTTCTAAACTTCTCAACTTTTCAACTTTCGACTTTTCAACTTTCCAGCCACTACAGCTTCAACCGCCCCAGCGGCTGTATGTTGATCTCTGCGCTCAGCTCCTGGAACGAGAGGACGGGCAGTTCGTACCAGTCCTTCTCGATCATCTTGCGGAAGTAGCGGCGGATGTCCACGGAAACGATGATGACGGGCTTCTGCGGAATCTTCGCGAGGTCGCCGATCGTGCGCTTGACGACGGCGAGTATGGCGCGGACCGTCGCGGGGTCCATCGCGAGGTAGGAGCCGGAGGACGTCTGGCGCACGGACTTCCTGATCTTCTCCTCGAGCGAGGGATCCAGCAGGTACGCGGCGACGATGTTCTGTCCGCCCGAGAACTTGTACGAGATGTAGCGCGACAGAGCGGAACGCACGTATTCGACAAGGAGAACCGAGTCCTTCTCCTTCTGCCCCCACTCGATGAGCGTCTGCGTGATGCGCTTGAGGTCGCGGATGCAGATTCCCTCCTGCACGAGGCGCTGCAGGACGTCCGTGATCTTCTGGAGCGGCAGCACGCGCTGGACTTCCTTGACGAGCTCCGGCGCCTCCTTCTCCATGTGGTCGAAGAGGAGCCGCGTCTCCTGGAGCGACAGGAACTCGTGCGCGTAGCGGCGCAGGACGCCGGAGAGGTGGTACGAGAGGACTCCGCCGAGGTCGAGCGAGCGCACGCCCGACTCGTCGAGCTTCGCCTTGTCCGCCTCCTTGACCCAGCACGTCTCGTATCCGGAAAGGAACGGCTTGCCGCCCTCGAACTCGATTCCCGTCGCGGTGAGGTTCTCCGGCGACTCGAGCGCGAAGACGCAGCCCTTGCGGAGAACGCCCTCCGACACGGGCACTTCGTTGACGAGCAGACGGTAGCGTCCCTCCTTGAGCGCGGGGTTGAGCGAGAGGTTGATGCCCGGGAACGGCACGCCGAGGTCGTGGTAGAGCGCGCGGCGGATGGACATGATCTGGTCGTTGAGCGCCTCGTAGGAGAGCGAGCCGCGGATGTCCGCGTCGATGTCCACGGTGAGCGGCGTGACCATCGAGAAGTCGTCGCCGTCCTTCTTCTTCGGACGCGGCGCGTTGCCCTCGGATGGCGCGGCGGCGGCGAGCGGGTCCTCCGCCCTCTCGGCGCGCGCCTTCGCGATCTTCGCCTTGAGGTAGAGGCTGTATCCGACGGCCGCCACGAATACCGCGAGGCCGAATATCTGGACCTTCGGGAAGCCGGGGATGAGTCCGATGGCGACGAGCATCAGCGCGCCGAGGAGAATCGCCTTCGGCTGCGCGAAGAACTGGTCGATGATGTCCTGTCCGAGCGGCTTGTTGTCGACGTCGCCGACTCGGGTGACGATGACGCCGGAAGTGATCGAGACGAGGAGCGCGGGAATCTGCGAGACGAGTCCGTCGCCGATTGTCAAAATGCCGTACTTCGTGACCGCCCACGCGACGTCCTTGCCGTTCATCAGGACGCCGACGCAGATTCCGCCCACGATGTTGATCGAGGTCATTATGAGGCCGGCGATCGCGTCGCCCTTGACGAACTTCATCGCGCCGTCCATCGCACCGTACAGCTGCGACTCCTTCGCGAGCTCTGTGCGGCGCTGCTTCGCCGTCTCCTGGTCGATCGCGCCCGCGCGGAGGTCGGCGTCGATGGACATCTGCTTGCCGGGCATCGCGTCGAGGGTGAAGCGCGCGGCAACCTCGGAGACACGCTCCGCGCCCTTCGCGATGACGACGAACTGCACGATCGTGATGATGAGGAAGATGACGGCGCCGACGACGAAGTTTCCGCCGACGACGAAGTTTCCGAACGTGTAGATGATCTCGCCGGCGTCCGCCTTGAGGAGAATGAGCCTTGTCGTCGTCACGTTAAGCGCTAGTCGGTACAGCGTCGTGAAGAGCAGCATCGACGGGAACGTGGAGAACGCGAGCGCCCGCGGCAGGTAGAGCGAGAGCATCAGCATCACCGTCGAGATCATCAGGTTGATGGAGATGAGAAGGTCCACCATCGGCGTCGGCAGCGGGATGATGAGAAGCCCGATGATGCAGACGACAAGGAAGGCCAGCACCAGGTCGCCGAACCTGGAGAAGACATTCGCAAAATTTGTCAGGTTTTGTTTCATGCGTCTTTCAAACCTTCAACCTTCAACTTTCAACCTTTCAACGCCCTATGTCTCGAGGAGCGCCATTCTGTAGTGCTCGAAGAGGTCTGTGTCCGCGAGCAGCGTCTCGATCTCGTGCGCGGCTGCGTCCGACGCCGCCGTGCGGTTGGCCCTCAGCGCCTGCGCCGCGCGGCGCGCCGTCTCGTTGAATCCGCTGGGCGTGCGGAGGTACGCGGTGTTTCCGGCGACGAGGGCGGACATTATCTCGTCCTTCACGGCGCGGTCCGTCGGGAAGAGCGCGTCGACCGCCTGGGTCACCGTCGTCGAACCGGGGAGGAGCGACTTCTGCGGTTCTCCCGCCGCAGGCGTGTCCAGCACCTCGGCGAACGAGGCGCTTCCGATCCCGGTGTTGAAGCTCAGCGGCTCCGTCGTGCGCGATACTCCAAGGCTCATGCGGCACCTCCGAATTCCTTTGCGACGCGCCATAGCGCGCCGAACGCGGCGTTGAGCGCCGGCATGGTGACTTCTGTGGACGCGAGGCGCGTCGCAAACGCCGCGCAGCCCGACTTCGCGAGATAGCACGCCCTCACGTGCGCGCCGAAGCGCGCGTCCGGATGGGCGTACGCGAGAAGGCGCCGGGCGGTCGCCGGGCCGTTGGCGCACGGAACGGACACGAGCAGCACGAGCTCCTCGCGGCCGTACTCGAAGCGGAGAGTATAGCCGTTCTCGAAGCGGAACGCCGCCGCGCCGCGGTCGTTCAGCGCGAAGTCTCCTATCCCCGCGCCGCGTCCGAAGTCGCGCACCACGCCCTCTATCCAGTTCGGTGCCCTCATGACGCCTCCTCCTTCTCCAGTTCCTCGTTCTCCTCCGCGATGAGTCCGTCGAGATGCTCCTGCGCCGCCTCGACGAGGCGCTGCCTGTCGCCCTCCTTCTCGAAGAGGCGCGGCGAGAGCTTGCGGAAGAGCCTCGTGAGCTCGCGCGCGAAGTCCATCTGCGCGAGAAGCTTCTGCATCCCGCAGTCCCCCACGAGGTGCGCGATCGCCGCCGCTGCGACGTACGCCTGCTCCGTGAGGTCGAGGACGCGCCCGGTGAGCTGCTCGCCGTTGAGCTGGCACGGCTCGCCGAACTCGCGCCCCATGCGCGCGCTGAGCTGAGTGAGGCTCTCGAGGACCGTCTGCAGCGTCTGGACGCAGCCAAGGTCCGTGAGAATGCGCCCGAGAGCCGCGGATTCCATCGACGGGCTGGACGACTTGAGGTCCGCCCCGCAGCCCGCAATGAGGAACGATATCGCGTCCTGCAGCGCGCCCGGACCGCGGTTCGCCATGAGCGAGCGGAAGCAGTCCTGCGGCTTTGTGAAGCCGATCACCTCGCTGCGGTACATGTCGCGCAGCTCCTGCATCTCGCCAGGAGTCGTCGCGCGCGTGTTGACCTCCTCCGCGAGGTTGATGCCGGCCTTGATCTCCGCGCCCTTCGCCTCCATCAGCTGCGAACGCGCCTGGCGCACGAGCTCCCGGAGCTCCGTCTCGCCCTCGCCGAGCATCTGCTCGATGAGGTCGAGCATCGCGAACTGGTGGCTTGGGTCCGTCGACTCGCGCGCGAGTCCGCGCAGGAGTCCGTCCGCGTCCAGCTGCTTTCCGGAGCGCACCATCTCGCGGATGTCCTGGATGAACTTCTGTATGCGCGGCCGACCGGGCATGTCCGGCATCATCGCGCTCCAGGCCTCGAGCGCCTTGATGAACGACGCTCGCGTTCCCTGCATCGGGCCCATCTTGCGCTCGGCGAGCCTCTTCGCAGTCTTCTCCTCGAACTGGAACGAAAGCTCCTCCATCGAGTCCTGCAGCTCCGCGAGCGGATCGCTCTCGACGACGAACGACGTGCCGTTCAGCTCCCCGCGCTGCACCTGCGCGGGCGCGGGCTCCTCGCGCGCGAGGCTCTGCGCCATCTGCGCCGCCTCCGCTCCCGCCGCATACGTCTGCCGGAGAATCTGTGCCGCGTCAAACGCCATAGACCCTCCTGCTTGCAGAGTTGAAAGGTGAAAACTTAAAAGGCGAAAGCTGGGGAGCCGCGCCTTCGGACCAGACGACGCAAGGTCCGTGGAAATGCAGCACGAGCTCGCGCGGCGAGCGCGGCAGGAGAATGTCCAGCATCCCGAGGCGGCGCACGTACCCCGTCGGACGCGGACCCGTCCACGCGACTACCGCGCCGGGCCTGACCGAAAGCGTGTCGCCGTCCTTCACCACGATTCGCGTCGCGCGGCTGGCGGTCGCCATTACGACCCATTCCTTCTCGAACCTCGTCGCCACGAGCGAGCCCTTCGCGCTCATCGGAATCACCTTCACGAGCTCCGCGCCCGAGCGCGCGGCCTCCGGCGCGACGAGCACCTTAGAGGAAACGGCGCTTACGGGGGCGGCGCAGGGGATGTGCGTCAGGAACGGACGCGACGCGTCCGCGCACCAGGCGCGCCCCGTCGTGGTGACGAGGTCGAGCGAGGCGCGGTCGCGGAGGAAGAAGCCCTTCCTGCGGCGGCGCACGGCGTCGCCGAGGAACGCCGCCGGCTGGCCGCGGCAGGCAAGCCACGTCCCGGCGTCGACTTCGGCGAATCCGCCCGCTATCGTCGCGGCGTCAGTCATTCCTTAGGTCCATCCTCCTTCCCGCCTTCCTCACCGGCGAACTCCTCGGCGGCGGCGGCCTGCGCCTCCGCCTCGAACCTGGCGCGCGCCTCGCGCTCCTGCGCCTTCCACATCTTGATCTCGTCGGAAAGATACCACTGCCTGCGCCTGCGGTCGAGCTTGCGCAGCTCGCGGATGTGGCGCAGCTCCTCCTTGCGGCGCTCGTACATATCCTCGTCGCGCTCCTCGCGGCGGATGCGCGCGTCTTCGCGCTCGAGGTCGCGGCGCTTGCGCTCGCCGTCGCTCGCGTCCGCGTCGTCCTCCATCTGCTCGGCCTCCTCGATGTTCCTGAGGCGCGTCGCCTGCAGCCTCGCGAGCATCTCGGAGTCGAGGTCGACGATGTGCGGGGAGATGATGAACATGCGCTGGACGGTCTCCTTCTTGACGGACGCGCCGCCGAAGATCCAGCCGATCCACGGGATATCCCTGAGATACGGGATTCCCCATCCGCCGGACTCCTCGATGTCCCTCAAATAGCCCGCCAGCATGATCGACTCGTCTTCGAACACCGCGACCTGCGTCTGCAGCGTCGAGCTGCGCGTCATGGGCATCGCGTCCACCGCGATCGACTCGAAGCCGCCGTCCTCGAGGCGCAGCGAGAGCCACACCTGGTTGGCGACGTTCGTGGACGGAGCGGCGACGATCCTCGGCTTGATCTGCAGCGTCGTGCCCGCCGAGACCTCGGAAAGATTGGCGACCTCCGTGCCGATCACGCGCACGTGGTAGCTCTGCGAGTCGCGCATCTGCGCGGCGAGGTTGTTCACCGTGAGAAGCGAGGTGCGGGAGATGCTGCGCGCCTTGCCCTTCTCCTTGAGCGCCGTGAGCGACGCGGACACCTGCACGTCCTTGCCGAGGTACGAGATCGCGCCCGCAAGCCCCTTGCCGCCGAGCGAGGCCGCGTCGAAGAGGTTGCCGGCGTTCTGCCCTGCCGCGCCGGCGACGTCGCGATACGCGCCGTCCACCTTGAGCGACAGCTGCCAGTCAAGCGCGTCCTTCTTCGACAGCTCGACGATGGTGACGTCGAGCTCCACGAGCTTCTGCGGAACGTCCAGCTTCTTGATGATGCGCTCGTACATCTCCATGCGCGAGGTAACGTCGCGCACAAGCACCGCGTTGAGCCTGTTCTCCGGACGTATCACCGGACGGAACGTCGCGTTCAGCGCGTCCTCGTAGCGCGCGTCCGCCGTGTCGAGGACGTTCGTCATGCCGGAGTCGCGGACATTCGAGCCGCTCGTGCTGCCGGACATCATCTCCGCGAGAACGTGAGCGACGCCCTTGATCGTGGCCATCGACTCCGGCGAGCTGACGGAGAACGACACGTTGTCCGCCCACGTGTTGACGAGCGGGAAGAGCCGCACCTCGACCTCGTTGAACGTCCGCTTCTCGCGCATCTTGTCTGCGCGCGCGACGAGCTCGGCTATCAGCGACACGTAGCGCGCCGGGCCAGCCACCATGATGATCTGGTCGTCGGAAGTCGTCTTCAGCGGAAAGCGCGAGTCCTCCACGCCGAGCTCCGCAAGCATGTCGCGGACCTCGCCCGCCTTCATGTACTGGAGGTCGAGGAGCATCGTCCTCACCTCTCCAGCGCCGTAGAGGTACAGCGCCGCGCCGTCATAGTACCACGTCAGGTTGTGGACCGTCGCGAGACGGTCGAGGAACTCCCCGCTCGGGATGTCCTTGAAGTCGCCGGAGAAGACGCCCTGAACCCCCTCGGACATGATGAGCGGAATACCCTCCGCGACCGCGAACGTGTCGAGCGCGGTCCTGAGGTTCATGTCGCGCGCCACGAGCGTGTAGGTCGGCGTCTTCCACGGAATCGTCGCGGCGGCGGCCGAAATCGCGAACGACACGGACAGAAGGACGATAGACACGAGACGCAAGACGTGGAATAACGTCGCGCCTCCCGCTTTTTGTCTCATGTCTACATGCATCATCTTCATTTCTCTCCCTCTAAGGTCGTATCATCATCTCCGGGAACACCGGCGCCTCCTGCGCGCCGCCCTGCATGTCAATGCGCTCACGCCACCAGTCGCAGGAATCAGCAAATTCCTCGAACGCGCGCTGCAGCGTCCGCTCGTCGGCAGAGCCGTCCACCTCGCGCCAGAGGATGGCCGCGCCGGACCTCTGGTCGAACGCCAGCACCGCGTCCTCGCGCAGCATGCGCCCCGCGGCGTACTCCGCGAGCCGCGGCAGATGCGCCGCGTCGTCCGTCAGCCGGCACACGAGGCGGAGCATCCCGCCCTCCTCGGACGCGACGATCTCGACGCCGTCCACCAGCAGCGTAAACGAAAGCGCGGCTTCGGGTGCCCTGTCAGGATACCCGATCGCCCTTAGGAGGCGCTCAACGCACGAACGCCTTCCGACGTGCGCGCCCCGCGCGTCTACTGGATTGTTTTGCATCTTATTCTTGCCATATTATATCATATTTGAAGCCGTCTGCGCGAAATTCAGTTAAAAATTTTCTCCCATGGAGACGCGGCTTCCAGCCGCGTCCTCTCCCATGGAGGTGGAGCTTCCAGCTCCGCCACAACGACGCGGCGAGACGCCGCATCTCCTTGGTTCATCCGCCTGGCATCGCACCCCAAGGAGACGCACCGTCCAGCTCCGCCACACCGACGCGACGAGACGCCGCATCTCCTTGAGTTATCACTTATTGCAATATGTGACCGGGCGAGCAACGGCAAACAGCACAATAAACTCCGACGGTTCACAAAACGCCTTCGCTACCGCTGCGGCATGAGCTTCGCGCTCCTCAACCGTCCGCATCCGACACGAAGAGGCGGTCTCTCCCATGGAGACGCGGCTTCCAGCCGCGTCAAATTTGCCGCGTTGCCCAAGGGGGTCCGTCGCTCCGCGACGGACAAAGTTAAGTGACTAAAGTGTGATTTTCAAGTGCCTCTTCATTGCTCCGTCGCGGAGCGACGGAGCCCCCTGTGGACGACGGCGCAGCGGAGACGCATAAAGGGGGTCCGTCGCTCCGCGACGGACATTCACAATACTCGCAAGAAATCAAATAATCGGGAGC
>JAEEGF010914822.1_pt1 | contig 15686 bp, 7 predicted proteins | sample 9134171 | NCBI WGS metagenome assembly JAEEGF01 (sample SAMN16246542, study PRJNA631951) | gut metagenome | biome: gut microbiome; feature: rumen; material: AP-attached | host: Bos | place: Iran: Karaj | collected 2018-10 | reverse complement strand
AGGTAATTGCAAAACCTCCAAAAACATCTCACGCCAAGTTCGCAAAGTACGCGAAGTTCTGTTTCATGGATGACTTTGCGAACTTAGCGGACTTTGCGTGAAACTAAAAAGCAGGTTTTGCAACTGGCTCAGCGAATAAATACACCCAGTCCTTCCGGGCGGCGCAGCAGAAGGCCCTTGCCGGTGCTGCTGAGGTAGTAGCGTTCGGCGGTCTCCGCGTCGAGGACGAATTTCACGGACGCGTCGGGAGCCTCGTCGCCCCACATCATCAGGTATCCGGCGAAGGCGCCACCTTCGTCCTTCGAGCCTGCAAGCTCCTTCAGCCCTTCGCGTCCCGCCAGGTTCACCGTCACCCTGGCGTTCGCCGCGAACGAGACGCCAAGATGCGAGGGCTTGACGCCTTGACTACCCGCGAAGGACGATTCCGCAGGGAGGGCGGTCGTTCTGCCCGAGAGGTCGATTGTCGATCCGTCCTGCATCGTGCAGCCGAAGAAACTGTCCGTATTGGGCACGAACGCGCCGTGCACGTTCAGCACCCCCGTTCCATCTGATTCGTTTCCTGCGTAGCTGACCACGTAGTCTCCCAGCTCGATCGTGATGTCTCCGCCTAGCGCAAGCGGGCTGCCCGACACGAACCTGACGGTTCTCATGTCGCAGCTAGCGTCGAAGCGCAGCCAGCCCGTGCCGGACGTCTCCAGCGTTCCGTTCGAGATGACGGAATATTTGGCGTACAAGACCTTGCCATACGCCATGGACGCCGAGAGCTTGTGTCCGCCGAGGTCGAGCGTTCCCCCGCCGAAGACGATGGCCTGCTGCACGTTCACGAAGGAGTCCTTTGTGAGCATGCCTACGCCGGATCCGCCCCAGCCCGGCTGCTTCATCTCTATGCCGCTTGTGATGGTGCCGCCGTCGAGATCGATGGAAAGCGCGCCGTTGAAGTCGTAGTTGCCGCGCAGGTCGAAGAACGCGCCCTCGCCCACTACGATCTTTCCCAAACCGAACGCGGTATAGCCCTTCGCAGGGCTGTACGTGTCGTTCGCGCCGTTTCCGTCCGGCGGCTGCGCCGTGCCGCCCGCCACCAGCGTTCCGCCGGTGTACGCCTGCACCATGTGCGACGCGAACGTGCCCGCGCCTTCCTTCACCAGCTTGACGTTGCCGCCGATGACGACGCTGTCGTTGGCCATCCATCCCGCCGCGACATTCGCGCGCAGTTCGCCGGTCGTGCCGCCGTCCGAGTTGGTGATGGCGGCGTTTGCAGGGCGCAGCGACACCTTGTCAACGCCGCCTCCAGGGGTTGTCGCGCTGCGGCCGGCCCCGCGGAAGGCGACCGTGTGGATTCCGGCCGCAAGGTCCAGATCGATTGCGTTCTCCCGCCACGTCGTGTTGGGGCACGGCGCCGCCAGCACGGTTTCGCCGTCGACGACTGCGCCGACGGTAAGCGTGTTGTTGTATCCGCCGCTCCTTGCCGCAGTCCAGAACGAAAGGCGGTACTTGCCGGCCTCCGGCACCGTCACCTGCTGCGAGACCAGCGAGGACGAGTCGCTGTTCTTGTTGACCCAGTATCCTATGTGGAAAGCTCCGTCAGGGGCGTTCGCGCACCAGTTGCCGCCAGTCACCCAGAATACGGACGCATTGTTGTCGGCGGCCCCCTGGCTTTCCCAGGCCTTCGGATACACGGCCTCGGTGAAGCCCGACCTGCCGCCGGAGGGCGTGCCCGCGAAAGTTTCGAAGCTTCCGTTCTTGACGAGCTCCTCTCCGCGCCAGCCTGTCGCGTCCATTGAAAGGTCGTGCCCCGCGAGGTCGATCACGGCGCCGCCCGCGAGCGTCACCGGGCCGAGCGCGCTCCAGTCGCAGTCGGCGGAAAGCGTCTGAGACTCGGCGACCACACGCACGTTTTCGTCCACTGAGATTCCGCAGCGGTCGTACGCGCCGCCGGCCGACTGGACGAGGCGCAGGGACGACCTGCGGCGGAGCGAGACGTCGTCGAACAGCGCGCATGGGTTTGACGCGCCGCCCGTCCCGTCCGACCGGAACGCGATTTCGTGCGTGCCTGCCGTGAGCGCAACGTCGAACACCGTCTTCCGCCAGGCAACATCGCCGCATGTGGCGTGCCCAAGCGGCCGTCCGTCCACCTCCGCGTGCAGGCGCATGTTCTTGAATACGGCGTTGCCGGGGCGGCACGACGTCCAGAATGAGAGCCTGTAGAGACCAGTCGCCTCCACCGTCACGGTCTGCACAAGCGCCGCATCCCTGCCGGCGGCGTCTTTGCACCACCAGAAGACGGAAAAGCCGCCGTCGTGGGCGGAAACGCCGGAGCTCCACGTCTTGTCGTTGCTCTTGGCCCAACCGGACGACGCGTTTGCACCAAGTGCATATGTCCAGGAATCCGGCGCGAGGCCATCTGCGGCGAAGCCGCCGGACGTTCCGGAAATGGCTGCATTGAAAACCTCGAAACTGCCGTTGGCGACGAGATTTGCGGTGGACGAGACGATGCGGCCTTCCCCGGCGAGCCCGCCCACCCGGAGGTCGTGCCCGTTGAGGTTCACGACCACGCCGGCGTTTATCGTCACGGTGCCTTCCGAACTCCAGTCCTCGTCGGCCTCCAGCGTGTAGTCGGCCTCGATAGTCCTGCCTGCATGGAGCGCGCACGCACACGCCGCCATGGCCGCTGCAAACATGAATCTCGATTTCAGCATTGTTCTTCTCCCGTTAGCCGGAACAACAGTCGTTACACGTCTAGTTTACCAGATCCCCGCACTCCGCGCAAGCGCCCAGAATGGAAATCGGGATATGCGCCAATGCGCGGCCGATCCGGTGAATGTTGACGCTTAACGGTTGAAGGCGGGCATGGTATCATTTGGCCATGAAGAAATTCGTGGCAATATCATCCATGGCCGCAGCGGCGTTCTGCTGTTCTTTGTGGCCTATGTCATTTCAAACTGCCGGTTCTAGGCTTATTTGGATCGACCTGGAGAACGCGCCAACCTCCTGCGGACAAGGGAAGAATCCATCAGCGGACGTAGATCTTGAGGCCCGGATTGGGCGCGATGAGCAGCCCGTCGGGCATCCTGTAAAGCCGCATCGAAGCGGCGGTCGCATCGTCGAGCACGAACGCAACGCTTTCGTCCGGAGCGCCCGCCGCCGTCCACTTCACGACGTAGCCGGCCTTCTCGCCGGTCTCCTCGTCCTGCAGACGCGAAAGTTCGCGGATGTCGCCGCGCCCTGCGAGGTTCACCGTCACCTTCGCCCCGGCCGCGTATTTCAGCGTGGCCGACTTGCCCCAGTCGTTCACGAGCGTGCAGGTGGTGTTGAACACGGTGCTGCGCCCTGCGAGGTCGAGGACGGAGCCGTTCTGCATGGTGCAGCCGAAGAACGTGTCCTGATTCGGCTTGAACGTGCCGTACACGTTGAGCGTTCCGGCGCCCTTGATGTAGCCCGCCGTGTAGTTGGCGATGTAGTCCCTCAGCTCCACCGTGTTCCCGATGTCCATCGCGGTGGCCACGTCAAGCGTCGTGGTGCGAAGGTCGAGGGCGTCGTTGACGATCAGCACGCGCCTCCCGCTTGTGCGGATGGTGCCGTTCGTGAGCGACTGGCGCATTACGAGGTCGCCGTTCGTCCCGTTGGCGTTTTCAAGGTCGATGTGAAGCGTATGCCCGCCGAGGTCGCCGCGGTCTATCGGCTCTCCCCCGGCGGAGCTGCGCACGTCGCCGAACACGACCCCGAACGTCACCTTGAGCGTGGAGTCCGCAAGAAGCGCCCCGACGCCCGTTCCCGCCGCACCTCTGTTCGTCATCGGGAACGGCCCGCTGTTCTGCAGCTTTCCGCCGGCGAGCTTCACGCAGGTGCGGTATGCGTAGTTCGCCCGCATGTCGAAGGCGCCGTTCGGCCCGACTATGATTTCGCCTGCGCCAAACGCCTTGAACAAGTCCCAGCAGTATCTTGTGTCGTTCCAAGCCGGCGGGTCCGGCGGCTGCGCCGTGCCCTCTTCGACATACGTTCCGCCGCTGTAGCTCTGGGCAAGCCGCGAAACGAAAGTTCCCGCGCCCTTCTTCGTCAGCCTCAGCAGCCCGGCGAGCGAAACAAGGGTGTTTTCGAGCGTCCCGCCCGCGACTTCGACGACGAGCTCGCCGCCCGCGGCCGTCGAAGTGACGGTGAACGGCCACTCTCCCTTGAACGCCGAGGCCGGCAGCTTGAGCGAACGTCCCTTCACGTCAATCGTCGCCCCGTCCGCCACGACGAACGGCAGCGCTCCCATGTCGTACAGCCCTTCGCCTTCCGGCAGGTCGTACACGCCCGTGAGCTTGTACCTGAGCGGCACGACGCCCTGCTCCACGATCGCGCGGTATTCCGCGTCGGACGAGAACCACACCTCGACGTCTTCCATCCCCTCCGTCCACTCGCCTGGATAGTCCGTGCCGTCTTCCTGGTAGTATTTCCACCCCTCTCCCTCCACGTCCCAGCGCGCATGGTGCGGCGCAAGGGTCGTCTTCACGTACAGCCCGTCCCCGCGCGCGGACAGGGCGATGTTGCGCTCTTCCGCAGTCCAGCCCTCGCCCTCGAGGCGGAATTGGACGGTCGTCTTAGGCTGGTTCTCCTCGCTCCATGCCACGAGGCAGTCGCCGGCCGCAACCGTGCGCGTTCCCGCATACACCGTCACGACCGCCCCATCGACGAACGTGAGCGGGCTCGCGACGCCGTCGTACGGCGCGTCGCAGTCGCCAAGGTCGAACACCGGCGCGAGATGCGCCGCGTCGCCGAGCTGCACGGCGGGGAAGCTCGTGGCCGTCGCCTTCACGGCGTAGCGCCCAAGCACGATCGCATGTGGCTTCTGGTCTTCGCGCGGCGCGCGCACGCCGCCGAACGTGAGATTTGTCACGACCACGACGCTGTTGCCGCCGATGTTCGCGCCGGGAAGCACCGTCATGTCGACAAGCGGCGCGGAGAACGCGCTGCCGGAGGTGTAGAAGCCGGCGTTTCCGCTGCCGTTGTTGGAAACGTTCGCCACGATCTCGCCGCCGTCCTGCACTACGCCGTTGAACACGAAGAAGCGCGCGTTTCCGTTGACCGTGAGCCTGTGGCCATTGAGCGAAATCCGGCATGGATCGCTGTTGAGGCGCAGGTTGAACGCATCCTCGCCGTTGATTCCGATCGTGGCGTCGTCCGAAAGCGCCAGGCTGCCGATGTAAGACGAGGCATAGCCGCCTGCACGCATCCTGTCGCCGTAGATTGCGCCTTTGCCGTCCGGTCCGGCGCCCGCTATCGTAACGTTGTAGCCGTTTAGCGTCTGGGGCTTCCCCTCTATGAGGATCTGCGCCCCGGCGGCAACCTCGACGGCGGTTCCCCACGTGCCGAATCCGTACGCATTGTTCGTATCCCTGCGCGCCCTGCCCTCTGCGATGAGCGTTCCTCCCGTGTAGTGCTGCTCCTTGCCGGCGACGTACGTGCCGCCGCCCTCCTTCACCACCTTCACCGTGTTCGTTATCGCGACGGTGGAATTGGAGAATTCGCCGCTTGCGACGTTGATGTGCAGTTCACCGCCGCCGCGGCCAGCTGCGGGGCCCGGCGCGAACTCGCCGGAGCCGAGATTTTCGAAGAACGCCCTGCCGGCCATGTCGTAGAAACCGACCTCGCCGTCCACCAGCCGCCGCGCGGGGACGAAGTTGCGCTTGAGCGAGGTCTGCGGATTGTAGATCTTGACGGAGTATATCCTGAAAGGCCCTGCCCCATTCCCCGTGCCTCCGAAATTTCTCGCAGGCATGTACATCGTGAAGGAGACATCGACTGGATTGGACAGGTTGCCCGTGTTGTCCCATGTGGCGCCGTTGACGTCGAGCGTCCTTTTCGCCGCGCTCCATGTCGCCTCGATCACAGTCCGCACGTCCGGCGTCGCCGCGATGCCGCTTATCTGCGTGGAGCCGCTGTACATGATCGTCCACTTGTTGCCGTTGTTCGGCCACACCCAGAGACCGTAGGCCCTGTCGGTCACGGTGTTGTTGCTCCCCGTCTTCAGCGACGATGAGAGGAACGGCATGTACGCGGTGCTGGACGGCCCCTTGTAGATTATGTCGGCCTCCACCTTCACCTCGCCGCTCGCCTTCACGCCCGTGTCGATGTACTGCGTACCGCTCGCGTCGAGGTACTCCAGCCGTTCGTACCCGGCGGGGAGACCAACGGGATTGCCGATCGCGCCGGTGCCGTCGAACCCGACGACAGTAAGGGAATGACCGTTGAGGTTGACCAGGGCGTTCGCGCTTATCGTCACGATTCCGTCCGCGCTCCAATCCTCGTCGGCCTCCAGCGTGTAGTCGGCCTCGATAGTCCTGCCTGCATGGAGCGCGCACGCACACGCCGCCATGGCCGTTGCAAACATGAATCTCGATTTCAGCATTGTTCTTCTCCCGTTAGCCGGAACAACAGTCGTTACACGCCTAGTTTACCAAATCCCCGCACTCCGCGCAAGCGCCCAGAATGGAAATCGGGATATGCGCCAATGCGCGGCCGATCCGGTGAATGTTGACGCTTGACGGCGGCGGGCGGGCATGGTATTATTTCGCCATGAACGCACTTATTGCCCGATTCCGCATTTCCGCCGCCGTTTTCTTCGGCGGGCTTCTTTCTGCACTTGCGCAAACAGCCCCCACGGCGCTGCAGTCCGTGGCGTCCGAGCCGGAGGCCGTGCGGGCCGCTCCCGGCGTGGCTGCCTCGGTGGAGGCCACAAGCGGCTGGCTCGACGCCTTCACGGGCATGGTGGATACGGCCGGCAACTGGGTGTGGGGTGTGCCGCTCATAGCCGCCATCCTGGCCACCGGAATGATCCTCACGCTCTATCTGCGCCTCAGCCACGTCTTCAACCTGAAGCGCGCCTTCAAGTACATGTTCCAGCAGGAAGAGGGGGATGGCGTGTCGGGCGAGGTGAGCTCGTTCGGCGCGCTGTGCACCGCGCTCTCGGCGACGATCGGCACGGGAAACATCGTGGGCGTTGCCACTGCGATAGGCACGGGTGGACCAGGCGCCCTCTTCTGGATGGAGGTGGCCGCCTTCTTCGGCATGGCCACGAAATACGCCGAGGGCCTTCTAGCGGTAAAGTACCGCGAAGTGGCAACCGATGGACGCGTTCTAGGCGGCCCCTTCTACTACATCGAGAAAGGACTCGGCCGCCGCTGGAAGCCGCTCGCCGTGGCGTTCGCGTTCTTCGGCACGCTCGCGGGAATCATGGGCATCGGCACCATCACGCAGATCCACGGCATCACCTCGGCCGTGCAGCGCTTCTTCGATCCGGACTTCAACCCCTCCGACATGACGACGGGCATTCAGCTATTCGGCACCACCTACTCCATGCCGGTGGTCCTGGCCGGCATCACGGTGACGGCGTGCGTGGGCCTCGTGGTGATTGGCGGGCTCAAGCGCATCGCAAAAGTCTCGATGGTGATCGTGCCCTTCATGGCCATCTTCTACGTGGCGATCATAGTGTTCCTCCTGATGGGCAACCTCTCGAAGGTGACCGAGGCGGTGGAACTCATCGTGAAGGCCGCGTTCAACCCAAAGGCGTTCACTGGCGGCGTAGTGGGAACTGTGTTCATCGCCATTCAGAAAGGCGTGGCGCGCGGAATCTTCTCGAACGAGGCGGGCCTGGGGTCCGCGCCGATCGCCGCCGCGGCAGCGAAGACGAACGAGCCGGCGCGCCAGGGGCTCGTGTGCATGACGGGCACCTTCATCGACACGATCGTCATCTGCACGATGACGGGCCTCGCGATCGTCGTCACCGGCGCATGGGAGCCGTCGCTCGGGCTCAAGGGCGTCGACATCACGATCGAGGCGTTCAGCCGCGGCCTCGCCTTCCTCGGCCCGCATTCGGGCATAATCGCGTCGTTCTTCCTGATGACGGCGCTCGCGTTCTTCGCGTTCACCACGATTCTCGGCTGGGCATACTACTCGGAGAAATGCCTAGAATACCTAGTTGGCACGAAGCGCCCATGGGCCATCAACGCATACCGCATCGTCTACGTCGCAGTCGTGTTCGTGGGGCCGTACCTCACGGTGTCGGTGGTGTGGGGCATTGCGGACGTCTTCAACGGCCTCATGGCGTTCCCCAACCTCGTCGCACTGGTCCTTCTCTCGCCTGTCGTGGCGCGCACGACGTTTGACTTCCTGGCTAGAACCAGATCAACAGAAAGGAAATACCGCAATGTCTAATCTCAAAAAGACGATACTGCTGATGATGGTCTTCTGCGGCTCGATCGCTTCGACGGCGGCCGTGGAGAATGACACGTTCACCAACCCGGTGATCGCCGCAGACTGGCCAGACCCGGCAATGTGGAAAGACAGCGGATGGTACTACTCCGTGGCGACGGGCCTGCGGACGATCCGCAGAAGCCGCAACCTGATCGACTGGGAGGACGCCCGCATCGATCCGCTCACACCGGAGGCGCGCAAACGCCTCTACAAGGTTTCGCACAACGTCTGGGCCCCGTGCGTGACCAAGCTTGGCGGCAAATGGGTTCTCTACATCTCGCTTTTCGTGAGCGACCCCGACTGCCGTATCGCCGCGCTCACCTCCGATTCGCCCACGGGGCCGTTCAAATTCGCGGGCGAAGTGATCGACAGCCGACGCGAAGGCGTGTGGAACGCCATAGATCCCTACGTACTCGCCGTTGACGGCCGCGTATGGATGTTCTTCGGCTCGCTGGCGGACGGCATTCACCGCATCGAGCTTGCTGCCGACGGGCTGTCGGTGAAAGCGGGAGCGAAGCCCGTACACGTGGCCGGCGTGCGCCATCCCAAGGACAAAATGAAACGCGCATGGGAAGGCTCGTATCTGCACTTCCGCAAAGGCTGGTGGTACCTCTTCGTATCAGGCGGACACTACGGCAACCACACCTACTATCTCACCGTGGGACGCTCCCGCACAATAGACGGCGCGTTCTCCGACCGCAAGGGACGCCCAATGACCGAGGGGCTCGCAGAGCCGATTCTTTCCTCCGGCAAGGACGACTTCTTCTACGGTCCCGGGCACAACGGCGAGATATTCTCCTCTTCTGACGGACGCGACTACATCTTCTACCACTCTCATGCGCGCAGCTTCAAGCCGAATGAACGCCCCACCCTTCTACAGGAGCTTCTCTGGGACGAAGAAGGCTGGCCGCACTTCAAGGAAGGCCGTCCACAGAAGACCGAACGCCGATTACGACCTTGATGAAAGCGCCAACGGCGGATGGCACTTGGATTGTCGCAGTTTTTCCGTCGCTGGAAAAGGTCGTACCCTGAACGGCCTTCTCGACGAGGTTCGTAACGGTATCGCCCTTCGCGCAGATGCCGACGCACAGCAAGACCGCCGCGACGACCATGCGCCCTGCGCCGTCATAAGCTCCAGGCTTGAACAAACCCGAACCGAAATGCCTACATTTTATTTCCATGTCAGTTTTCCTTTGGCTGTATTATACCAAATTCCGGCCGCCCCCACGAACACAAACCCCCGCGCAGTGGAGAGCGCGCTGCATGGTGGGGCGAACCGTCCTCGGCAAGCCGTACGCATTCTGTTGATGTCACCAGAATTCGTTTTCTAGTATTTTGGTGACATCGAAATCACGCGAGAAAAGTGTCACCAGAAGTCAAGACGCCCAATTTTGGTGACATTTTCATAGACTTGGCACGGAAGAATTTGGTATAATCTTCCTGTTTTCGAAGAAATAGGAGTTTTACATGTTTTTTGGACGAGAAGATGTCTTGAGTCAGCTTACTGCCCTTTGGGGCAAGCGTGTGTCATCGCTTGTCACATGTCGTGGGCGGCGTCGAATAGGCAAGAGTACCGTGATTGAGCGTTTTGCCGAGCAGACCGACAGCCGTTTCATCAAAATTGAAGGTAAAAGGCCCCGACCGGGGATGTCGAACGAATCGCAACTCCAGGAGTTCGCCCGTCAGCTGGCAGACCAGTGCGATACGGAGCGGGGTGCCCCTTTGGACTGGCGTGACGCGTTCAGGCGCCTTGATTCGGTCGTCCGTGACGGAGAGAAGACGGTCATCCTTCTCGACGAGGTTTCATGGCTTGCCTACTATGCTGACGACTTTGCCGATGACCTCAAGATCGTCTGGGACAATCAGTTGAAGAAGCACGACCGTCTTGTACTTGTCGTATGCGGCAGTGTCTCAAGTTGGATCAAGGACAACATCGTGGACAATGGCGCATACATGGGGAGGCGGTCGCTTGACATCGTGGTTCGCGAGTTGCCGTTGCGGGAGTGCGTGAAATTCTGGGGGCCTGCCGCAGAGCGCGTGTCGACGCAGGACATGCTCGATGTCCTGTCGGTCACCGGCGGTGTGCCGCGTTATCTTGAAGAGATCAACCCCGCGCTCAGCGCGGCCGAGAACATCCGAAACCTCGCATTCCGCCCAAACGGCGTTCTCAGGGTGGACTTTGACGAAATGTTCGCCGATGTCGTCACGCGGCGTCCGCGCTTCGCGTCGGAAGTCTTGGAGAGTCTGGCGGATGGTCCGCTTGGAACTCCTGAAATTGCGCGGAAGCTTGGCGTCGAACGCAGCGGGAACATCACCCTCGCTCTCAATCAGCTCGTGGAGGCGGGATTCGTCTCTACGGACGCAGGAATCAACCCGGAGACGGGCGAAGAGATGAAGGACAGGCACTATCGGCTGAGGGACAACTATTCCCGGTTCTATCTCAAGTGCATCCGTCCGGCGGCGCGCATCATTGACGAAGGTTCGTATGCTTTTCATTCGCTGGCGCAGTTCGACGAATGGAACGCCATCATGGGACTTGCATTTGAAAACCTCGTGGTGAACAACTACAGAGAACTCCTCGAGCCCTTGCACATGGACAAGGCGCTGATCTTGTCCGCAGCGCCGTTCAGGCGTGCGGCTGCGGTGAAGAGCGGACGCAAGGGCGTCCAAATTGATCTCCTTTTGCAGACGAAGATGTCAATCTGCGTCGTGGAAATCAAGCGCAAGCGCGAAATCGGCCGTGAAATCATCGGAGAGATTTCCACGAAGTGCGACCGGCTTGTGAAAAGATCCGGCGTCTCCCTTCGCACGGCCCTTGTGTACGACGGAGAGTTGGCGCCTTCCGTCGAGGCGGACGGCTATATCGACTCCGTGGTACCCGCGCGACGTCTTCTCGGCTTTTGAACTTATTCGCATCTTTCAGGGCGCATCTCCGTAATTCACCAATTGGAAATTGACAACATTGGAACTGGTGGGGCGAGCCGCCACCTTGTCTTGACGATTCCTATGGCCTCACCTCAAGAATCCACCTGCCCTACGCACAGAATCAGTGACAGAACATAGACGTAAGCAAACATAGACCAACAGCCGCAGACACGATCCCCCAGTATCGGAAGAACATTGCAGGAAACACAACTAAAACAGAGATCACATCCTGTCCGGTAGCAAGGGCTCCGGACATCGCGCATGAGACAAAACCATGGATCGGGCACGCCACATATCCAACGACGAGCAAAGCGACGGCAACATCCCTAAACATACGCCGCGCTGTATCCTTCGTCATCATTTCGAATTCTTTTCCTTCCCTAACAACCGAACCTTGAATGGTCTTGACCTACACACGAAAGATAGAGGTCTGGCAAAACAGAAGCGTCATGAGAAGATCTTGTCAAGTCCGTCGCGGACGAAGATGGACGTGCAGAGGAAACAGTTCGCGTCGCGCGCAATCTGTTCGGCAAGCGGCCCGTAGTCATCACTTCTCATGGCGGCGCGTCGGGGAATAGGGACATCCCGAGCCGTTGGACGTCGAACCGCACCAGATGCACTTGTTGCCGCCCGGGCCGTGCCGGTGCAATCGATTCGGGCCGTACGCACATCCGTGTCCGTAGCTCGACGAACCACACCATTCGCAGTGCTTCTCGTCGTCACGATGCTCGTGAAGACGATCCGGGCCGTATGCGCACCCGTGCCCGTAGCTTGTTGAACCGCAATGTCTGCATTTTGTCGCCATGTCTGTTTTCCTTTCGCCGCATATTATAGCAAACCGATTCTCCCCGCGCCATACCCCCGCATGAGCCAAATATTGCATAATTCGGCATACAGCGGCTCAGGAACGGGCTGGAAGCCCATTCTCCAAAATGCGATGGCCACGCCGCAGGCAGCAAAAGCGGTCGTGGCTAGCGGACGAAGACGACGAGGCCGCTCAGAACGTAGAGCCCGTCGTCCTTGGCGACGAAGCTGTACTTCGCGGTCGTGGCGTCGACGCACTTGAACTTCACGCTGCCGATGTTCGCCGGCTTGGTCTCGGGCGTCCAGGAGATGATGGGGGCCTTCGCCGATGGACGACTCTCGCCGAACTTCATGTTCACAACAGCGTCGTCCGCGAACTTGAGCGTCTTCTCGCCGTCCGTGAAGTTCGCCACGATCGGCAGCGGCGTAGCGCGCGCGGTGAAGTCTATTGTCGATCCGTCCTGCAATGTGCAACCGTAGAAGCGGTCGTGCGCGGCTGGTTTGAACGTGCCGTAGACGTTCAGCGCGGCGTTGCCCGCGTTGTAGTCCTGGTCGAAGACGGCCTCGTAGTCGCGCACGCTCAGCGTCGCGTAGAGGCGCAACGCGCAGTTCACGCGGAAGTCCACGTTCGTCGCAGTGTTCTCTTTGCTGGCCGGGGCGTAGGCATCGCTCCCGGTCTGCAGCCAGCCGCCGTTTCTCAGGTCGATCGACCCGTTCTTGATCTCCGTGTTGCAGAGCAGGAACATCTTGTTCCAGGCGACATCCACCGCAAGCGCGTGCCCCGCAAGGTCAATCGTGGTCGGCGTATGGCTGTTGCCCACCATGCCATAGCTGCTGACGATGTCGATCGACGAATCGGCGGAGAGCGAGACGTTCTTCAGCATGGCGTTGTTGTGGTCGTAGTCGTAGTACGTGTTGCGGATCGTGCCGCCGGCGATGATGAATGAATATTCATGGAACAGCTGGCAGCCGTACATGTCCAACACGGCACCCTCCGCAATCTGAATCGGCAGAGCGATGGCGCCGAACGGACGAGATGAGCCGTTGATGTTTGGCTTTAGCGTGCCGCCGGCCAGCTCGGTGCCGCCGGTGTACGTCTGCGAAATGGACGCCACGTACACGCCATCGCCGTCCTTGACGAACTTTATGTTGTTGTTGACGAACTCGCTCTTGCCGAAATAGACCTTGCTGTTGCTGCAGAAGATGTTCTTGGCCGGCTTGCAGCGCAGCTCCGCCGTGTGCTCGCCGTCGAAGTTGACGATCTTCGCGTATATCGACTCGTCGCCCGTGACTCCGTCAACAGCAAGGCTGTGCCCGTTCAGGTCGATCACCGAGCCGCCAAGCTGCAGCGCCCCGCCGTGTCCGCTCCAGTCCTCGTCTTCGGCGAGCGTGACCATCGGCGCGGCGAAGAGGTCGAATATTCCGTAGCCGCCTTCGCTGTATTTGACCGCAACAGCGTCGCCCGCGTTCACGAACCCTCCGCTCGCATTCACGAAGTGGAAGCCCACTTTCCCGCTGTTCTGGCCGGCGTGCCCCGCCGCGACGGCGCAGCCGTACACGCCGTCGACGCCGTTCGTGAAGTTGACTATCACGGCCTTGTTCCAGCCGCCGTCGTAGATCTGGAACTCCACGCGCATCGAGCGGAGAGAATCGCCGTCGTATTCAAACGCCTTGTACATCCCCATGCCCTCTCCGTTCTTGCCGGAAATGTGCGCGCTTGCAAAATAGCATCCGAGATACCTGTCCTTGACGTCGTCGAGCGTCAGGACAGGCTCGCCCGCCGGATTGGCCCACACGAGCAGGCTCTCGTTCTTCTTCATGTACTTGGACGCCTTCAGACCCGCGAGGCCGTATCCGCCGGCCGTCCATGACGCAGGATGGTCGTTGTTGCCATTGGCAGTGTGGCTCGACTGGTCGCAGTCAAAGGTGGGCTTTCCGTTCTCGTCAAGCCAGGAGAATTTGAAGTTCACGTTGTTCTGGTTGTTCAAGAACTGCCCCCTGGCGTGCCTCGCCCACACGCCGTCGGCGCGCGTCTCCAGCTCAATCGTCACCGACTTGGTGTGCCGCGGACTTCCGGTGTCGTATATGTTGAACACGCAAATCGCATTCGAAACGGACGTCACGTCCGCCGGAATGAACGTCTCGAACTTCTGCGCGAAGACGAGCTGCTTGGAGCTTGTAAAACCTCCGCAGAACCAGCCGGAGAACTCGTATTCGCCGTCCTTCAGCTCCTGAAGCGTCACATCGTCGAACACCTTCGTCCAGCCGCCCGGCACGCACGGCAGCGTGGTGACGTCATGGATGTGCTGGTCGGAGCCGTAGAACATCTTGCTGCGGTATACGGACTGCGCCGCGCTGACGCGCAGCGCGCACACGCCGTATCCCGCCGTTGAATTGGCGCCGCTGACGGACCCTGCCTGGCCGTAGAATCCGGGAACGCTCTCTCCCGTTATCGCGTTCATCGTTCCGTCGTCGTTGACGAACCTGTATCCAACCTCCACGCCGTCCTTGTACACGGACTTGGTCGACTGCCCATATACGCCGCCCTCGCCGTTCGTCAGCTCCACCACCGTACATTTGACATGGCCGTCTTCCTTGTACTGGAACTCGAGCCTGATGAGCGTCGCCTTGCCCTCGCCGTCAACGGCGACCGACTTGTTGTACGCGTTTATCGGCTGGCCGATTGAGTTGGGGCCTGTGGACACGCCGCAGATGGTTCCGTAGAAGGCATTGTCCTTTATGTCGTCGAGGGTGAGGGCCGGCTTGCCCTCCTCGTTCGCCCAGATGAGCGCAGGCGCGTCCTTGGGCGGAACCTTGACGATGCTCAGCCCGCACGCGCCATATCCGCCATTCTCCCATCCGGCCACAGTAGCGACGTTCGCCCTGCCGACATCGCAGCTGTACGTCACGCCGCCGTTGCCGTCAAGTTCGGCGAACACGAAGTCCGGCTGGCTGCCGCCCACATACTGGGCCCGCGCGCCGCGTGCGTACACGCCCTCCGCGCCGTCGGTGAGCTCAAATGCGATGGACTTGGTGTACTTGTCGTCCACGAACGAAAACACGCCCACGATCTTCACGACGGCGTCCGTATCTGGATCTCTGCAAATCAGCACATCCTTCGCCTGCAGCGCGCGCCTGATCATGGAGGTGCCGCACTGCCACGCGCCGAACACGTAGCCCTGCGAAAGAAGCTCCTGCACGTCCACAAGCTTCATGTCGGGGAACGCGAGCGCGGCGGTGGTGGCGAGCACACTCGCGCTACTGCGCGCCGCTCCGCCCATCACCCACTTCGGCGACGTGTAAGACGACCTTATTCCGGCCGCTAGCGACGCCGCTGCCGCGCATAGAGTAGCCATGAGAATGATTCGCTTCATTGTCCGTTGCTCCTTTATGGTAACCACTTCTACGATTTTTGATGCCACTATTATGCCAAATTCTCGCATTCAGCGCAAGATGGAAATCGCAACGGGGCCTTGGCGAAGCAACTCGACGGCGCCGTTGGACCGGACGCGCACCACGGTGGAAGGCACGCCGCCGGGCGACATGCCGCCGTCGATGACGATGTCGGCGGAAAGGCCAACGTCGGCTAGCGCCTGCGGCGCCTCGGTTGCCTCGCGCCTGCCGGAAAGGTTGGCGCTCGTCACGCGCAGCACGCCGCCGCACAGGCGCAGCAGCGAGCGCGTCCACGCATGGTCGGGCACGCGGAAGCCCTCGGCGGGCGCGCC
>JAEEGF010117408.1_pt1 | contig 15687 bp, 9 predicted proteins | sample 9134171 | NCBI WGS metagenome assembly JAEEGF01 (sample SAMN16246542, study PRJNA631951) | gut metagenome | biome: gut microbiome; feature: rumen; material: AP-attached | host: Bos | place: Iran: Karaj | collected 2018-10 | reverse complement strand
TGGTCACAGAGGTCAGGCCGCTGCAGCCAAAGACCGCAGAAGAGCTGATGCTTGTCACGCTGTTGGGGATGGTCACAGAGGTCAGGCCGCTGCACTCATAGAACGCACCAGAGCCGATGCTGGTCACGCTGTTGGGAATGGTTACCGAGGTCAGCCCGCTACAGCCAGAAAACGCATAAGAGCCGATGCTGGTTACGCTGTTACCAATGGTCACCGAGGTTAGGCCGCTGCAGCCATAGAACGCAGAAGAGCCGATAGAATTATTAAAGTTATATTCTAAAGTCTTGATATAGGTATTTCCTCTGAAAATAGAATCACCGATACTCAGTACTGTCATATCGATGTTCTTGTACGCAACCGTATTGCCTATCTTCGTATTCTCGGCAGACTCATTATAAACGCAGGCTATTGCATCGCAAGTGCGCTCTGACGGACTAACAGGTATATACTTTATACCATCCACTTCAAACATACTGCTAAGGAACGGGTATATCTTCGTATTGCTAAGACCACTATAAGAGTTATTTGGAACATAGTTTATAGTTCCTCCTGCATTTTTATATCCACTTGGCGGAGTATTTGCCAACCAGATTACTTTTACTGGATAGGCACCATTAGTAGCACCTTTGGTTGAAGAATAACTAAAAGCATCAGATGCTATAGTCTGTATGCCTGTACCTATCGTCAGAGACTTTATTCTAGTATTATAGAACGCATGATCGCCGATGCTGGTCACGCTGTTGGGGATGGTCACCGAGGTCAGGCCGCTGCAGCCATCGAACGCATAAGAGCCGATGCTGGTCACGCTGTTGCCGATGGTCACCGAGGTTAGTCTGCTGCAACTTGAGAACGCATAATCGCTGATGCTGGTCACGCTGTTGGGGATGGTCACCGAGGTCAGTCTGCTGCAACCGGAGAACGCATAATCGCCGATGCTGGTCACGCTGTTGGGGATAGTCACCGAGGTCAAGTTGCTGCAGTAATTGAATGCATCAGAGCCGATGTAGGTCACGCTGTTGGGGATGATCACCGAGGTCAGGCCGCTGCAGCCAGAGAACGCAGAACCACCGATTCTGGTCACACTGTTGGGGATGGTCACCCTGGTCAGTCTGCTGCAACCTCGGAACGCTTCAGAGCGTATGCTGGTCACGCTGTAAGTCTTACCACTATATGTGATGGTCTCAGGAATGGTTATATCTCCAGTGTACTCATTGGAATAACTGCTACAGTCTGTTCCCTGGTATGTAACATAAACAGAACTTCTATCATTGTTATAGTTGTAATAGATAGTCTTGCCATCACTGTTCTTTACTGCTATATCATGTGCGAAGGTGATAGTGGCGCACATGAACAGTAGGAGAGTGAGGAGGGAACGAATGTAATGCTTATTACTTTTCATCTTAATTTGCATAATCTGTAGTTTTTTTGTCTATTACATTATTTTGAAAATATCTCCAGAATTCCCTGTTGTATTCTCCTTTTAGGAGATTCCAGGCATTTCTGCTAATCTCGTTGTTGCATGCTATTTGCATTCCTTCAACCCATATATTCCATACCTTGTCTGGAATTACTCCTTCCTGCCACAAATGATACTCTTCACTGCAAAGGTCGAAATAGAGTCTCATGTACTTCTTAGTCCTAAGGTTTAGCTTTCCTGTTTGATTGTCAAACATCTCATCAGGAATTTGCAAGAAAATGTCTTGATACCTTCGTGTGTACTCAGCAAACATCTGTAGTTTGCGTTGCTTCGTGTCTTTTTTATGGGATACATAAATTGACACAATTGCTACAATAAGCAATCCTAATTGTATAAAATCTGCGATGTTCATAATAGTAATAGTTTTTTTGTTTGTAATTCTCCTAAAAGTAAATACGACCACATATTTCACCGATGTTATACCATACATCAGTTAAATCTATGCAATCTGTGGTCGCTTAAGTAATTACGATTTTTGATATGTTGAGATATCAAAAATCTCATTCCTCATTTTGTTTCAAATATATCATAAAGGAATACAAGTCTTCATAACGTGAATAAACCTTATCAAGATTTATTTGTGCATTTCCTGCGGTATTGTAAGCATCCACAAAAACTTGTTTTTCGATTCTGTTGGGATAAGACTTAATCACAATGTCATAAAAACGTTTGTCGTCTAATTGGTGTGCTGTACCAATGGTAAGCCAATTTTGAATCATTACTCTAATATCTTCCATTGTCTAAATGTTTTTGCACCTTAGACCCATACAGTGCGGTTTTAAGATTAGATTATATATTAAGGTACATATAAAAAGAAAAGCGGAGCCGACATTTTCTTATCTGCTGCGTAAGGTTGGACTCCTTGTAATACGGATAAGAGAATGAGCAACTCCGCTTGGCCGTATATCGTTGGAATACGAATACAAACCAAGAAGAGCGTCTTTCTTCTTACTCCTATATTACTTTTGTAAGTGTCCAATTTACGCAGTAGGAATAAGCGAAATGCGCTTTCTTCGATATGTCTTGAAAACATAGCCCAACCCATGGACTAACTGTTTTCAAGGGTAAAATTAAGAAAAATTTCTGATTGAACAAAATATTTCATCGTTTTTTTATTGAGGGAAAGCTTTTCACTAAAGTTTTGTTCTCCTGATATTGACGACAATTATGACAATTACTGACAAATATTATCTGACAATGCTATATAAGTTGTCTGAAATTGTCATAATTGTCGTTTTACCTTTACAAGTATTTCTGACAAATTTATGTACAATTACTGGATATTCCTGTCAATAAAATGAAACAGCAATTTTCAGGAATTAATCAGCTTAAGTTTCGCCTACGGCGAGAAGGTTTAGCTCGACGGCCGAAGGGAAAGTCAAATTACCTGTTAGGAGTCGCCTACGGCGAGAAATCTATCAAATCTTTTCAAATCAAACAAATCTTTTATAACAAGTTCACTTTGTCTATGATGATGCCAGCCTATGGGGCACAGTGCTAAAAGTATATTTGTAAGATTTGAACAGATTTGTGAGATTTCTGCCCGTAGGGCACTATACATCAGTGTGCTGAATATGAAGTTACCTGTCAGGAGTCGCTTCGCGAGAAATATCACAAATCTTTTCAAATCAAACAAATCATGTAAATATATCTTGAATAGTTTTGTGAGATAAATATATTTTGTAAGATTTGAATAGATTTGTGAGATTTCTGTCACGAAGTGACACTCAATATCAGAAAATCAGAACTTGCAAAAGTTGAGTTAATCAGGAATTGTAAATTGTCGAGATGCATTTCTGAAAATTTATGGATAATTCTTGGTAATTCATGTCATAACAAAAGCACAATGTCACTGTTTTTGTCTTTTTGCTTACACTTTGATTTTTGCAACCCCGTTTTCCTTGCAATATTTGAAAATATTTCCCATCCGGTTTCGTACAGCCGAAATTTCCGTAAATTACAACCTCTTGATAATTAACACCTTAATTTCTAAGGCTAATTTTCCATATTACAAAAGCTATCAAATCAGCCCAAGAAAGCTATCGTTTCGCACTGCCAAAGCATAGCTTTCATAAGCTAAAAGCTATGCTTTCACATGGTAAAAGCTATGCTTTGACACTTCTATACCATTATTTGGCAGAAAACACACCTATAAAAGTGCCGCCGGAAACTCTATTTTGAGTTTTCTGACGGCACTTTTTAATTTGACATTTTGCAAACCAAACATACCCTCGAACTATCAAAATGTAAAGCAGAGTGGCATACCACTTATTATATGCCTTTCCAAACACAAATACCCTGTATTTGACGAATCTTTATACAAATCACATCCAAAAGATATTGTAATATCAGATTTTATTTATATCTTTGCAAGATAAATATTATTTCTTCCACTTTTCATTTCAAGAATTTGATATGGACTATAAGGCATTGTCGTTCAATTATTCATTTATCTATGCTGGAGAAAGATATAGTCAGCGAGAGAATATAGCATATAACATAAAAAATAATTATATAATATATATGATAGTAAAAGACATACGAAATAAGTATATACTTTGTTGTTGCATGTTGATATTTTTCTGTTCAACCATATGCAGTAAAAGCTTTAGATACAAAGGATTAAAGTATAATATCATATCAGAAGACAAATTAGAATGTGAAGTAACATTCAATGGAAAAGAATACTTTGAAGAGCCTTATGCCACAGACTCTGTCAAGGTAGGGGAGTATGCTATATGTGACAGTGTAAACTATAAGGTGACAAGGATTGGCGAAAATGCTTTTTACGGTTGTGTAAACACGACAGACATCGAGTTACCCATAACAATAAACAGTATTGGCGCGTCTGCCTTTCAGGGATGTGTGTCACTTGAGACTATTAACATTCCAAGCGGAGTAAAAGAATTGGCAGATGACGTGTTTGGCGACTGTGCCAGCCTGACAGACGTCACACTGCCAAGAGGCATGGAGATAATAGGATATGGCGCGTTTGCAGGTTGTTTGAAGCTGAAGCGCATAGGCTTGCCGGGAACAATAAAGAATATTAAGGCGGACGCTTTTTATCACTGTGAGGCACTGCTTGACGTTGTCATACCTATGAGTATTGACAGCATCGGCTCGGAGGCATTCTATGGATGCAAGTCGCTGAGAAGTATTGCCTTGCCAAATAAACTCAATACAATATCAGAAAAGGCATTCGGCTATTGCAGCAGTTTGACGAAAGTAAGACTGCCAGATAATCTGGAGTCTATAGGGAGCTATGCTTTTGCCTATTGTGACAATCTGACAACCGTGGAACTGCCGGAGGGGTTAAAGGTTATAGGTGATGCGGCTTTTGGCAACTGTACGTCGCTGATAAATGCCATATTGCCTGACGGAGTGGGGGAGATAGGAGACTTGGCATATACCGGCTGTACAAACCTGACAAAAGTAAGAATACCTATCAGCGTGGAGAGCATAGGCACGGCTGCGTTTGACAAGTGTTCTAAACTGACCGAGGTGATATGCCTTATTGAGAAGCCTAAGGCCATAACACGGCATACGTTCTCTAACTATGCAAAGGCACACCTGCATGTGCCATATAACTGTAAGAAAAATTATCTCTTAGGAAAATATTGGAAGGATTTCTTAAAAATAACAGAAGATGCGAAATAAATTATTTGTTATTGACATCCACTGAGATTTCAGGTTCAGAGGATTTGCACTATAACGAATAATGTTTTTTCATAATAATTTGGTGATATGTAAAAAAGTTTGTAATTTTGCACGTGGATTTGGTACCAAACGGTTTTTGCGACCGTGCGGTTTAATAGGGAATCAGGTGAAAGTCCTGAGCAGTCCCGCTGCTGTAACCTCTGTTATAGCGCCATCTAAAAAAAACCACTGTTCTGCCCTTGTGGGCATTGCGGGAAGGTAGTGGTAAGCTTGAGGAAGTCAGAAGACCTGCCAATATCATCAGAAAATCCATAATAGCGCTCGTGGGTTAGGCATTATGGAGGACATTAAATAATAACCAATATAACAGGTATTTATGAAGAAATTCTACATAGTAGCGTTTCTTGTTTTTGGTGTGATTCTGTCATCAAACCATGTAACTTTACCGTTTGTTTTGGATACAATGATGTTATAACAGATTATGACACAGACGTCCATTCTGTATTTACATTCGATGATAGGGAAGAACATGTAATTGATTTTGTAATCCTCGTGGATTAGGTATGCAACGAAAGAAAACTCTTATAACACCGTATATACTGACGTGTCTGCCTATGCTTGTGTTGTGTAGTCTTACATGTGTTGCGCAAGGCGTTGACTCCATTCAGACCTTGAAAAACGTTGAGGTGTATGGTAAGCGTCCACTTGCCACGTCGCAAACACTGCGAGGCACAGACCTAAGAGCACTCTCCACTACCTCGGTGGCTGATGCCCTGAAGTATTTTGCTGGGGTGCAAATAAAGGACTATGGAGGCTTGGGCGGACTAAAGACTATCAACGTGCGCTCTATGGGAGCACAGCATGTGGGTATCTTCATAGACGGCATACGCATAACGAATGCCCAGAATGGTACGGTAGATTTGGGAAAGTTCTCTCTGTCGAGTATGGAGAGCGTTGCGATATATAATGCCAACAAGTTGGACAACTGCCAGTCGGCATCGGAATATGCGTCTGGGGCTACGGTGTATATGCGTACTCGTCGTCCTACTAACGATTCTCTGACCGTGCAACTGAGGCGGGCATCATTCACCACTTGGATGGCAAAGGCTAATGCACAGTTTAAGTGGCGCAGGTGGAGCGGTTTCATAGATGGCGAGTGGACATACTCGGAGGGTGACTACCCCTTCCGCTATCACTCGGAATATGAGGATACCATAGGTAGGAGGGCTAACAGCGACATACGCTATGGACGCATAGAGGGTGCTTTGTTCAACGGCGGTTTCTCTTCGCACATCTATTATTATGAGTCGGAACGTGGCTGCCCTGGTGGCATAGTACGCCGTCTTAGCGACAAATATGTAAATGTGGCTCGTGAGTGGGACAGGGATTTCTTTGTGCAGGCAAGTTACGAACACCAGTTTGCCGAACGCCACCGCATGAAGGTAAACGCCAAATACACCAACGAATACCTACGCTATTGCACTAAATACCCCGAGAACCAAAACACGGCAAGGGTGGATAACCACTACAGACAAGAGGATGGCTACGGAGCCTTGTGCTATGGATTCATGCCTTGGTCGTGGCTATCGCTGTCGGCAAGTTACGATGTGCGCTACAGTAAACTGCGGGCAGACCTCAAGAGATTTGATGACGTGCATCGTCTTGACCAGAAACAGGTGGTGGCGGCACAGATGAACTGGCACGATATACAGGCAGCAGTTTCGCTGTTGCATCAGCACTACCACGATTTCACCTTTGTCAATGCAGGCGCAGCAGATCCCTTAGACCGTTGGACTCCCACTATCTCTTTGGCTTATTCGTGGAAGAAACTCACCATGAGGGTGTGGTACAAGAAGATATTTCGCGCGCCAACACTTAATGACCTCTACTATACACAGGTGGGCAACCGCAACCTTAAACCCGAATACACCAAACAGTGGAACATAGGTGCTGAGTACCACTACAACAAGGGAAGGGGGAATGTCTCACTGCAAGCTGACGTCTATTGGAACAAAATAGAAAACCGCATCGTCTGCCTGCCTATGAAGGGCACATACACATGGTCGATGATGAATTACGGCTATACATTCTGTAGAGGTCTTAATGCCACCATGCAGGGACACTACCACACGGGCGATTGGCAATTTTCGCTCCTTACGTCAATCACATGGCAACATGACGTAAATCGCACTGACCCCACAGATAAGGACACCTACGACAAGCCCATCTGCTATGCTCCCACGTTCTCTAGTGGCATTACGGCTATAGCTTCGTGGCGCACGTTGCAGCTCACCACGTCATATCTGTATGTTGGTGAACGCATGTGGAGCTATGCCGACCCTAATGACATATTGGGTGCGTACAACAACATAGACATAAAACTCTCCTATACGAAGAATGTAAAGAAAGTATCGCTTGGCGTGTGCCTTGAAGTGTGTGACGTGCTCGACAAACAGTATGAGCATATTCCACGCTACCCCATGCCAGGACGTAATTACAAACTGACGTTTACGTTTGGAGTATGAGGTAAGCCCCCTGCAAGGAGAGGGATTATAATAATAAATAAATGATTAAAGAATAATGAGAAAAAGACTTTTCATAACGGTAGTAGTCATAGCGCAGGTTTGCGTATGCTGTCTGGCGCAATCGCAAGAGAAGATAATTCTGCTCAATGAGGGCATGTGGCAGGCAGACAATGGTCGTATAACCTATTTTGAGAATGGGGAGATAGTGAGCAACCAGTGGTTTCGCGACAAAAATGGTTACAAAATAGGTGACACCCCCAATGACATAATACAGATAAACGACAACCTCATAGCCATAGCCATTAACTGGTCGAACATCGTGCAGTTTATAAAACCCGACGGCACGGCTGTTGCTGCCATAGAGGATATACCCAACAACCGCAAGCTCTGCTCCGACGGCTCATACGTCTATGTTACCAGTTACGGTCATGAGTGTGGCACAGTTGATGGTACAAAGACCTTCACCAAGGGCTTTGTGGCAAAGATAGACATTTCCACATTCAAGGTGGTGTCGGCTACGGAGGTAGGCTATGAGCCAGAGGGTATAGCATTGTATAAAGGTCATCTTTTCATAGCCAACACTGGTGGCTATGCAGACGAGGAGAAAGACCACGACTTTGAGACCACCGTCAGCATTGTAAATGCCGAAAGCATGCAGGTGGTAAAGACTATTGACACCCATGTGCCTAATCTCTTCGGCGAGATGTCAAGAAGTGGACAGTATCTGCTCATTAACTCTCCTGGCGACTACTATGAGCAACCCGTTGCTGGCATGGTGTTCGACTGCGAGAAGGCTCTCAATGGCGATGGCGACTGTTTCATAAAGTTCGACGAACCAGTTACCTACAATTGCCTTACCCTCGATGGTAAATTCCTTGCTGTCGGTTCTGCCTTCTCCTATATAACAGGTCAGTATGAGTTCTCCACCTTCACCATAGACCCCAAGGAGTTTATGGAGAGCAACGGACAGAGTGGCAAGACGGCAACGTTGCCAGGAACTATGGCGAGCGATTTCGAGGATATGGGTCAGCCTTACGGCATATATGTAAATCCCTATACGGGCTATATATATGGCACAGACGCAGCCTCGTTCGAGAGCATGGGCTACCTCTACCAGTGGTCGCCAGAGGGCATTCTCTTAAGTAAGCACAAGGTATATATCAACCCTGGACATTTCCTTGCCCTTCCTCCTGATGGAGAACACTATAGTGGAGTGAAATCAGTTCACAGTTCACAGTTCACAGTTCATAGTTATTATGACCTACAGGGCAGGCGATTGATGCCCCCATTCAGAAAAGGACAAATTTATAAGATTTCTAAATAAATTCCAATTTTAAACATTATTCAAATAAACGCATGAAAAAAAGAATACTGAGCATTATGGCTTTGGCGCTGTTCTCTCTGAACAGCATGTTTGCCACTGAGGTAACGGTGACGATGAATGCCAAGAGTAAGCTCATCAAGTCGTTTGTCAACATGACAACCAGCGAGAGCATCGCCGTGGGCGAACCTGCCTCTGGCAACAAGTACACATTTAAGGCTCCTGACGGCTCGTATCTGCTAACGGCTACTGCTGCAGACGGCGAGACAGTCTCTGGCACTATTCAGGTAGATGTAGATGCCGACCACACCACTTTTTCCATCTTCTCTCCCGAAATAACGGTGAAGAACACAGGGTGGGAGTATGGCACTGACTACACCTTCAATCTCTCTGTAACCAATGCCAACAACGAGCCCGTAAACACCACGATGGGTGAATACACGACGGGCAAGAAGATGTTCCTTGTATTCAACGGCAACACCTACAACCTCGAAATTGTACCATCAGCAGAGCACGAGGCTGAGGGCTATATCAGCGCAACGGCTTCTGGCACAGTAAACTTTAACGCTACTGTCAACGTAGAATCACCTATGAGTGCGGCATATAGCATTACAGTTCCTGCTGGTGCCGACCTCTTCCTCGGAACAAAGAAGGCTCACTTCGTAAAGTTCAATGAAGTAGCACCACAAAGCGTAACTACAGAGGGTGAAAACAAAGTATATACCTTTAAGTTGGGAGACAAGCTGGTGTATAACTATCGTGTAAGCAAGACGGGCAAACTCACTCAGGCTGGTATCTTCACCATGAGCATAGACGAAACAAAACGTCCTGAACTCATCTTCACCGATGCCGACATGACGGCTAAGGATCCAAAGTTTGTGGACCACGAAGTGTCTTCTAATGGTGGTTACAACGTGGGCGACATCTTCCTCAACATCAACCCTGCAGGCCACCTCAAGCTTGCCAACGTGGGCGACACCTACGATATTCTGCCTATGCGCAACTGGGAGCTTGTTGACGGCATAACCTCCAACTACTTCATTGAGCCAGACTTCCACTTCACCGTTGTCAATGCCAACGGACAGGAAGACAACTCTGTAGTTAAGGTAGAGGACGAGCTCCTTACAGCTGTGGGCACTGGTACAGCCATCGTACTCGTGACATACGACGCAATGCACGTAAACACCTATAGCGGTGCTACGAAGAAGGACTTTACAGGTGGTGCCGACTGGGGTGCTATCTGGCCTGAGAATACTGCTGCCTTCGTAGTGACCGTTGGCGAGCAGGCTACTGACATCAAGCCAAACATCACTATCAACAAGGACTACCTAACCACTGTTACCCCTTGGGGAGGTGGCGCACCTATCGACACCAAGCTGTCTATGGAGAATGTAGATGCAGAGTTTGACGTACTCTACTATCTCGACACAGAAGAGGGCTATGAATATACCTTCACCCCAGAGGGTGCCACATCTGTGACCCTCGCTCGTCCTACAATAGGCACTAATTCAGTCTCTTACACAGGTTTCAGCGAGGAGGGAGTAACAAAGAATGCTGATGGCAGCTATACTCTGCTTCTCTCTTTCGGCCGCAATATAGTCTGCCTCACCAACGCTGCTGGTCAGAGCGTCTATCAGGTTATGACGGCTAAGCCTTGCCATCGTGATGTTAAGGTAGGCGACAACGTAGTAGCAAGCGTAAGACCTGGTGATGCTGTCACAGTGCAGTATTCTGGTCTCTACCACCCTGCAGGCAAGTTGGCAGGCATACACAATTTCAGCGGCTTCCTCTCTTACAAGAAGGCTTCGGAGGGTGTGACGGTGAAGAATGGCAAGGGTAACCAATATACTCTTGCTAACACGCCAGCCGCACAGGCAGTAACCTTCACAGTGCCTGCTGACTGGGCTCAGCCTACCATCGAACTCTCTGACGGCGTTATGGGTATCAGCGGCTTTGGCGACCCTATAGGCAACCATCGTAACACCTCAAAGACGGCAGGTCGTGCGCCGAACTTCACTGCTATCTCTCAGACTGCAGTCTTTGGCAGAGTGCCTGCTCTGGCTTTGGCTGTAGAACTGCCTCTCACTGTAGCCGACTTTGAGAATATCGAGGTTCCTGCTGACGGCCACATGAGCACAAGCAAAGAGGAAGATGATAACCGCACAGAGTTCACCAGCGGCGACTTCGAGTTTGCTACTGGCTGTATGCACGATTGGGATTACTGGTACTGGTTCGGCTATGCTAACCAGACGGATACTGAATACAAGACCCTCGACGACCAGTGGAAGAACGTTGTCGGCGGTGGCTATGACGGCTCAAGCAACTATGGCGTCGGCTATGCCGCTGAGTTTAATGGTCCATGCTATGTTACCGTCCTCAACCACGGAGAGGGTATCGAGGTGCCAGGCTTCTACATCACCAACAACAGCTATGCTTACACAGCTATCACTGAGGGCGAACTGGCAAAGAAGTTCGGACTTGGCGACTGGTTCATGCTCACCATCACCGGCTATGATGCCAACGACAAGGTAACAGGCACTAAGGAGTACTACCTTGCTGACCTGCGTGATGCCGACAAGGCTTACATCATCAACGACTGGCGCTATGTTGACCTCAGCTCTCTTGGTAAGGTAAAGAAACTGGGCTTCGAACTGACCAGTACCGATAACGGAACCTATGGCATGAACACCCCAGCATACTTCTGCTTCGACAACTTCGGCGCTGAGGGCACTGAGGTTCTGCCAGAGAAGAATGTTGACATCACTCCAACGGGCATCAACGAGGTTGAGACTGAGGCTGCAAGCCCTGCAAGCATCTTTGATGCACTCGGTCGTCGTGCTTCTTCTGCTACGAAGGGTCTGAACATCATAAAGATGAGCGACGGAACAATAAGAAAGATGTATAAGTAATATATACTATAAATTTGTATTGTAATTTGTGCGTACCAGAGTGTGTGAACACTTTGGTACGCTTTTTGCGTAAAAAACTGTGAAAGCAAGAATAACAAATATTAAAGACAAGTTAAGATCGCATACGGAAAGATTAAAAAATATCAAATGGAAGGATGAAAATTTGTATGTTAATTTTATTGTTTTTAATTTTGCATACGTAAATATACGACAGATTTTTATATAAAAGTATTAGAATAATGAAGAAGATTACGAAAAACATTTTGTCAGCTGTCGGTGTGATAGCTTTGGCACTCGGCACATCTTTCGCTTTTTGCACTGTGGATAAAGCTATGGCAGCGTCTCCCGCAGCCATGGCAGGACAACCGATTGACCTTACTATAGCCGCTGAGAGGGCTTTGCCATGTGTTGTACATATTAAATACTTACAGAATTCAAAGGTGAAGGAGGTAGAGGTACAAAGCGATCCGTTTGGAGACATGTTTGATCCATTTGGATTCTTCGGACAGAGACAGCAGACTCCACAAAAGAGAAAAGTACAGACTCCGAAGAAAGAGGCTACCGGCTCTGGTGTGCTGATAAGTTCTGACGGATATATTGTCACAAACAATCATGTTGTAGAGGGCGCTGATGAGTTAACGGTAACCCTTAATGACAATAGAGAATTCTCTGCCCGCATAATAGGAACAGACAAGAATACCGACTTGGCACTTATAAAGGTTAATGCTACAGGTTTGCCAGCCATAAAGGTTATTTCAAGTGATGATATAAAGGTAGGAGAGTGGGTACTTGCTATCGGTCATCCTCTGAATCTGCGTGCTACCGTAACAGCAGGTATAGTAAGTGCTAAGGCACGTTCGTTAGGTGCAAACGGCGTAGAGGCTTTTATACAAACAGATGCAGCAATAAACCAAGGTAACTCTGGTGGTGCTCTGGTAAACGCTAATGGAGAACTGATAGGTATTAACGCTATGCTGACCTCGCCAACAGGAAGTAATATCGGATACGGATTTGCTATTCCTACTACAATCATGAACAAAGTCGTTGCAGACCTGAAGGAATATGGAACTGTACAACGTGGATTAATCGGCATACAAGGTCAGGACGCACGTTCTTACATTGATGCCCAAAAAGAACAAGGTAAAGAAATAGACTTGGGAACTAATGAGGGTATATACGTGGCAAAGGTTATTGAAGACGGCGCTGCTGCTGATGCAGGTATAGAAGAAGGTGACGTGATAACTGCTGTAGATGGTCAGAAGGTTACAAAAATGGCAGAACTACAGGAGATACTTGCAACAAAACGACCAGGAGACAAAGTGTCGCTCAGCTATTTACATAAGAAGTCAAAGAAAACGACAACAGTTACTCTTAAGAATGAGCAGGGAAACACAAAGGTGGTGAAAGATGCTGATTTGGATGTTCTCGGTGCTGTTCTACGTGAGGTTAACGAGAGTGAGAAGGCAGATTTGGATATCAAGTACGGACTGAAAGTGACAAAGGTTAACAGCGGTAAGTTCCGTGAGCGTGGCATACCTGTAGGCTTTGTCATACAGACGGTGAACGAGGAGACAATGAAGACCTTGTCTGACCTGAACGAGGTTGTTAAGGCCGCAAACAAGAGTAAGGATCCTGTTCTTTACATAAAGGGACTGTACCCGTCAGGAAAGAAGGAATACTTCTCTGTTCCGCTGGAAGAGACAAAGTAAGCGGTATAATATAGAGCAATATAAGATAAAAGTCTGGCAAATAATTTGCCAGACTTTTATCTTATATTTGTATAATTGCGGATTTTATACTATCTTTGTATCTGTTATGACATCATTTTATCAGATATTACAATATTTAAGTGACCAGTTGTGGGGATTACCTATGATAGTCCTCTTAATCGGAACGCACCTGTATCTAACAATAATACTCAAGTTTCCGCAGCGAAAGATTTTGACAGCAATCAAACTCTCGTTGACCAAGGACAAAGAAGGAAGTGGAGACGTGAGTCAGTTTGGAGCCTTGGCCACTGCCTTGGCAGCGACCATAGGCACGGGAAACATAATAGGTGTAGGTACCGCTGTCGCCCTTGGCGGACCAGGTGCAGTGTTGTGGTGCTGGCTGACAGGTGTATTTGGTATTGCCACAAAATACAGTGAGGGCTTATTAGCGGTGAAATACCGCCAGAAATCACCAAAGGGACACATGCTTGGCGGTCCGATGTATGCCTTGGAATACGGACTTAAAGCGAAATGGGCCGGAATACTGTTCGCGGTGTTTACAGCATTGGCTGCGTTCGGCATTGGCTGTACCGTGCAGGCTAATGCTATCTCCACCTTGGCGAAAGAGGTGTTGGGTATTAATCCTGTATATGCGGCTTGTGTACTGACGTTATTGACAGCACTGGTATTGATTGGGGGAATCAAGAGCATAGCACGCGTATGTACGGCTTTGGTACCTTTTATGGCATTTATTTATATAATTGGATGTATATATATATTGATTGTCAACAGTGCCTATATTTACCCTGCTTTACAACTTATAGTATCTGCCGCATTCACACCTGATGCATTAGGAGGCGGAATGATAGGAGGTGGTGTGATGATTGCGGCAAGATACGGTATTGCAAGAGGTCTGTTCTCTAATGAGTCTGGCCTTGGCTCCGCACCTTTGGTAGCAGCAGCGGCAAAGACTAAAAATCCTGTCAGGCAGGCCTTGGTGAGCGCGAGCGGAACATTCTGGGACACAGTGGTGATATGTGCTATAACCGGCATTGTCGTGGTGAGCAGCGTGTTGAGCTATTCCGATGTTTCTCTGTTGAGTCATGATGCACTGGGAAAAATCTTTTCAGACAATATCAATATGCTATTACCAAACTTGGATGGAGGCATATTAACAAAAGTCGCGTTCTGTAAAATACCTGTTGTGGGCAGTTTTATTCTGATGTTCGGTCTGTTTACATTTGCTTTCTCCACTATATTGGGATGGAGCATATATGCGCAAAGAGCCGTTGAGTATTTAGGTGGATACAAAATGGTAAAAATATATACTTATTTCTTCCTCGCGTCAGTGTTTATCGGTGCTATAATAGAGCTAAAGGTAGTGTGGACATTTGCTGATATCTTTAATGCATTGATGGCTATTCCAAACCTTATCGCTTTGCTGTTGTTAAGTAAGGTTCTGGTTTCTGAGACAAACAAATATCTATGGAGCAACAGACTTGATGCCGAGGATTAATCACGAGGATTAATAACAGGCATAAAGACTGTGTGATTAATAAAAAACATCCGAACTTAATATCAAAGTCCGGATGTTTTTATTTGTATATTCCTAATATGTTATATGTATTTACCTTTATTTTATCACTCCCTGCTCAACAAAGATACCCTTGAGAATCTCAACAGAACGGTCAACCTGCTCCTTCGTGTGTGTAGCCATAAGTGCATAACGTACCAGTGTGTCTGTCGGTGCACATGCAGGAGGTACCACAGGATTGATAAACACACCACGCTCAAAGGCCAATGATGTTATGAGGAATGTCTTGTCCACATCACGAATATACAGAGGAATAATAGGAGATTCTGTATCACCTATCTCAAAGCCCTCTTCCTTGAATCTTTGTAAAGCGTAATTGGTTACATCCCATAATTTCTCTATAATCTCTGGTTCTGTCTTCAGAATATCAAGAGCTTTCTGAGCTGCGGCCGTGGCTGCAGGGGTATTGGAAGCAGAGAAAATATATGTGCGTGCTGAATGACGAAGGAAGTTTATTGTGTCCCAATCACCTGCAATAAAACCACCAATTGAGGC
>JAEEGF011851646.1_pt1 | contig 15690 bp, 10 predicted proteins | sample 9134171 | NCBI WGS metagenome assembly JAEEGF01 (sample SAMN16246542, study PRJNA631951) | gut metagenome | biome: gut microbiome; feature: rumen; material: AP-attached | host: Bos | place: Iran: Karaj | collected 2018-10 | reverse complement strand
TAGGACCGGGTGGCGATCCTGCTCCCGTCCTTGTAGAGGATGAAATAATACTTCAGCGTTCCGGTCCCGCCGGAGGCGGAGGCGGTCCAGGTTACGGCCTCCCCCACGTTGGCGGAGGTCTTGTCCGCTTTGACGCTGCTGAGGGCGAGGGGGGCCACCGTGACGGCAGCGCTGAGCTTGCTGACCTTGGTGCCGTCGGCGTCCTTCACGTAGACCCTGACCTTGTAGTTCCCGGCTTCCGCGGGGGTATAGCTGAAGGTGTTCGCGGCACTGTAGGCCCGGGAGGCGACCTTGGTCCCGTCTTTGTAGACGTTGAAATAATACTTCAGCGTTCCGAAGCCGCCGGAAGCCGTGGCCGTCCAGGTGACGGTCGAGCCCACATTGGCGGAGGTTTTGTCCGCCTTGACGCTGCTGACGGCGAGCGCCGTCGCCGCCCTCGCCGGGGCGGTCATGGGCAGAAGGCCGAAGAGCAGGACCAGGCATAGAAACAGGGAGAACAGCTTTTTCATCGTGTCATAACTCCTTTCGGGCATGACGGGGAACGGGAGAACGATCGACGATGCCCATTCCCGTCGATACGGATGATAGTTTGCTTTTATTATTTTACCATGTCTGAAACACACCGGCAATACTCGCTGTCCGTGTTCGGCATAGAGCGGCAGGCCGCGCGGAAACCCGCGCGGCCTGGTTTCCTTTTGCTTACGAAGCGGTCTGGAACCACACGGCTTTGACCTTTCGTACGATGGAAGCGCCTGCTTGCTCTGTGGTGTATACGATGATCACATTCGAACCGGCCTTGGGCTTGTTCTTGTTCAGCGTGACGGTCAGATCTGCTGCGGTCTTGCCGTTATGCCAGATGTAGTTAGCACTGCTGTAGTCGGTGAAGGGATCGGAAGCGTTATAAGTCTCGATGCTGCATTCGCTGGATTTGGCGGCAGTCAAGAGGTAGGTAGAGTCGTACTGGCTCAGCTTATACACTGTGTTCGTGGCCAGACCGGAATCATAGGTCGTCTTGCTGATGGGCATGCTGTTCATTATCTGGCCTGTCCCCAGGATGACCTGGGCGTAATACAGATCTTCGCCGAACAAGCCCGATTTCTCCCTCACGTAGGTGAAGAGGAGCAGACCGTAATCCTCGGCGCTGGAAATCACTGCAGGATCCGTGACGGTCACCGCGCCGCTCAGCTTGCTGACCTTCGTGCCCTCGGCGTCCTTCACGTAGACCCTGACCTTGTAGGTCCCCGCCTCCGTGGGGGTATAGCTGAAGGTCCTGGCGGTGCTGTAGGCCTGGGTGGCGATTTTGGTCCCGTCTTTATAGAGGTTGAAGTAATACTGGAGCGTTCCGGTGCCGCCGGAGGCTGTCGCGGTCCAGGTGACGGCCTCGCCCGACGCAGCGGTGGTCTTGTTCGCCTTGACGCTGCTGATGACCGGAGCCGCGCTGCTGGTGACGGTGAGTTTCGCGGAGTTGGAGTATACGGCGCCCGCGCTGTTCTTCACTTTGCAGCGATAGAGAAAGCCGTCGTAGGAGGCCTTGGCTGTGACGGTATAGGTGGTCGAGTTGGCGTCGGTCTTGTTGTACCAGGTGGTCCCGCCGTCCTTGGAATACTGCCACTGATAGGTGAGCCCCGTACCGGAGGCCGCCACCTTGAAGGTCGCCGTCCCGCCTGCTGCGACGGTCTTGGCGGCGGGCTGGGTGGTGATGACGGGCTTGGCGGCGGTGACGGTGAGCTTTGCGGAGTTGGAGTATACGGTGCCGCCTGCGTTTTTCACTCGGCAGCGGTAAAGGAAACCGTCATAGGTAGCTTTGGCGGTGACGGTGTAGCTGGCGGCGGTCGCGCCGGACTTGTTGTACCAGGTGGTGCCGCCGTCCTTGCTGTACTGCCACTGATAGGTGAGCCCCGTGCCGGAGGCGGTGACGGTGAATACGGCAGTCTTGCCTGATGTGACGGTTTTGGGGGATGGCTGAGCGGTGATGACGGGGGGTACGGCTATGGTGACGGCGGCGCCGGTCTTGTGGACCTTTGTGCCGTCTTCATCCTTCACGTAGACCTTTACTTTATATGTTCCGGCCTCCGTGGGGGTATAACTGAAGGTTTTTGTCTTGCTGTAGGACCGGGTCGCGATCTGGGTCCCGTCCTTGTAGAGGATAAAGTAGTATTTCAGGGTGCCGGAGCCGCCGGAGGCGGTGGCCGTCCAGGTAATGGCGGTGCCGGGGGCGGCGCCGGTCTTGTTCGCTTTGAGGCCGGTGATGGTCAGAGGTTCGGTGAAATGGATGTTCGCGGAGGTGAGGTATTCATTGCTGAATTCGATGTTTATCCTGTCCCAGTCTTCTGCAGTGCCGCCGTAATACACGTCCGTCAGGCTTGCGCAGCAGTAGAAGGCGGAATCGCTGATGCTGTTGACGCTTTTGGGAATGGTCACGCTGGTCAGTCCGCTGCAGCCGCCAAAAGCGGAATTGCCGATGCTGGTGACGCCCTTGGGGATAACGATGCTGGTCAAACTGGTACAATTGAAAGCATCGTTATTTATGCTGGTTATGCTATTGGAAAGGGTCACGCTGGTCAGACTCTCGCATAAGTTGAATACTCCCGAACCGATGGTTGTGACACTGTCGGGGATGACCACGCTGGTCAGTTTGTAACAGCACTCGAAAGCTCCGTTACCGATGATGGTCACGCTGTCGGGAATGGTCACGCTGGTGAGGTTGGTGCATTCTTCGAATGCGTCGTCACCAATTTCGGTAACACCGCGGCTGATAACAACCGAGCGGATTTCATCAGAATAATTGAAAACGCCCATTCCCATAAACGCAGAGCGGTTTATCTTGCCCGTCCCGCTGATGGTCAGCTTGCCTTTCTGATCCAGGGTATAGGTCAGATCGTCTCCGCAGCTGCCGGAATCGATAAAGATCGGATCGCCGGCCTGATAGCCGAAGAAGAGCTTTGCGTTCTGCAGCGCTTCATTGCCGCCGAACAGGAGGATCTCGTCCCACTGCTCCGCCGTGCCGCCGAAATGGACCTGCCGCAGATCACCACAGTCGGCAAAGGCATTCTCCCGGATCTCAGTGACGGTAGCGGGGATCACGGCGGTTCGGAGACTGTAACATCCAGAGAAGGAATTCTTTGGAATACTTGTGGTCCAGCCGTACCGGATATCGCAGCCGCTGCCGGTGGGGCCGACGGTGATTAGGTTTCCGCCAAAAATGTTCAAACCCATGGTCTTCACACTCTTGGGTATGGTCACACTTTTCAGGCCGCACCCAGAAAAGGCCCTTTCGCCGATGCGTTTCACACCGGAGGGGATCTTGACGCTGGTCAGCTGGTAACAGCCGGAGAAGGCATAGTCGCCGATGGCGGTGACGCTTTTGGGGATGGTCACGCTGGTCAGCTTGCTGCAGGAGGAGAAGGTATAGCGGCCGATGCCGGTCACTCCCTCCGGGATGACCACGCCGGACAGGTTGGAGCAGTTGCAGAAGGCATAGTCGCCGATGGCGGTCACCCCTTCCGGGATGGTCACACTGGTAAGTCCGTTGGCCCCGGAAAAAGTATAGTTCTTGATTTCGGTTACCCCGGCAGGGATGGTCAAGTCTTTGATCTCCGCCCCGTTCAGATAAAGCGCATGGGCCTGAGTAAGGGGGTTGGTGTAGTTGTTATAGTTTCCATTTCCTGCAAACTCAATGGCGCACCAGGCCGCCAGGTCGCTGATATTGACTCGTGCCAGTCCGCAGCCCTGGAAAGCGCCATACCCGATGCGGGTCACGGTGGAGGGTATGGTCACGTTGGTCAATCCGCTGCAGTCGGAGAAGGCTCGGTTGCCGATACTTTCCACCCCCTCGGGGATCACCGCGCTCTTCAGGGTGGAACAGCCGGAAAAGGCGTAATCTTTGACGCGGGTCACCCCGGAGGGGATCGTCAGCTTGGTGACCGCCTTGCCGTTCAGATAGAGCACATGGGCATATTCCAGCGGGTTGGTGCTGGCATCCAGGTCGCTCGATGAAAAACTGATGGCGCACCAGGCCGCCAGGTCGCTGATATTGACCCGTTCAAGGCCGGTACAGCCGGTGAAGGCCTCGTAGTCAATACGGGTTACGCTCTTGGGAATGGTCACGCCGGTCAGATCGGCGCAGTAGTAAAAGGCCCAGGCGCCAATGTCGATGACGCCAGCGGGGATGGAATAGTCACCCGATCTTCCGCCGGGATAAGCGACCAGCACGGTTTTTGCCTTGTTGAACAGGACCCCGTCTATGCTGCAATAGCTGTTGTTTTCGCTTGCGACGTTGATGCTCTGCAGATCAGAGAAGCCGAAAAAGGTTTCGCCGATGGAGGTGACGCTGGCGGGGATCGATACGCTGGTCAATTTGCAGTTGGAGAAAACGGAGGAATCAATGCCGGTCACAGGTGATCTGCCCAGGGTGGAGGGGATTGTCACGTTGCCGCCCTTGCCCCTATACTGTGTGATTGTTACCCCCTCGGGATTATTGCAGTCAGATTCGTACTCCCAATCCCCGCTGCTGTCCGCCCTCGCCGGAGCGGTCATGGGCAGAAGACCGAAGAGCAGGATCAGGCAGAGGAGCAGGGATAAGAACTTTTTCATCTGAAGGACTCCTTTCCGGAGCGGCGGCAGTGGGGCGGAGGCCCCGGCTCCCCCCGCTCATCCGTCAGCTCCGCTGACAATTCCGAATGACTCATTTTAACACGTCTGGGATATTCAGGCAATATCGGATCGAATCCTGTCAGCGATAAAAAAGAGTGCCGTGCATAGAAGCTCTGACGTCAGAACTGCCTGTCGTCGCGCTCCCTTCGTCTTCGCCGCTTTGCGGCGAATCCACCTCCCTCGGTGAGGGAGGCTGAACATAAGGCAATCCGCATCTCCTTCCTCGTTGTTCTGCGGAGAACTTCCGTCCCCCGTCCCCCGGAAGGAGGATCCAATGGGGGAAACCGCCGCGCGGTTTCTCCCTTGGCCGGGAGGGGAGGGTCAAGGGCGCGTTGCAAAATAGGCCAAAGAAAAGGAATGAGGTTAGGAGCCCAAAAGGGTTTCCTAACCTCACTTTTTGCGTTAAGCTGTAAGTGTCATGAAACAGTCAATAACGCAAGGAAACTATACGCTGACAGAGCGAAATGGTCAACTGGTAATTGCACTGGAAGTAGAAAAAATAATACCGGAGAACGCACCTGTCCGGCTGGCAGACGCGCAGCTTGAGGAACTGGATTACAGGAAACTGTATGAAGCGTACTCGCCCATCGGGCGAAATCCAGCCACCGACCCGCGGGTGATGTTCAAGGTATTGGCCTATGCGGCAGAAGAACTGCACATATACAGTGACAGGCGGATCGAAGACGCCTGCCGGAACCGCGTGGATGTGATGTGGCTTCTGGGAGACGAACCAGTGCCGGACCACAGTACCATAGCGCGCTTCAAGCAACGGTGTGCGGAAGAAATCGAGGATTTGTTCTACCAATATGTTCAGCTGTTGGAGGAAAAAGGAGAAACAGATCATGAAGTAGTATTCATAGACGGTACAAAGCTGGAAAGCCGAGCCGGGAGATACACCTTTTGCTGGCGAGGGACGGTTGAAAAGAATCTGGCCAAGTTGAAAGAAACCGTTTATGAACTTAGCGGCCTCAGGACCCTACGCGGGCTGCGGAGACGCTTGACCAAAACGAAGCCCGTAGAATTTGTATCTGGTAAAGGAAGGCACAAGACACAGGAACAACGAGACTGGGAGAGGTTGAATGAGCTGCGGGAACGCTGGGAGCAGTACGTTGAATCGTTGGAGATCATGGGGCCGGACCGGAACAGTTACTCCAAGACAGACCCGGATGCCACGTTCATGCGAATGAAGGACGACCATCTGAAAAACGGACAACTCAAGCCGGGATACAATGTCCAGATCGCAGTAAACAGCGAATACATCACCGGAATAGAAGCATTCTCTGACCGAACCGACTACAGGACGTTGGAACCATTTCTGAAGCAGCTGAAAAAGAAGCATAAGAAGAAATACAAGAAGGTCACCGCAGACGCCGGATATGAAAGCTTGGATAACTATCTGTATCTGGAAGAGAATGGCCAGATGAGCTTTATTAAGCCGCAGAATCATGACCAGCGCAAGACGAAGAAGTACCGCAGCCAGATCGGCCGGATGGAGAACATGGCCTACGACGAGGAAACAGATACCTATACCTGTGCCATGGGGAAAACGCTGTATTTGTATCGTGAGAGCAAGGATAAGTACAGCAAGCATGACGTTACCGTCAGCCACTACCGGTGTGAGGTTTGTACCGATTGTCCTCGACGGGGAGAGTGCTGCAAAGCGAAAGATGCAGATAAACCGAAAGAACTCCGCGTGCGCAAGCAGTACAAGGAGAAGAGAGCCATCTCAGAGGCAAACATCAATACGGAAGAAGGAATCGATCTAAGACTTTGCCGCTCCATCCAGGTGGAAGGAGCTTTTGGCCTCTTGAAGAACGACTTTGGCTTCCGAAGATTTCTTACGCGGGGCAAACGAAATATACGGACAGAGCTGTTTCTTCTGACACTTGGGTTCAACCTCAAGAAGTATTGGAAAAAGAGTGAAGCCGGTCGTCTGCAAATGCATCTTTCAGAGTTGAATACGGCATAGTTCCGAAAAAACAGAATATTCTCCACATTTGACGTCATCTGGTCGGCTGGCGTCAATGAAAGTGCGCCTGAAACAGGAAAGTTTTCCACATTTCATGCGCACTTTTGCTGTTTTTGACTATTCTGGCCGCAGAAAAAGGGCGCGTCACAGATTCCTATTCTGCAACGCGCCCTTGTGCGCCTTTGGTGACTTTCCCCGCACTGGGAAAGTTACGCCCCCCGGCAGGGGCCGCGCCAGCCGGCGCGGAAGCTCCGGCAATCCGCAAGGATAGAAACGCCTCCCCGGCGAGGGGCCCCCGCAGGCGCGGGATATCCCCAGAGCCCCCCGTTTTCCTTCCCCCCGGAATATGGTATAATCAAAAAAACGAAAGAGGGAGGGAAACCTCATGGCGGATAAACCTCTGCGCAACCCCTATCTCCCCTCCTGGGAGTACATCCCGGACGGGGAGCCTCACCTGTTCGGCGGACGGGTATACGTCTACGGCTCCCATGACCGGTTCGGCGGCTGGGTCTACTGCCTGGAGGACTACGTCTGCTGGTCCGCCCCGGAGGAGGACCTGACGGACTGGCGGTATGAAGGGGTGATCTACCGGAAGACCCAGGACCCGGACAACCGGGGCGGGGAACAGTGCCTGTACGCCCCGGACGTGACCCGGGGGCCGGACGGGCGGTATTACCTCTACTACGTGCTGGACCACCAGGACATCGTCTCCGTGGCGGTGTGTGATACCCCCGCCGGGCAGTACGAGTATTACGGTCACGTCCATTACCCGGACGGGACCCTCCTGGGGGAGAAGCCCGGGGACGATCCCCAGTTCGACCCGGCGGTGCTGACGGAAGGGGATAAGACCTGGCTGTACACCGGGGGCGTCTGCTTCCGGGACGAAAAGGAGAAGGGCGGCGCCATGGGCACGGTGCTGGACCGGGACATGCTCACGGTGCTGGAGGGGCCGGTGTTCGTGGTGCCCAGCGCCAAGACCAGCCGGGGCACCGGCTTTGAGGACCATGAGTTCTTCGAGGCCTCCTCCATCCGGAAGTTCGGAGACCTGTATTATTTCGTCTATTCCTCCGTATGGATGAACGAGCTGTGCTGGGCGGTAAGCCGGGACCCCCTCCGGGACTTCCGCTACGGAGGCGTGCTGGTGAGCAACTGCGACTACGGCGTCGGCGGCTGGAAGGACCCGAAAAAGCGGACCAACGTGGGGGGCAACAACCATGGCGGCCTGGTGGAGGCCGCGGGGGAGCGGTATATCTTCTATCACCGGCACACCAACGGCACGGAGTTCAGCCGCCAGGGCTGCCTGGAAAAACTCACGGTCCTGCCGGACGGCTCCATGCCCCAGGTCGAGATGACCTCCAACGGGGGCGGAGCCCCCTTCGAAGGCAGGGGGGAGTTCTCCGCAAGTCTGGCCTGCTGCCTGTTCTGGGAGGATCTGCGCCCGGACCGTCAGGCCCCCAACCGGCCCCGCCTCACCCAGGACGGACGGGACGGAGACGAAGAGCCCCAGTATATCGCCTCCATGACGGAGGGGGTGACGGCAGGCTTCAAGTATTTCGACTGCCGGGGCGTCCGGCGGATCACCCTCCGCACCCGGGGCTACGCCGGGGGCTGCTTCGAGGTCCGAACCGATCTGGAAGGGGAGCCCCTGGGTCGGATCCCCCTGGGCTTCCGGAACCAGTGGACGGCGTTTTCCGCAGATATCGCCATCCCGGACGGGATCCACGCCCTGTATTTCACCTACCGGGGACCGGGGGCTGCCATGCTGGCTTCCTTTGCCCTGGAATGAGCCGGAAAGGGAGGATACGAGAATGAAGCTGAAGCATCTGGAATACCCTTTCCCCTTCCTCCCCCCGGAGGAGCGCTCCGCCCTGCTGCCGGAGCGGAATATCTGCTCCCTGGCCCCGGCGGTGGACCCGGCGGACGCCCTGTTCAGCGGCAACGGCTCCCACCGCATCGACGTCACCGGGGACCCCCTGGCCGACGGCCTCACCGCCAATATGGAGATGCTCTTTGAGCCCAAATGGAGGACCACCCCCCGGCCCCCGGACCTGCGCCCGTATCTGGCGGAGATCCGGAAAGCCCTGCTGGAGGGCAGGCCGGAGGAAGCGGACCGGCTGCTGGACAAGGCCCAGCGGGAGGCGGGGCACGACCGGTACGTCGACCTGGATAAGCCCATCGTCTACCCCATCGAATCCCTCCGCACCCATGAGGCCTTCCGCCTTCGCTTCTGCCGGGCGGGGGAGGGGATCCGGGATTACCTCCGCTGGACGGACCTGCGCTCCGGCATGATCACGACCCGGTGGCGCACGGACCTGGGCGTCTTCACCCATGAATATCTGTGCGTCTATGACGGGGATCTCATCGCCGCCCGGCTCACCGCCCCGGAGGGAGCGCCGGAGCTGGAGGTCAAGCTCCGGTTCCCCGGCGGCCCCGGCCCCTTCGGTCGGATCAGCCTGGAGAACGCCATCAGGCAGGTGGAGCGGAGCCCGGAGTGCATCACCGCGGCCTGGCAGTATGATCCTGCTCTGTGCGATGCCCGGGGCTTCGTCCTGGCCTTCCGCTTCGTCCCCCTGGGGGGCGAGGCCGCCCTCACCCGGGATGGGGTCCGGGTGACCGGGGGCAGGGGACTCATCCTCCTGGCCAGGGTCCTGCGGATCGAGGAGAGCTTCACCTTCGCCGCCGCCCGGGAGGCTGCCCGGGAGCTGCTGGAAAGGGAAGTGGATTTCGACGCCTGGGTCCGGGGGAACCTGGGATACCTGGGGGAGCGGATGGACCGGTCCCGTCTTTCCCTGTGCCGGAGAGAGGATCGCTGCCTCTCCGGGGAGGAGCTGCTGCGCCGGTGCCGGAATACGGGCTGGGCGGAGCCCGCCCTGCTGGAAAAGCTCTATGATCTGGGCCGCTTCTACCAGATCATCGATACGGGGAAGCTGCCCCCTCTGTGGGGCCAGCACAACATCAACACGAACCTCCAGGTCTGCGCCGGGAACAACACCGGCCTTTTCGGGGAGATGGACGTGTATTTCCGGTATTACGAATCCAAGTTCGAGGACTTTCGCACCAACGCCCGGCTCCTGTTCGATGCCCGGGGGCTCCTGGCCAGCGTCCACTGCGACTATGACTCCGGCCTGCTGTACCACACCTCCCGCACCTATCCCCACTACTGCTGGACCGGCTGTCTGGGCTGGATCTATAACGAGTTCTGGGGCTATTGGCTGTGTACCGGGGATCTGGATTTCCTCCGGGACCGGGTGGTACCTGCCCTGAAGGAGATCGCCCTGTTCTACGAGGACTACGCCCGGGAGCGGGACGAAAACGGCAAAAGCATCTTCTTCCCCTCCTTCTCTCCGGAGGACCCCACCCCCAACCCGGATTACGCCACCGTCACCGGCCGGGACAAGCATCCCACCCGCATCAACTCCGTCATGGATATCGCCATCTGCCGGGAGGTGCTCATGAATCTCATGGAAGCCTGCCGAACCCTGGGGATCGAGGAAGAAAACCTGCCCCGGTGGGAGAAGCAGCTGGCGGATCTGCCGGACCTGCTGACGGACGAGGAGGGGGCTCTGAAGGAATGGGCCTGGCCCGCCATGGAGGAGAATTACAACCACCGGCACGTGTCCCACCATTACGACGTGTGGCCCGGCCGGGCAGTGACGCCGGAAAGGGAGCCGGAGATCGCGGAGGCCGTCCGCATCTCCAACCGGAAACGGGGCCAGCAGGACGATTCCGCCCACGGCATCATCCACCGGGCTTTCACCGCCATCCGTTTGCGGGACCGGGAGGAGGCGGAGCAGAACCTTTCCCAGCTCCTGGAGCACGGTTTTGTGCGCCGGAGCCTGTCCACCGCCCATTTCCCCTATCGGGGCTGGTTCCCGGATCTCCAGGGGGCCATGCCCGCCCTGCTGCTGGAGATGTGCGTCTTCTCCGCCCCGGGTACGGCGGAATTCTTCCCCCTTCTTCCCGGCGAGCTGGATCGGGGCAGCCTGGAGGGGGTCTGGCTCTATACCTGGACGAAGCTGGAGCGGCTGAGCTGGGACGAGAGGGGAATGGAGGCGCTTCTCCGGCCCCTGAGGGACCAGACCCTGACCCTTCGTATCCGCCGTCCGGCCCGGTCCCTGCGGGTGAATGGACGGGAGCTGTCTCCGGTGGAAGACCGGGTAACCCTGCCCGTGAAGGCGGGGGAGACCCTGACCCTGGAAGCGGAATGGTGAGGAGGGAAACGGCATGACGATCCTGGTGACCGCTTTTGACCCCTTCGGCGGGGCGGAGACCAATTCCTCCCTGGAGGTGCTGGAGGCCCTTCCGGAGCGCATCGGCGGCGCAAAGCTGGAAAAGCGCGTCCTGCCCACGGTGTTCGGGGGATCCGCCCGGCTGGCCATGGAGGCGGCGGAGGCGCTCCGGCCGGAGGCTGTCGTCTGTCTGGGTCAGGCGACGGGGCGGAAGGCCATTACCCCGGAGCGGGCGGCCCTCAACCTCATGGACGCCGCCCGGCCGGATAACGCGGGGAACCGTCCGGCGGAGGAGCCCGTGGTCCCCGGGGGACCGGCGGCCTATTTTTCCACCCTCCCCGTGAAGGCCATGGCGGCCGCCGTCCGGGAGGCGGGGATCCCCGCCGCGGTGTCCAACACCGCCGGGACCTTCGTGTGCAACAGCCTGATGTACGCCATGCTCCATTACGCCGCCTCCCGCCGCCCGGACCTCCCCTGCGGCTTCATCCACGTGCCCGGACCGGAGGACGGCCTGAGCCGGGAGGAGCTGACCCGGGGCGTCGCCGCCGCCCTGGCGGCGGTGGCGGAAAGCATACAGGCATAAAAAACGGCCCGGGCGGGATCACCCCGCCCGGGCCGCAGCTTCTTTCCGCATCAGTGGGTCTTGTAGTAGTTCTTCGCGTAATTCTGGTAAACGTCGTTCACCGCGTCCTGGCGCATCTTGGCGCCGGGGGCGTCCGGCTTGCCGCCGGCCATGGCGGCGAAAACGAAGCCGCCGTCCGGAGCGAAGGTATCCACGTATTCCGTCAGGGCGGCCCGGAAGGCCTCCTCGTCCTCGCAGTTGGCCCACTTCAGGCTGTCCCACCCGCCGTTGATGGCCATCTTCCGGCCAAAGCGCTTTTTGATGGACTTCAGGTCGTTGGTGGTCTGGGCGGGGTTCCAGCAGCGGATGCCCATCTCCACCCAGTCTCCCACGAACTGCTCGCTCCTGCCGCAGTCGTGCCGCTCCATGAGGATGCCGTTCTCCGCCGCCAGGTCGCAGTGTTTTTTCTGGTAAGGCTTGAAGAACTCCCGGTACATCTCCACGCTGAAGAAGGGGGCCCGGAGCGCGGCGTCGTCGTCCATGATGGACATGACTTCCGGCTTGATCCAGCGGATCTGCTGCTTCAGCACCTCCAGGTAAAACTCCGAGACGTATTCCAGCAGGGCCTTGACCTCCTCCGGCTCCTCGTACAGGGCCAGCATGGCGTTCTCGAAGCCCATGAAGGAGATGAGGGTGAGGAAATAGTCCCCCCCGGAAACGGGGATGTACTTCTCGCTGCGGTCGATGTCCTTGATCCTGTCCGTATAGTATTTTTCCCAGTCCACCCCGCTGAGGTCGGGGGTGTGGATCACGTCCCGCCACTTGGTGATGTCCTCCAGGATGATGCAGCCGGGCTTGGGCATGGCGCCGTTCATCAGCTCCGGGCTGCCCACGTAGGTGACCCCGAGAGCGGTGACGATGGGCCCGTTGGGGGCATAGACGGGGGTGAGCCAGTCCTCGGTGAAGCGGCCTGTACGGGGCTCGAACATGCTGGGTACGTATTCGGGGATCTCCCCCCGGAGCAAGGTCAGATAGTTTTCCTTGGCGTTCATGACGCGTCCTCCTCTTGCACATTCTCTCTGCTGACAGTATAACCCGGCGTTCAAAGAATTGCAATATCTCGGCGGCGACGCCGCCCGGGCAAAACTTCGGGTTCCGGACTGGAGCCCCCTTGTCCTCCCGGGGCTTTTTGCTTATAATATCAGCATAGAGACAAAACGAAAGAACAGGAGGACAGCATCATGCCAAAGGAAAAGATCGTCATGGGGGAGAACGGCCAGCCCACCTTTGAGGGACTGAGTCAGTACTGCCCGCCCCGCTGCTTCGAGCTGACGGGCCGGGACCTGACCCTGTGCATGGACAGCGGCTATGACTATACCCTGCATTTCGACCGGGAGACCGTCACATGGGGAAAGGCGGGGGAGGAGCAGCGGACGGATGAATACGTCTGTCTCAAGGCGGAGGAAGACACCTATTTCATCAATGCGGAGATCCCCGGGGTCCAACCCAGGCTGGGCCTCACCCTGATCCTGGACGACGAGAACGCCCTGGTCACCGTCATCGAAGGCCGCCAGGGGATGAACCCCAAGTTCCCCTACCTGGTGGAGATCCACGCCCACTTCGGGGCGGTGCAGATCCCCGGCCAGCCTCTGAACGAGAAGCGCCACGGCTACACCACGGACCTGGTGGGCCGGGCGATCCTGTGGACCTACTCGCCCAGCTTCCGGGTGGTGCACGTGTACTCCTCCGAGCGGTACTACAACGTCACCATGCCCATGCCGGACCACGAACCCACGCCGGAGGAGCGGGAGAGCGCCAAAGCCATGGGCGAGTCCTTCCGGGGCTACAAGGATCCCACGGAGCCCGCCCTGTACATCCGCATCAAGGACGGGATCTACGTCTTCGCCTTCGCGGAGCAGAATCTGGAGAAATTCACCGGCCCCACCACCCGGGGCAACAGCCTGGCCTTCCTCATGAATCTGCATCGGATGTACGACGTGGGGCGCTCCTTCGGCACCAACGCCCAGCAGCTGCCGGAGAATTACTGCTTCGGGGCCTACGGGGAAGAGATCCCTTTTCCCGAGCGCTTCCGGAACATGAAGAGCGCCTATTACATGTGAGGGAAGCGCCATGAAGCCTGATTTTTCCGTGATCGAAAAGCTGGGGCTGGACCTTCCTCCCATCGGCCTGTACTACGACCTGTTCCGTCCGGAGGACATCCCGCCCCTGGAGATGGGGCTGGATAAGTCCCTGTGCGAGATCCTGCGATACGCCCAGGAGAAGGGGGAGCCCTTCTATTTCACCAAGGACCATCCGGAAAACTGCGTGGGGAAGATCATGGTGGGGATGGATTCCTTCCCCCCCTCGGCGGAGAGCGGCCAGATCGGCCCCCGCCTGGGGGTGTTCGACTCCGCCCGCTGCAACGCGCGGCTGTATTATTCCGTCAAGCGGCTGCCCTGCGGCTCCGTGAACTACGTGTCCTTCGTCCCCTGGCGGCATCTGAAAACCGTGCCGGACGTGCTGGTGTTCGTCGGCCCCGCGGCGAAGCTGGAGCCGGTGCTCCGGGCTTCCACCTACAGCACCGGGGAAGGGTACCATTCCGAATGCACCCCGGTGATGGGCTGCTCCTGGTTCATGGTGTACCCCTATATGACCGGAAAGATCAATTTCGTGGTCCCCGCCTTCGTCCACGGTCCCCACGGGCGGCAGCTCTGGCCCTCCGATACGGTGGTGGTCAGCGTGCCCTACCAGTGGGTGCCCACGGTGATCGGGAACCTGGGGGAGATGCCCCTGGACCTCCCGGGCCACGCGGGGAAGGAAGCCTACTACGCCGAATTCGGGGGAATTTTGAAGGACCTGGATGAAAAGATGAAGAACCCCTGATTGAAATGAATTGCGCCTTGCGGCGCGTGAATGGACCTTTGGTCATGAATTGATGCTTCGCATCATGAATTGCCCTGCTGGGCATGAAAAAAACACCCAGGGATCTGTATCCGGTCTGCAGCTGTCAAGCAAAAGTAGACAAACAAAAAGAAGAGGCTAAGAGAAGCCCAGTTCGGTCCTGTACTGAACTGGGCTTTTGTAGCCCAGAGCAGCATGACGGCGCCGGTAGTTGAAGTATGAAACATACTGATCAAGGAGCGCCGGCACATCCTGTGCATGGTCCAGGTCGAAGTCCAAATAGAGTTCTTCCTTCATCCAACCATTTAATGCCTCAATAATTGGATTATCTGTAGGGGTTCCCCCTCGCGACATGGAACGAAGTATGTTATACTGTGTATGGGCTTGGCAAAAAGCCTTGGAAGAGTAGACAGCTCCCTGGTCGGTGTGGAAGACTACCTGGGGCTTCTGCTCTTCCTTTTTTCCCGCTAAACGGTTAAGAACAGCAAGGCAATCGTAATATGGCTTGTTGCTGCCGAGAACGTCGGTGACACTGTGAGCGAGGATCTCGTTGTTGAAGGTGTCCAGCAGAATTGTCCATTCCCAATACTTCTTCCCGACCTTCAACATCGTCATGTCGGAAACGACGATCTCAACGGGTTTTGTTGCGTTCCAATGGCCTCGAATCTCGTTTGCAAAGATATGGCTTTCTTCTCCCGGCGGCTTGTAGGTGTACTTCCTGGCCTTGGAGTGAATACCGGCGTTCTTGCAGCATTGGTGGGCCAAATGGTCTGAAAACACCCACCCCGTCTCGTCAAAGACGTCTTTTGCAAGACGATGGTAACCATGCGAGGGATGCTTTTCATGAGCTGCCTGTAGGAGCTGCGTTAAAAGAATGCGGTCTTTCTCATAGCGGTTCTGCGTCCCTCTCCGGCTCCGCCATTTGTAATAGCCGGAACGGTTGACGTCCATGATTCGGCAGAGAAAGTCTACAGGATACTTCACTCTGAGTTCTTCGATGACTTCGTAGTCTTTCCGCTGCCAGTAACGTACTCCTTGCTTGCACCAGCTCCTTCCACCCAATATCCTTTTTTTAACCGGGCTATTTCTACTTCCTGCTTTGCTACGATCAGGCGAAGCCGTTCTACCTCACTCAATGATTTGCTTGTATGCAAGGCAGCATATGGATTCCCATTATGTGGCTCGAGAGCATTTTCGCCTTCCTCCAGATACTTCCTCACCCATGCGGAAACAAGGCTGTGATTTACTCCTTCTTCCTTTTCAATCCTCTCGATTGATATGTGTCCTTCCAGATGAAGCTGAATGATCCTTAGCTTTTCTTCCTTACTCCATTTCCGATGCGGTACGCCTTTCTTGCTCATCGTTTCTCCCCTTCC
>JAEEGF010957774.1_pt1 | contig 15693 bp, 11 predicted proteins | sample 9134171 | NCBI WGS metagenome assembly JAEEGF01 (sample SAMN16246542, study PRJNA631951) | gut metagenome | biome: gut microbiome; feature: rumen; material: AP-attached | host: Bos | place: Iran: Karaj | collected 2018-10 | reverse complement strand
TGAAAAATATATTAAATTCAAGAGCTTGATAGATGGAATAAATATATTCTGTTTGGGATTCACCTGTTTGAGCGAAGCGAGTTTGTGAATCCCGGAATATATTTATTCCAGATATCATGCCTTGAATTTTATATAATTTTCACGACCCCAAAATAATTTATTAACGGCCAGTCTCAGGAATAGGCGAAGTCTTAATTATTTTACAAGTACGAAGTTTCAATCATTTTTTCCATCTTCTTCATCTGCCAAAGCTTCGCTTGTGTTCTTATCTTCTTTGATCAAAAAGATAACTGCCACTATAAAGATAATTCCTATTACAACAAAATAAACATATTGATCAAGGATCGTCATAAGAGAACTTGACGTCCAGTCTTTTACCAAAAGGGTAGAATTAATAACTACGTCCGTAATAAAATGCATGAACATAGCAGCAAGGATGTTATGAGAATAAAGATAAATAGCAGCAAATCCAAATCCCCATACTCCTGTCAGTGCAAATCTAAGAATCGCATTACTTAAAGAATCTGCTGTCGCTGCGTGCACCAGCCCAAATATCACTCCGGAAATCAGAGCATACATAATACGTTTACCAGCTGTTTTATTTTCCTCTAAAAAGTAACCTTCGCAGACGAAGCCTCTAAAAACAATTTCTTCCCAAAGCGCAACCGCGATCTGCTCGAGAATAAGATATGTAAATATAATAGATACAGGCGTATTTAGCCACGTAGGAGCGCCAATTATGAAATATGTGATTATTACAAATGGTATGAACAAAAACATCGCAATTCCGGCAAAAAGGCCCTTGCCAAAACCGCGTAAATGAATTATCTCAGAAACGGTCTCTTTGCCATAGAAGTTCATGAAAACGAACAGGCTGACCATGAAGAACACTAGCCTTAAAACGCTTTTTATAAGATAACCAACAGCGCCGTCAATATATGGGCTTATCATAAGATCAATAACAATAAACATGATTGCAAACGCGACGCATATCACAATTCCCGAAAACTTTTTACTGCTACTTGTATCAGTCATTTTCCGCACCTCGTATTATTGATTTTGTATTATCTAAACTCTGCTCTATTGCGCTTTATTCTTTATGATTTTATGAGATAGGTTTCAATAGTATCTTTTGAAACCTTATTACTATTTTTTTAGTATTCTTAAATTCAAGCCTAGCATATATGGTATATCAAAACAAGGCCTTCGATAATTCGATTATTACCGAATTCTATCGAAGGTCCTGATTATCAAACACGCCATCAAAACAGCATTTATCTTCTATTCGCAGCCCGGGCAAAAGTTAACCTTGTACCAGCCCAAACACATAATCTATACGTTTTATTTAATGCCTATTATCTTTCTATACCAGTCCAGTGCCTCAAGATAAGCATCATAAGCCTGATTCTTGCGCATCTTGTTAAGAAGCATGATCCTTGATACATCAGTCCACTCTGCATCTTCGTATTGCAGGACAAACTCAAGTACCGGATAAATACGCCCCTTATGATCAAGAAGTGCCTGCCTGATATCTGTAGAGATCTTGACCATCTCAAGACACTCTTTCATAGGCTTTTCAAGTATCTGATCAAGAACTGAGAAAAGACCCATCAGGAATATTTCTGCACTGAAAGGTTCAAGTTCAAAGTATTTTGACAGATTCTCAGCAAATCTTGCCCTTATCATGGACATTCTGGTGATCTCACTGGGTCTATCTGAGCACAGCTCCTTAGTAACAGCTGTTGTGATCCACTTTTTCAGCTCCTTCTGTCCCAAAAGAGCTGCAGCATGACGAACAGAAGATACACCTCTGTTAGATGTCATATGATTGACCATTTCAAGAAGTCTTACAACAAGCGCAGCATCCTGACCGATAACGTTGGCAGCATCTGTAATTTCAAAATCAGATTCATTTACCACGTTAAGGAGCTGCAAGTATGTAACCTTGAACGGAACAAGTTCTTTCTGACCTTTAGTAACAGGTGTTCTGAAAAAGAGTCCCTCATAAAGATCATAACTAGCCTTGCCCGATAACTCTTCATACTCTTCTCTTGTATTAACATTAACTGCGCACAGCTTCATATCTTTGTACATATGTTCGAAGTACTTGTGAGCCTTATCAATGTCAATATTTCTGTGATCAAGGAAAATGTAACTGCACTTTTCCAAAACAGGACGATAATTCTCAAAATCAATAGGTTTAAGCTTCCTCATGGCAAACTTAAAGCCCGCATTCTGGATCTCACTAAGTCTGTTAACATACATTTCTTCAGGCTTAATAGAAGGGTCTATAAGAAGCACTACCCTGTCATGAGGCGCAAAACACTGCCCTGCAATATCTGTAAAAATAGATACATTATTGATCTCTACAAATACCATGTGGTCCTGAGAAAGTGTTTCAAGACCTATTTTATTAACAATTTCAAGCCCTGTAACAACGCCCGCGCCATCAAATGCGCTTGTAGACTGGGTCACTGCATCCATGTAACTGTCTGATTTTTGCGCAAAGATAGAATATGCTCGAACTTCCATATTGTCACTAAACAATGGCATTAAAGTAGCTAACATATAATAGTCTCCTTCAGGCCGTTAGGCCAAGAGTTTAAGCTGTTTTCAGCACTTTTATTACATGAAGAATATGTAGTTGTAACTGGAATAAAACTTCTCCGCAATTTTATATCGGCTTTTTTATCCCGAATCTAAATCCTGTTTTGAGAAAAAAAGATACTTCTTAAATCTTAAGTAAGTACCGCCATTCCACCGATATATAAGGTGAAAGTAAGGATGCTTTCTCTATCAACATGACAAGGACGTTAGTTTTTTTAGTTATACAGGGAATACATTATGGGCGGCTTTGTCATTCAACACAATCTGGCTGCAATGAACTCGCAAAGGCAATACAATCTCACTGCAGACCGTAATTTCAAATCAGCTGAAAAGCTTTCTTCAGGATATAAGATTAACCGCGCGGCGGACGATGCTGCAGGCCTTGCCATTTCTGAGAAAATGCGTCGTCAGATCAGAGGTCTTCGCCAAGCTGAAGATAATATCCAGGACGGAATCAGCTTTGTTCAGGTCGCAGACGGTGCTCTCAACGAAACCCACGATATCCTCCAAAGAATGAATGAACTTTGCGTTAAGGGTGCCAATGACACTCTTAATGATTCTGACCGCTCTTATATAAACGCTGAGATCCAGGCTCTGAAAAAAGAAACTGACAGAATTTTTGATACAACTTCCTTTAATGACAGATTTATCTGGAATATTGAGATTGAGGATCCGATCCTGGTGGGACATGATCCGACTCAGGCACTTAATGTAACTAATGATTCATCAGAAAATGTTTATATTACTGATAAAAATGTTGGATACTTGCCTAAACCTGGAACCTTTACTGCTTCTTCTGACTCCACCAATGGTGTCAAGGTCAGCTGGACAGGTAATAACGGAAATCAATATTCTTCTGATTATATAAGCTGGGACGATCTGGAAGCCAATGATTATGACTTCAACATAACAGACCATCTATCCTTATATAGCGGCACAGAACTTGACACGCTAAAAAGTTTTCTTAACAAAGTCATAAAAATGAATGTTGAGCCAACAATCGCAACTATCGATGATTATGTCGCTTGTCTTAATAACGCTTCGCTTGGCACCTATTATTCAAACTATGCGACTGCAACATTTGACAATCCGGGATCCATAAATAATGTTAGCATCAGTGCCTCAATTGATTTCTACGCCAAAGAAAAATCCTCTCGTGCCGGAACAGCTGATGCATATAATTTTCAGTCCTCTTCCAATGATTCTTTCATTGAGCCCTCTCCTTCAGCAGGGCCAAATCTGACACAAGTATCTGGAAATGGCACTAACGACATAACTACCGCTGAAACAAGCACTGATCCTTGGATATTCAAATTCAACATAGCCGGAATAGGTCCTGTAACTGCCACTTCAACTGGTGTTTCATGGACTTCAAATGATGATCGACGTGAAAACTACGGCATATGGTGGGATTATTATGACCGTAGCCATGGCATCACAAAGAAAGTATCTCATGATGCAACCAATAAAGGAAGTCTTGCAGGCGTAATGGAAGCCCTCAAAGGTTCGACTGGTGTCTTATCACAAGAATATGGAGGAGATACTAATAAGAGCGGAAATATATACATTAGCTTTGAACTTAAAGCTGATACTCCTTATACTGGAACTAATGGAATTACTACAGATTCAGTAGGTTCATTTACCATAGATATCACTGTAAATACTACTGATGACGACAAAGCTATTTTAAAAAGAGTTAACGACTTACTTAATTCTAATACAACTCTTGATCTAAGTCATGATGGACATGATGTTTTTCATTGGAATACTCCTTCTGAAAACAGTCATACAGTTGAAGTCCCTGTCTACGGCGGTCAGATAGGAATGATCATCCAGAGTGGTTCAGAACGCGACAACGACATTCCGATCTACTATGAAAAGCTCAACAATGGCGTTCTTGGAATTAGAGACCTTGAAATAACAGATGCAGCTTCTGCTGCTGCCGCAATAGAAACAGTGCAGAAAGCATTCCATACAGTAACAGAGCAGCGATCAGTATTTGGTGCTTACCAGAACAGAATGGAACACGCAGTCCTTAACGATAACAATATCAGGATCAACACACAGGATTCAGAATCTCAGATTAGAGATACAAATATGGCCAAGGAAATGGTCAACTATTCACTTACAAACATCCTAAAGCAGTCCGGCGAATCAATTCTGGCACAGGCTAACCAGTCTAAACAGGGCGTAATGTCACTGTTACAGTAAACAAAAACGCATATAACAAAAATGAGAACGTAGTGCTGTATCAGCATTTCGTTCTCATTTTCTATCCAATTGAAAACAGGTGCAAAATCTCTTCTACCACCTGCTTATTTTTGATTTTATGATTATAACCATTATAAATTCTAAAACACAATTTGATTAAGTCTTTAAGCCCATTAGGCATGTCCTCAATCAGCCTGAATATAAAATATTAGACTTGATATAAGATGCAGCTCCATCACCCAGATAATATTTAACGATAGCAAGCGCAAATGGAATTGCAGTACCCATTGCACGGCTTGTGATAATATTATCAGATACAACAACCTGCTCTCTTGAAACAAGCGCGCCTTCAGATTCAAGCTCTGCTTCCTTGGACGGATTACAGCAAGCCTTAACACCCATCAGTATACCAAGCTCAGCAAGTACAGAAGGAGCAGCACATATAGCTGCTAATCCCTTGCCAAAACCTGCAAATGTGATTATCTCCTTGCACAGCTTATCGCAAGCCCTGAGATTAGGTGTTCCAGGCATTCCGCCAGGAAGAATGATCATATCGTACTCGTCAAAGTTGAGTTTATCAATAGTAGTATCACATTTAATGACGACTTCATGTGATGATTTAACGTATTCATCTGCGTTTATGGAAACCTTAGTGCAGGGGATTCCTGCTCTGTACAGAATATCATAAGTTGTAAGTGCTTCTACTTCTTCACATCCATCAGCAAAAAATATAGCAGTTTTCTTATCAGTCTTTGCATTGAACATAACAGTGTCTCCCTTCACAATAAAAATTCTTAAATACAACCTAATTTTATCACTTTAACTATGATAATAATACCCTTCATCCTAAAATGAATATTATTTTTCAGGAATAATAAATTCAGTCTTACCGCCGATTCTCTCCATCTCTTCAACGAATTCTGCCGGGTCAGCTGTATTGCCTTTTACCATATCAAAGTGCATCGGATAGACAACCGATACCTTAAGTTCCAGCGCCAGAAGCGCCGTTTCCTTGCCGGAGAGGTTACCGATTATACCTCTTGCTTCTCTCTCATCATCTCTTCCATTGATCGGGGAAAAGAGCACGTCGATATGCCCAAGCTTTTTAAGACTCTTAACAAGTCTGTCCGTGCGATAAGTATCTCCAAGATGCACGTATCTGTGCCCATTCCAAAGGATCGAATATAAAAGATTCCTGTCAAGTCCGTCTGCATCAAGCTTGTGGACAGGATGCGCTGTAGAGATAGCAGTTACTTCTATACTATTTTCATTAATACTTTTTGAATTGTCTTTGACTTTATAAACCTTGCCGCTCTGGGTCAGGATCTTACTTTCGCCATCATCAAAAGTTATGATCCTGTCTTCAGGTATACCATTTTGAAGAAGTATCTTTTTACATCCTGATGGGATCACGAATCTTGTCTTGCCATTAGAACTTGCGAAGCCGCTGACTGTCGCGATATCAAGGTGATCGATGTGATCATGTGTGCAAAAGCAAAAATCAGGTGCTATATCCGAAGGCTTCATCACAGGAGGATAATTCATGATAGACTGACCATTTTCCTGAAGATCAGAAAGAACAGGATCTATAACTATACTCATATCATCCTCTTCCATTAGAAATCCGCACTGTCCCAAGAATTTAATATCCATCCCATCCCCCTATTTAAATCCGCTATGATCACGCCTACTTATACCAAAATCACATTAAATATCCGTTACAATTATTCTATAGCTATATTCACGATTCTGTTACGTAACAATTATCACATGATTATATTCAAGATACTGTAACACAGCATTTATTCAATAGGTATACAACTGCTGATCCACGATCTCATCGCCCTTATAGGACAACTTTATAGAAAAGAACTCGTCGCTTTCCAGCATGATCTTAAGGAAGATCCTGTCGCCGTCCCAAAGCTTAAGATCCATGATCTTATCTTTATCGATCCAGCGAAGCTCTCCTTCGTTACAATCAGTAATGCTTCCTGAAAACTTATCAGATGTGAAAACGAAGATATACTCATCTTCCCATCCTTCTGATGAAAACGTCAGAACACCTCGCATCTTAAGATTTTCAAGCTTTATACCGGTCTCTTCAAAAGTTTCGCGAATAACGCATCCTTCAGGACTTTCTCCCTTTTCACATTTACCGCCGACTCCGATCCATTTACCTTCATTAACATCATGCTCTTTTTTATTTCGAAGCAGCATCAAGTACTTATCATCTTTCTCTAAATAACACAGTGTTGAAACAACCATACAAACCTCCGTATCTATAATCAGTATACATTATTGAATCAAAGATTCAACAATGTAGAAAACAAGCAAATTCATATCGACTTTATCATAGGCTTGTCAACCTATAGATACAGACACAAACGTCACATTTATTAAATATCCAATACTTCACATATTCCCGAGGATGACAGTTACTAAATGATTTTGGGGTCTTTGAAAATTATATTAAATTCAAGAGCTTGATAGATGTAATACTATATTCTTGTTAGGGATTCATTGTTTGAGCGAAGCGAGTTCCCGACATAGAAGTTCATCCATGAACTTCTGAACATGTCGTAACTACGTCCTGTAGTTTCGAATCCCGGAATATATTTATTCCAGATATCATGCCTTGAATTATATATGATTTTCATAGACCCCAAAATCATTTATTAACTGTCATCCTCGGGAATAGGCGACAGCTTACAGTTATTCAACATCTGTTGTCGGCTTTAAACGCCTTCTCCTCAAATTCATCAGCAGGAAGCGGTTTTGAGAAATAGAAGCCCTGGATCAGATCACAGCCTCTCTTTTTCAGGAATTCCATCTGCTCTTTGGTCTCAACACCTTCTGCTACAACTACGAGCTTAAGGCTTCTTGCGATATCGAGGATAAGCTCTACCATTTGTACATCCTTACTGTCATCATCTTCTCCCTTGATATCCTTGATGAAGCTCCTGTCAAGCTTAAGAACATCAATAGACATACGAGACAGCATATTAAGAGATGAATAACCTGTTCCGAAATCATCCATCTCGATATGATAGCCTTTACTTCTAAAGCGCCTTATAACTTCAAGTATCTGCTCTTCGCCCTCAGTATAGGCTGATTCAGTGACTTCCAGATGGAGATTTTCACGCCCGATTCCGGTTTCTTCGACTATTCCTTCAATTGTCTTTTCAAGGTCAGGATCGAATATATCAATGCGGCTTAAGTTAACAGATATAGGGATCACCTTACCGTATTTTTCTTTCCACTGCGCTATATATCTTGCAGTTTCAGCCCATACATAACGATCCAGAATACCTATCTGACTGCTCTTTTCAAAAAAAGAAATAAAATCGCCCGGAGGTATCATTCCAAGCTCGTGGTGCTTCCACCTTACAAGAGCTTCAGCACTGCCTATCACAGGAGGATCCACCTGCACGTTATATTTTGGCTGGAAGTATACAAGGAACTCTTTGTTCTCAATGGCATATTTAAGGTCGTTTAGAAGTCTTTGTTCAAGGATCTCTTTGGTCCTCATCTCTTCATTGAAGACCACAAGTCTTGAATGGCGTCCGCTCCTTGTCATATTGCAGGCAGCTCTTGCTCTATCAAAGAGCTGTACCGGCTCAAGGCCATCATGCCACGGCATTACACCCATCCTAAGGAAGATATTAACGTCCTCCGTACACTCATCAAGACGTCTTTGGAAGCGGTCAAACAGTCCCTGATAATCATCTATATGTTTAGTATATATTTCGAACCTGTCTGCTGTAGTTCTGCAGGCAATTCCGGCGCCTCTACCTATTATCTTTTTTATCTCATCGCCAAGGCCTTTAAGTACCGTATCTCCGAAGTCCCAGCCATACAAGGCATTAACTACATGGAACTGCTCGATATTCATTACGATAGCATCCATCATGTTAGACGGATTTTCCCTATACATACGACTCGAATACTCAAAGAAGAAGTTTCTGGTATAGAGTCCTGTAAGCGAATCGCGCTCAGTTGCAGTGATCAGCATCTGACGCTCCTGTGCCATCTTATCTGATTTAAGTCTTGTAAGAAGGAGGAACAGCATTAGGAATACCAATACTGTTGTTACCGCAAATGCAACGGCCCAGTTATCTCTAAGATAATCGGAAAATGATACCTTTGTTGTAGTATTTGTATATTTTGAAAGCATTGTATCAACAACAGGTTCTTCTATGGCACTTACTGTTTTATCAAGTATCGAAAACAGTATAGTGTCACTCCTTCTTACGGCAAAAGAAAATTCCATCTTCTCGCCGGTATCAAGAAGTGACAATTTGTGCCTGCGCCTTAATCTGTCATTGGTATTTATTCTGTAGCCGTTGACCATGGCACAATCTGCAGTTCCGTTTTCAACAGCCGCATAAACTTTATCCAGGGTTGGTTGCCAGGATATCTCCCATTCAGGAAAATAATCTTTTACAAAGTTATCAAAATTAACGTTGCCCTCAAGAAGAACAACTCTGGTTCCTTCTGCATCAAAAACAGCCTTGTCTTCTCCTGTTCTTACAAGAGCATAGATCTCAGTACTCATAACAGGAGTAGTTACAAAAAGATCTCCTTCTTCACTGTCATAAGCACTCATATTCACCGGGAATACAGCATCTATTTTGCCTGCATCAAGGGCAGCTATTGCTTCCTCAGTAGTTCCAAATGCTACTGCTTCATAATTGATCACAGTACCATCAACACAAGCAGAAGCATACTCGAGGAAATCCTTAAGTGCACCGGATACATATCCATCATCTTCAAAGCAGAATGGTTCATAGTTATCCCTATATCCCACTTTGATCGTAGAGTTATTTTCAAGCCACTGTCTTTCTTCCTTGGTGAAAATAATACCTGTGCTAAATGTCCAGATGTATTTCTGATATAACCTTTGATTATAGAATGGATCTTCGTTTTGAATTGTTTTAAGGGCATGGTCAAGATCTGTAAGAACGTCAGGTCTTTGACCACTTACAGCAAAGTAATAATCAGATGACCCTATCTTACAAACAGGAGAGCATTCTTCCCTTCTTCCATATGTATCAAGTAAAACCAAAACATCAACGTCGCCAGTCTGTAACAAATCTATAGATTCATCATTCGACAGGTCAAAAATCTCAACGATGTTTACTGTTATGCCATTGGTTCTGGCCCAGTCTTTAAGTATCTCTTCCTGTATGCTGCCCTGGTTAACGGCGAATTTTTTGTTATTAAAAACGCTAACATCGTCAGACATCAGCTCCGTGTTATTCGGGCTTACATAGATATAATAAGATTCCGTGCCCATAGGGAGCGATGGATAGAGAATGCTCTCAGCTCTTTCTGCGGTAAAAGATACATCGCTAAGAAGATCGATATCGCCGTTCATTAGCATCTGCAAAAGCTCAGGCCATGTACCTTCTACATACTCATAGGTCCAGCCTGTATATGTCGCTATCTTCTGCTGATATTCGTAGGCAATTCCCGTCCTTCGGCCAAATTTGTCTGTATAATTGTAGGAAGCTTCATACCATCCAACGCGAACTACTTTACCTTCGCCGCTCGAAGGCGTTGCAGCAGTCGGAGTCCTGGTGGCATTTACACCTATGCCAATGCTTTGTTCACCATCATCCATCATGGCAGAGCTTTGAATTGAATACAGGGAAGCAAAAGACAAGACGCACATCAAAACAAGAAGAGACAGAACTCTCTTCGAGAAATTTTTTACTATTCTGTTATGTACCTTTTTGAAAGAAAAAATCATCCAATCACCATAACAAAAACAGTACTTTATTTCGTTAATATTATAACATATTATTGTTATATGGGATAATTTTATCTTTTAAATAAAAACTTCTCACATTATGTTAGGTTACCGTGAGATATTCATCTAACAAATTTGAGAAGTTTAAAGTAGCTGATTTCAGTAATGGATATGTGCAATTTATTATATCTTATTGAGTATCTTGATAAGAGACTCATGTGCCAGTGCGAATCCTTCAAATCCGCTTAAGACAGCGCCGCTACTAGCGATCGGTGTCTTGTTGCCACGTTCTAGTCCGTCAAAGCCCTTGAAATCAAAAAGATGGGGCTCAAGAGATAAAAAGCCGTTAAAGCCGCTGTTAAAGAGTTTTCCAAGGATTTCTTCGACGTTGCCATCTCCAAAACCGGCAGGAACCACTATACCGCTTCCGTTTCTTGCATCCTTGATATGCATATATACTATAAAATCTTTAAGAAGTTCGTATGCTTCAAGTGTATCCTGACCCGCTTGGACGAAGTTGGCAAAGTCGAATATTGCGCAGAAGTTGTCACAGGCAAATTCATCCATAAGTTCGCGGCATTCAGGAGCTTTCTCGCCGTATATGCCTTTTTCATTCTCATGTAGAAGGACTACATCGCTTTTCTTTGCATAATCTACAAATCTGCCCATGCGCTCAAAAACTTCATCCCTGAACTCTCTGCGCTTATCATCAGCCACATAGAAGCTGAACATGCGGATATTCTTTGTATCCATCATGTTAGCTATCTCACAGGCCCTTTTGAACTGCTCAAAATGAGGTTCGAATGGATCTTCAATCCCTATTTTACCAAGAGGTGAACCTAGTGCAGAGAGTTTAATTCCTGCATCGTCAAGCTTATTCTTTATTTCTTTTACCTTATCATCTGTATGGAAAATAAGATTATCTCCGTCAACGCCTCGCATTTCGATATATTTAATACCAAGCTTTTTGACGCTTTCTATCTGAGCATCAAGTTCCTGGGCAATTTCATCGGCAAATCCGGTTATCTTTTCGTATGAATTCATGTGAAATTCTTCTCCTGTTTTTCTCTTTTTAGAATTTGGATCCTGGTATTGATTTTTTCTCTTGTTTGCATGTTTTTATTAAACTATTGTCAGTATGTTCCGGTTGTATCAAATACAATTCCGGTATCTTCTTTTAATTTGGAGGTCTTTCTTCTTTTGTTCAGTTCTTCAAGGAAAAGATCTTCATCTATAGGAAGTTCGACGGTTTTATCAAGCCATGAAGAAAGGAACATTGCGTTTGAAAGCATCAGGCCGTTGATACCTTCCTGACCATCAGCAATAAGCGGCGAATTGTGTAGTATTTTATTAGTAAATGCCTTGAATACGCCTACATGCTGCTCATTCATTCCGTCAGTTTCAACTATGATCCGTTCTGTCTCAGGCTTTGCAAAGCCGTTTTTTTCAGTCTTGCAAAACTCTCTTTCACTTATTTTAAGCTTGTCCATTATGAGCTTGTCGTGTTCACATACGATCTTAGCTTTGTCAAATGTAAGCTCCAAACGGTTGGTGCCGGGGGCATCGCCTGTTGTAGTTACAAATACGCCTGTTGCGCCACCTGCAAATTCCATGTATGCAGTAACATCATCTTCAACCTCGATATCGTGCCACTTGGCTTCATGGCAGAATGCGCGTACTTTTACCGGAAGTCCGCAAAGCCACTGCAAAAGGTCCAGCTGGTGCGGGCACTGATTAAGAAGTACTCCGCCGCCTTCACCTTCCCAGGTTGCCTTCCAGCCTGCAGCATCATAATAGGCCTGTGTTCTATACCAGTCTGTGATTATCCAGTTGACGCGCTTAAGCTGACCAAGTTCGCCGCTTTCTATCATCTCGTGAAGCTTTCTGTATACGCAGTTTGTACGCTGATTGAACATTATGGCAAATACCTTGTCTGACTTTGCTGCAAACTCATTCATCTGCCTTACCTGTTTGGTATAGACACCTGCGGGCTTTTCGCTAAGAGCGTGTACTCCATGTTCAAGGGCGTAGATAACATATTCCGGGTGAAAATAATGAGGCGTTGCTATGAGGACCGCATCGCACTTTCCTGAATCAATAAGTTCTTTTCCATCAGAAAATAAAGATATGTCTTCAGGCAGATTCTCCCTGGCCCAGTCAAGCCTCGCCTGCCTGACATCTGCAACTGCAGTTAATCTAAGGCCTGGCACCTGACCTTCTGTAATGGTTCTTGCATGGTTAGTGCCCATGCCGCCAATACCTATAATTCCTATTCTTACTTCTTCCATATTCAACCTCTTATAATCTAAAATCTATTGCTTAAAGCATAATGTATTTTCTTTCGAAACATAGTTATGACTAGCTCATGTAATTTGAACATATGACCATATCGCCAACTCTTATATATGATGCTTCACCGCCTGAAGTCAGGATATGTTCAGCTTGGCTATCTTCGTAAATCTTCATCATGGTATTGAAGGTATTCGTTGCTCCATCCAGATCGTTTTGAAATCTCTCTCCAGATTCAAGGCACTTATAGAAATCTCTGATGCAGGCTTTGTGTCCACAGCCCCAATAGTCCTTGCCAATACCCTGCTGCCTCTCACAAAGAAAATGTTCCGGATCCTTGCCTTCCGCATACAGGCTTACTTCCCTGCCATTCAAACTGATCCTGCCCGTTTCACCCTGAATATCTATGATGACAGGAGCATCTGTTGCATATCCGTTTGATGCATAAAAGCACCCACGCCTTCCGCCTTCAAACATCATCCATGCTTCCACAGTATCTTCAACTTCTATAGAAGGCAGGTGATGATTAGAGATAGATGCTTTCACCTGTTCAGGCTCACCAAGATATCGAAGCATCAGATCAAGCGTATGTATGGACTGGTTTATAAGCGCACCGCCACCCTCAGTTTCAAGTCTTCCCTTCCAGGGACTTCCTTCATAGTAGCTTCTATCTCGCCTCCAGGTAACAAATGCACGAACGCCTGTAACTTCCCCGATTCTGCCTTCAGCTATCAGCTTATCCATCAAAAGAGTTGTTTCGTTATACCTGTTCTGAAAGCAATATCCAAGTAATCCCGGATGCTTCAAGTCTGCATTTTTCAACTCATCAAACTGCTCTAAACTTATAGCACAAGGCTTTTCGCAAAAGACAGCCTTGCCCCTTTTAATAAATTCCACCGCCATCGGCGCATGAAGATAATGCGGCGTACAGATATGAACTGCGTCTATATCAATATCAAGAAGATCGTGCCAATTGGTATATATTAAAGACTCCTTTTCTCTCTTATCCTCAAATACACCATCAACTTCCTTGTCGTCTGTATACTTTTCTGAATGTATACTGCCACGATTCTTTTCATTTAAATACTTATCAGCAATATTCCTTGCCCTTGATGCGTCAACATCGCACAATGCGCATATCTCTACATCTTCCATGTTGCTAAGGACCCACGCATGCACCTGCGCAATACTCCCGCAGCCAATTATTCCAACTTTTTTCATTTACAAATTTCCTTTATAACCATCTATATAAATTAACTACTTAAACAAAGCTATACCTATGTTTGCTTTATTCTTCAAGGCTATTGTATATATTACGATCAGGTTTTAATATGTATATAAAATACTATTTTTATGTATTTTTCCGACTTATATATAAGGAGCACTCCATGTCATTAGAAAGTGAAAACAATAACACACTCATATTTCAAGTGGGACCGCCATTTGATATGGCTTACCACAACAATATTACTCACTACCCTGTCGGCCCCCATTCTCATAACGCAGCAGAGCTCTACTTCACCCTGACAGACCTTCCGGATGTTCTTCTTGGTGACACTGTTCTTGCGGTTCCTGCCGGAACCCTTATCATCATTCCGCCATTTTGCGTTCACCAGCTCTATCATGAAGCCGGAGAAAAATATGAACGCTACATCCTTACGATTCATGACAAATGGCTTGATGGCGTACTCTGCGAAGGTTCATCTGCGTTTGCTTATATAAAAGAAGGCAGCAAGCCACTACTTCTTTTCCCAGATGTCGAACAAAAAAGAGAGCTCATCCGCCATTTTGACGGACTGCTCTCTTATATGGACAATCGCACCTGTCCTGATTCCATGGTAGCTTTCTTCAGCCTTCTTAGTGATATACACTCTCTTAAGATGAAACAAAAGAAGCCTCATTTCATGAAGGTCTCAGCCTCCCAGAAGAAGGTCAACGACATCATTTCATATCTCTCTGAACATCTTCAGGATAATCTGACCATATCAGATCTGGCTGCGCATTTTTATTTGAATCCTGATTATCTTGCACGCCTTTTTAAACGCCACATGCATGTATCTTTAGGGCATTATATAACTCTTCAGCGTATTAGTGCAGCTCAGACGCTTCTTCGTGAAGGGAAGACTGTTCGTGAAGTGCAGGAATATCTGGGATATTCAAGTTATGCATACTTTTTCAAAACATTTCAGAAGATCACCGGCATCTCTCCAAGTAGTTATAGACGTATGACTTTTCTGTGAAGTCTAAAACCTTGCTATAGTCACACTTTATAGAGTGGCCTATTATTACTTTTTATCCAAGAATCTCTTATAAGTTCTGTCAATTGCAAATGCTCCAAGTGGCGCGGTTATCACGATTGCAAGAACTGCAACTGTTAAAACCGTGTCACCGCAGGCAAGTCCTGCAGATAACGGAATTCCACCGATCGCAGCCTGTACGGTTGCTTTAGGAGTGTAAGCCAGCATGACAAAGAGTCTTTCTTTTTTGGACATCTTCGTTCCAAGAAGGCATATAAATACGCCAAACATTCTGAAAACTCTTCAGTTACTACAAGAATGAAAGAAATGCACAGGATGATCAGGACTTTGGTGGTGTCTCTTATATGTATTTTTTCAAAATATAGAGATAATATATATCCGGTCGCAAGTCCTATGGCAATTCCGAGTACGATGGATACAGGGATGTTAACAAAGCACCTGACTGTACCCACGGGCAAGCCCGTGGGGTTCTGATTGGCAAGTGTAGCTTGTAATCGTACATCATTTTCAGACTTTGGAGTTACAAGTGTAAATCTGTTTAAATCAGGACTTTTATTACCAAGCAGTCTAACGACT